>Ga0208507_1000393_pt1 | contig 29002 bp, 28 predicted proteins | sample CryBogCBH12Aug01_FD_184626 | JGI IMG/M metagenome (GOLD analysis project Ga0208507, IMG submission 184626) | Freshwater microbial communities from Crystal Bog, Wisconsin, USA - CBH12Aug09.1 (SPAdes) (version 2) | ecosystem: Environmental > Aquatic > Freshwater > Lake | place: Crystal Bog... | reverse complement strand
CAGATGCTTCAAGCCCGCTGTATTTGGAGCGCCACTTGTAGAAAGTACCTTGGCTAATCCCGTGGGTTCGCAAGATTTCAGCGACGGGGATGCCACCTTCAGATTATTTCAAAATGCCAACAATTTGGCTCTCGCTAAATCTGGATTTCTTCATAAAACCTCCTGTTATTAATATGCCACAAATAACAGAAAATTCACCTTCCAAAACGTCTACTTTTTAGGGAGTATTACACAGCCGCCTAGAAATTACGCTACGAAAGAAATTTATTTAAGTCTGTTAAGCTTAGCTCTGCAGTAAATACTTGGATAATCTTCATTTAAATTTGCATACTTTTGCAATACCCACTGACTTCTCTCGCCCCTGAATGGGATTCTAATAATTAAGCAGACATTATTGCGATCGTAATCAGCTTTGAATAATACCTCATCAAATCCTCGAACATTTACACCTACCCCCCTTAAGTAAACAGAAAAAGAATCTTCTGGCATTACATAAAAATTATCGACATTAGATCTAATCATAAATAATCTTATTTGATCAACCTCACTCAAGCTTAAATTTGGATATACAACCCCGCCCTTATAAATAAATACCACTAATATTAATAAGGCAGTAGGAAAGAGTCTCCTGCTTGATTCAAAAATTGATTTAAATCTACTAACTATTCTTAATTTTTCATCGAAAAATTTTGGCAAGAGTCTAATTTGTATAAATGAGAGATTACTTAAGAACAGGATCATAAATGCCAATGAAATTGTCGAGTAGTAATGGGGGCGGGGATATATTATCAACTGCGCGAATAAAGCAGGTACTAAAAGTGAAATTGATGGTATTGAAAAAAGAAATATCTTGTCTCTACTACTCTCGCCATCCTTGCCGGTTACCGAATAAGCGATAAAAGTGGAGACTAATGCCAAAGCTAAAGAAATTTTGCATTTCGATACAACCTCCCCAGTCCACAAGCTGAGGTTATGGCTTATGTGGGCTAAAAAATTTGAAGGGCTAATAAGTAGCGCTTGGGTAATAGAATGCGCACCAGGGAAATCTCTTTGAAGAATTTTTTCCCAATCAATCCAATTATCCTCGCCTGGAAACAACATGCCCTGATCCTTTAACCCCAAACCATAATGCTGTCCAAAGGCAACCCAACTCCTTGAATCCACTCCAAAACCAACGGCTTTAAACAATAGAAATAATGCTAAAAATATACCGATGCAAGACTCCCAACAAAATTTCTTATCCTTAAACCCAAAATATATTAGATATAAACCTAAAATTACACTCTCAATTCCTAATGCATAAAATGATTCAGGTCTAGACCAACCGCAAATCCAAATTGCAAAAATTCCAGGCACAATAAAAGTGTACTTATAGTGATTATTTTTTCCCAAAGATGCAGCCGATATGGCAACAAAAAATAAGCAACTTGTATATTGCGAAATTCCCGGCTTAGGCCAAACCCCCCAGCCCAAAGAGCCCTCGAAAATAATAAAAAGACTTGTCAGAACTGCAGTTATACCCAAACTTCCAGTGGCGACTTGACAAGCAAGTGCCGTCACCCCAATGGACAAAATATACCAAGTCATTTGTCCTGTTTGTTGAAGTACGGCAATATCCCCAATTATGGAACTTAGCACCGAATACACTAACCCAGTTAAACCACCATTACTTGGATTAATATCAGCACTCAATCCTCTCATCATATAAGCAGCATCATCGTAAGTACTCACGTAATAACCAGAATTGGAAAATCCAATAGAGGCCCAGGCCAGGACGATACCTATGAGGATTGCCAGAATCAAATCACTTTTTTTTGTCATATAAGGCCTGTAATGATTAACTTAATTAAATAGTAGGTCGCAGCATTGAAGAATATTCAAAATGACTATATTTTGCCACTCTTAATTACCAGAAAAAATTAAAATACTTTAATAAAGGTTGCAATCTAAACTATTTATATGGATCAAAAAAAATATCATAATAATGTAAAATCACACTTTATTTATTAAGGGCATGACTTTCTCAATATAAATAATTATGGCAGCAATACTGAAAACATAGATAAAGTTCAAGAGTTTTCAACGAAGTCGATGCATCAACATCTGCAAATGGTAATGGGCGGCAAATTACAACTGTGAACTTTTATAAGCTCACTTTAGGTGCCCTATTTTTTCCAATGCTATACGGTTGCGTACTCTACGCACCCTATCAAATATCCAACCCCATTTTGAAAAGTAGAAAATGGCTGAACGTAAATGGTAACCCAATAACTTCCAACTGCGATACGAGCCTTTGGCATATGCGTGAACCACTTTAACCGAAGGTAAGTACGCCGTGTCAGATACATCACCAATACGGCGCACAAGGTCTACATCCTCCATATACATAAAAAACCGCTCATCAAAACCACTCAAACGATTTAGTAGCTCGGTACGCATCAACAAGAAGCAGCCTGAGAGCGTTGGTACAACTGATGAATTTACCTGTGATAGTCCATGCATTTCGTAACGTTGATTAATCCTCATCTTGATGTAAGTGAATGGTATAAAACGCCGAAAAATCAAATCTAAAGGGGTCGGTAAAAGCTTACACAATCTTTGCAAGCTACCGTTAGGGTATTCAATTCGAGGCATCACTGCACCAACATTCGGCATCATTTTGAGAAAGTGGGTTAATTCCGACAACACATTAGACTCAAATAAAATGTCAGGATTGAGGACTAAATGAGCATCAGATTTTCCATCAACCATAGCAATAGCTATATTATGTGCCCTGCCAAACCCTAAATTATTACCAGCGTAAAAGTAGCGCACTCTTGGGTGCGAGAATAATTCGTGTTGCAAACATATAGGTGAGTTGTCCACAACATATAGAGTGCCCTCACAGGCGTCAAGAAAGCAACGAATAGACCTCCCAAACTGGGCCGAATCATTTTGGAATAACACCAAAGAAGCAGATATGTTCATTTAAAGGTCATGGGCCAGAAAACGCCAGAGATGCAACCAGTCAGCAGCGAAGGGTTCTTCAGGGGCAACAGATTTGTGTTGACCGAAGCTGTGCTGACCAGTAATGATTTGCTCAATAGCGAATGTCCATACGTCGATATCCTCTGCGGGCAAGAACGTTACAGCATCGTATGTACCTACCGTTTCGTGCGCGTAAGGTAGGTCGGCCACTACCAGCGGCTTACCCCATGCCTTTGCTTCAGTGATTGGTAGACCCCAAGTCTCTAGTCTCGATGGAAATAGCACTACATCGCAGCAGCGGTACTCCTGCTCCATGTGCTGTCTTGACTGACGGCCAATAAAATGAATGCCTGGAACCAATGAAAATCGTCGATAAAGATCGCGAGCATAGGCATTTTCCGTGCCGCACATAGTCAAACTCAACTCAACAGCGTGAGTCAATGCCGGCGGTAATCTTTTAAAGGCCTCGCATAGAACTTCAACATTCTTAAATACCCGTGGCAGTGCTGGATATAGCAACAAGAGAGGTCGAGAGGGGTTGAATGGCCCTAGAGAAATTTTTCTCACAAGCACATTACGACTGAGATCCGACTGCTGAGGATAAGCCACTACAATCTTTGGGTGATGATACAGCCCTCGAAAAACGTCTCTTAGCCATACCTGCTGGACCACGATAGCATAATTTCGAGAGAGAAATAATCCATATAATTTACTATAAAGCAAATTAAATAATCCAAAAGCGGGGTCAAGCCATGCGTCACGAAGAGTAAGCTTGTGAAAGGGCGAGGGATTATGGCAATATACAACTTGACGTCGCGCCTGAACACGAGGGGTAATATCATGGAGTGAAAGCCATAGATCTGGACTGAGCTTCTTCGACAGTTGACAAAAGGTCACCCACTCTAGCCAGAGTCGTATCAACCAAGATCTCTTCGAATTTGGAAAATACAAGGTTTCAATGCGAGGATGGGAAATTAAACCTTTGCAATGAACTAAAGCAGTTATCTTCCAATCTGCAGGCAAATATTTCGCTGCAGTCTCCAGGCATTCCTGAAGCACCGTCAAGGGGCCGCCTTCACTAAAATTTACTGCAGAGACTACTAAATGTTTTTGCGATCCCATTAGGTTCGCCTCCATTCATGAGTAACATCGTCCCAGCAGCGAATTATGCGGGCAGGGTTACCCACCACTACGCATTGAGCAGGGATATCGTGCGTTACAACTGCCCCCGCTCCAATAACAACCCCATCACCGATTGTTACACCCGGCAGAATACAAACTGACTCGCCAATCCATACGTTCTCGCCTATAAAAACTGGCTTAGCATTCAACGATCGCAGTATTGGTGGAATCTGCGGGCCTTGTCCTGGGTTGTCAGAGTCGAATTGACCATGGTTGTGGTCGGATATAAATACCTTGCTAGCAATTAATGTATTGTCACCTATATAGATATTTAAAATAGCTCCTATATGAACATAGTCGTTAATCTGCACATTATTTCCGATAACAACAATGTGCTTCAGATCCTGGCAAAAAGCGTCTATTCTTAAACTAACACCCGAAGTAAAACTATGGCCTATTTTAATATTTTTTTTCCCCCTAAAATACCAAGGGTATCGAACCAATCTCGCATTACTAAAAAATAATTTTGTAAAAATAAAGTCTCGCACGAGCCTAATTACCCCAAAAAAGCCATATCTGGCTAAGAGGTCGATTGCAGACTTAATGGCGATTTTGCAATGGATCAACTTGCTTGAAATCATTATGATCGCAGAAAATTAATTGAGGCTTGATAGAGGTATGAGCAATAAGCTTTCCATACCCGAAAAATTAGAATTAAAATTTGCAATAAGAGGTTACGACCAAGTCTAACTTGAACCCTAAACAATTCTGTAATCATCCCAAAAGCATCCGACCCACTTGTCCCAGATGTACCAAACACGCCTGCCATAAAATTAGAGCGAACTATGCTTACTTTTGTATCACTAAGGCAGCTTAGAACAAATAATTGGTCAGCAGCAATGGGAAACCTACAGGAATACATGCCAAATTTTTTATGTAGGTCGGTTCGTATCAATAATCCAACAGAATGACTTGAAGCCTCACCAATCATGCCGTATAGCCAACCAAGACCCTTTCTTGGCTTGATCAGCCTACCATTAACAACAACTGAGGCTGCAACAAAGTCCGGATCATTAAATCGGTTACAGATTTCTTTATAGTTTTTTATTGCATCAGATTCAAGCTGATCGTCCGCCCCTAAAACAAGATAATAATCCGTTTCCACACTTAAAACACCTGAATTTAACGCATCGTAAATTCCAAAGTCAGCCCTTCTAAGTATTAATTTTTTTTTAATACCAGAGTGACTGATCAGCCTCAAAGTAGCATCAGATGAATCCCCATCACATACGACCCAGACAAATTCTTTATCACATTGACTATTTAGAGACGCGATAAGCACGGGGAGCGGAGTTGCTGCATTTTTAGTTGCGGTAATTACGGTTATTGTAATGGGCTTAGATTTATTATTCATATAGAAATATTGATTACCAAAAAAATATGGTACGCATGTTGAACTTAAGATATTGTCAACTTAGCTAGCTTAATTTTAAATCTTAAATTAGCCATAAATAAACTCAAAGATAAAATATAGTAAACAATGAAATAAATTTCATTAAATATAGAATCCATAATTGAATAAAATAAAACAATTGAATTGGCAATTAAAAAATTAGATGCGATAAAGTTATTTGAGGAATGATTAAATGCACGTTGTGAAAGCGAACATACTCCTCCAAATAAGAAATTTATAAATGCGGTTCCAACTATTCCAAACAAAGTGTAATTGGTACTTAATACTGTACCCCAAGCTGACTCAGATATAGTACCTGAAAATTTTGGGACACCAGCATTAAAACAACTGTAATTATAAAGCCCACATATTTTCTCAATATTCGCCTTAATAAAAGGTGACTTTTCAATGATATTGAAATTAATTAACGAGATATCAGAACTAGTAATTCGCTCCAGCAAGTTGATTAACTGCGCAGAAAAATAATAATCAAATTCTACAATTATATTAACAATCCATACGGGTAACAAATCAACCAATGAGAGGTAGCTAGGACTAATTACTACATTGCTAATCATATTAAATTGCTCAACTTTACTTTGGTAAGTATTAGATTCCCCGGAAAATCTTAGCAAAGTAACAGTTAAAATTAGAAATATGGCTATTATAAAAAAAAATGCAATAAATTTTTTTAGATCGATAATTCGCGAAGGCTTTTGAATTTTGTACCTACTCGATAAAATCATACCAAAGAGCAGCATAAGAATCAGCTGAAAATAAATTTGACGACCAGCCATAAAGACTGGAATTACAATAAAAGACATGAGTGTAATTTTTGCAAATCGAGAGGAATATGCTCCCTGGTTTATAGCAATTCTAGCAACAATAAACCATGCAAATCCAGAAAGAATAGAGCCAATCTGTGAAAAAAATGTAACGTCTTTTTCTCCATAAACGTAACTTAGCCTAAGCCCATATAAATCAAGAGTCATTAGAAATGGCGCCGCATAAAGAACCCCTCCAATTACCCAAGATAGCGCAAATAAGGCACCAAATTTATTGATTAGGATTTCTTTCTGACTAGATATATCAGAGATAATCTGAGCATTGATAGTTAATAGAATGAAAGCATACCCCAAAAAAAAGGGGGCAATGGTGGCTAAAAATAAAAAAAATGCATCAAATGAAAAGTATGAATTAGGATAAGATAGAGGCCCAATTGCTATGTTTACCAACAGAAGACTCCACGCGAGAAAATACAGCATAGCTAAAGTTGGCTTTTTTTTATAAGCCATAATCATGACAATCAAAACCAAAATCCAGAGAATAAATAACATATTAAACAGGTAATTGGTCTAGCGACGATATTATGTGGATATTTTTATTATTAATCGTATACGCCTGAAGATAATCGTTGAAGATATAAATTGGTATATCAGCATAGATGGCTTCCGAAATACGGGTGATCATGCCAGTTGTTGGGGGCTGCCTTATTAAAAGCGCCCTGCAATGTACAAGCAGTCCACGAAGAATATCTTGATTCACGGAACCATAGACCTCAACATTTGTCGGCGCCAATTCCTTTAAACTTTCAGTACCAAAACCAACTAGGTAATATTTACTAAATCCACCCCTATTTTTAATCATATCAAGCAATTCAATAATGCCGTTTTTTGTTGCTATATTTCCAACTGTGCCGAGTATCAAAAACCCTAGTTTGGTAGAGACGGTTCGCTCCTTTTTTATTGCACTTAGCCAATGCCTATCTTCTTCAACGGGTTCAAATGGCAAGGTTTGAACATTAAGTATATTAAAACATTTCAAAATAGCGGTATCAAAGCTGCTAATTGTATTAATAGTATTGGCATAGCGATAAATAGCTAACTCAACATGCTGAGCCAATAGTTCAGAGCGAAATAAATTCGACTTCTGACCGGGCACCATAAACTCAATATTTTGAGGGTAAGCAATAATAGGAATACCGAATTGAGTCATTAAAAAACCAAATATTAAATAACTGCCCGAACACACCTCCAAATGAATTTCTTCTAATTTATTTTTTTTTAAAAGATCATGCAGCCAAATAGAATACATATATCCAATTACAAGACCTTTACATGTAACAAAAGGGGCTAATTTAATAACCTTGCCAATTGCTTCAATACATGATCTCGGATTCCGCAAGCAATATTCAATAAGTTGTTGCGTTGTAGGGATATTTGAAATGAAGCAATTATTTTTTTTCCCAAGCATCATGAGCTGGCAACTTCTTTTAACGCCACCATGGTTTTGAGTCGAGCTCATAAAAACGGAAAAATGTATTTTATTCATATTTTTTTACGATACAATACTTGTTTACGATTAAAGATATTTATATATTAAAAATAAATAAATAATTAGAAAAACTCTAAGAAATAAGAATTTAATTAGATAATAAAATTGGTAAAATGTATTTTCATAAAATCACTATGACCAAACAAAGAAAATCCCTAATTTATCTGTTAAAAGCAACCTCATTCTATTTCATGTTAATAGCTATGATAGAAAATTTTTAATTACCATATTCACAATATTGGTTATTTAACTTACTTTATAAATTGAAAACCATATTTTTTTAGATACAACTATTATTAGATTAGTATGCTCTCATGACCCCATCTAGAGTATTTCGTAATGTTGCCCCCTTGAATTAGTATGCTTAACCAAACCGTTTAAGCTTAGATTCAACACCTAGGCTAATAATCCCAATTTAATCGGCCAAAATATTTAACAATCTGTCTATTTTATCTTAAATATAAAAAATCTTTAATTTTTTTCAATAAAATCATTAACGGCCTAGAAATTCCTATTAGACTTACTAATGCTTGACTATATAAATCAATATGTAAATACGCCTTAATACTTTTCCATTTTACATTATCAGAAAGATATCTAAGCAAAATTATAGTTTTTATTTCCGGATGCTCCTTCTTTAATCCACGTAATAATGAAAAATAAAATACTTTATTATCATAGAATAGTGTTTTAGCCAACAATGAATATCCATTAATATCAAGAATAATTCGATCTACGCCTCCGCCCTTTCCAGGCATAAGAAAGCCATCATTACCCCCTCGACATAAAACTAAATGATCGGGAATATATTTCAGATTACATCCAGATTTAATAAATGATAGAAGCATATATACATGAGAGTATGCCGTACCTATGAATATTTCATCGATTTTAATCGATATCCACCTACTTCTTTTAAATATTATGGAGCTTAAATAACTAAAAAAAGCGCCAATAGATTTAGCATTTTTTGAATATATCTCAAATTGATTCTGATCATTTAAATTAAAACAAGTCTCTCCAATACTTCTATCCAACCAATAGCGATTAAAAATTGGAACCAATTCAGAATCACAGTCTATCCTATTGCACAAATAAATATCGTTATTCGACTTTATTTCCTGAAGTAATTTATTTATAGAACCTGGAGAAGCAGCATCATCACTTCCCATGAGCCAACAATATTTACCCTGCGCCATTTCTACGGCACTTAAAAAATTAGCATCTGCTCCAATATTGGTAGCGTTAGATCTATAACTTATTTTTATAGGGGGGTTTATCTGTATACCCTTAATATATTCGCTTGTACCATCAGTAGAACAATTATCACTAATACAGATTTCAATATTATTAAAGTTTACTGAATCTATTTGAGAAAATATGCTGTCGATGGTATATTTTAAATATTTCCTACGATTATATGTTGGTATGCAAATTGAAATATCTAGTTGTTTCATTTTACATTCTTACTATTTTATAAAATATTTTAGGTAGAATCCATGAAACAGTTAAAAGGAATGAAATAACTTGGCCCAAAACAACACCGCTTGAGCCAAAATAGTTGCCCAAGAAAATCTGTAATACTATGCTTATAACAGCTTGTACTACGATAAAAGCATTAATTTTTCCAGCCATTCCATATCCTAAAAGTGCCATTGAGAATGTATCAGTCCATATTCGAATAAGCGCATACAACCATAAGGAAATCCCTAAAATCAGAGGAATGGAGCTAACTTTTCCACCCGTCCAAATTGAAGTTAGTGAATTCATAAATATAATGATTAATAATCCCACTAGACCGCCCAATAATAAACCCTGTTTAAGAATTTTTTCAAGCTGTAATTTTGCCTCATTCAGCTTCAATCCATGTAATAAATCACTCATTGGCGTCCAATTAGTTGCAATTATTACATTATTAATTATTAATAAAATACCATAAATTCTGCTTGTTAAATTATACTCAACAATGTCTTCTGCTGAAAGGTTTTGAGACATAATTATATAGTCCATTGCCAAAACGCAATTTGATAAAAAAGCAAATAGTAACTGTCCTCGCGCTGAATATATATTTTTAATTATTTTTTTAAAGCTATACTCAGCATTTTTAAATAACTTTAATTTAATTGCAGAATGAATAGGCATAATAATATTGGCCATCGTTAATAATATTAATATATAATTAACATTATTAACCTGAAATTTAACGGCTAGTATCAAAGCCATGGTTGTATAAATTGCCATAAGAGCTGGGTAAAAATTCGGCCAGAATGCCATGTTTTCAGCATATAAAACTTGATTCATTAACTGACTTTGGCTATTAATATAAATAAATAAGCAGGAAAAAATTAAAGATAATCCAGATACATAAGAATAATCTGATAATATGTAGAATTTTGCAATTATCGCCATTAATATTACTACAGGCGATAAAAATATAGAAATTATTATCATGGCTCCATAGTATTCATTGCGACTTCTTTGGTGATTTCTATTTCGGCCACGTAATTTTGATATAGAATTCTGAGCTGTTATAGGTAGCCCTAGATTCAAAAGACCTATCCATGCGCTTAAAGATAATATAATCGAATACGCAGCCAATCCATTTGTGCCTATGGATTCGATTAATAAACGTGTATTAATGAGAGATAAGGCTAATACAATAAATTTTGAAATCCAGCCAATGGCGACATTAATATTCATTTTTTATCTGGCAAAGTCTATCAATACGCTTAAGATCAATTCGGTTATAAGAATAATTTATCCCCATAAATTAAATTGCTTAATCGGACAACCTTCTGGTGACATCTTCAGCCAAATCCAAAAGACCCATTTCAAGAGTAACTCTGGGCCTCCAATCTTTGGCTCTTAACCATGTAGGATTCGCACTAGAAATCTCAATTTTTTGATCTGCGGGCAGATCTCCAAATCCGAGAATTGACTTAGAAGACGTGAGAATTTTTTGAAGCTCTACCAGCTTCCGCACTTTTATAGCCACCCCAGTACCACACTCAACCAATTTAAATCCTGACCACTGCCCCTTTGAGATGAGCAAGATTGCCTCAATTACATCATCCACATGTATAAAATCACGCTGCTGCTCTCCATTCGTTAAAGAAATGCGCGGATTACCCTCTATCATTTGACGTGTTATGAATGGAATGAATTTTGAAAATGAATCCCCGGGACCATAAACATGCTCGATCTGCATAAGCGCCGATCGAACCCCTCCCATATCGGATGATTTATATATTTCATCCAATTTACCAGCAAGTGCAATTTTGGAGTTCGTATAACGCCGCTGACTTGTCGCATCTGGAGAAAATCGTCTAAAAAAAGTGTCCCCAAAGATGCAAGTAGCAGGCGCGCCCGCTTGCCGCAACCTTGCTAGTATCTTTAAGGGTAAATCGATATTCACCGCCTTTATATGTGCGTCGGATATAATCGGGCGATCGTATAAAACAGCGAAATTAAAAAAGTGTGTTGCGTCTTGTATAGCGCAACCAATTTCATAATCATCCATCCCATACCATCTAATTCTGTCACCTAAATTAAGCAGGGGGATTTTGGAATGGGATCTAGATGTAATTATTCTGACGGTAGCGCCAATTTGAATTAATGCACGAACCAAATGTTGGCCAACAAACCCTGTGCCTCCAGTGATGACGGCAATCATAGGAAATGGATAGATTTCACTGAAATCTTAGTATCAGGAGCAACGGATTGCATTAAAAATTCACCCCCAAATATACTTCTATTTTTTCAACTACAAACTCCAACATCTCCCTAGTTAATGCAGGCTGCACGCCAATCCAGAATGTATTTTTCATTACATTATCTGTATTAGTTAATTCACCACTCACCCGATAATTCGCATCAACCATATAAGGCTGCCTTGTGAGGTTGCCCGCAAACAATAATCTTGTTCCAATTTTATTCTGATCTAAATAAGTAGTTAGTTCTAGTCTTGATACAGGCGAACCTTCTTTTATAGTAATCGGAAACCCAAACCAAGAAGGGTCTGAATCCTCAGTTGCTTCTGGCAACTGTAAAAATTCCTCACAAGAACTTAGACGCTCCTTCAAAAATTTGAAGTTGTCTTTACGCGCCTGAATGAACGCTGGTGCTTTTTCTAGTTGAGCCAAGGCACAAGCTGCTTGCATATCAGTAATTTTCAGGTTGTAGCCCAAATGGCTATAGGTATATTTATGGTCATAACCTTCTGGTAAATTACCCAACTTCCAACAAAAACGTTTGCCGCAAGTATTGTCTTTTCCAGGGGGGCAATAGCAATCACGACCCCAATCTCTAAAACTCTCAGCAATCTGCTTTAACTCAAAATTATTGGTAAATACAGCTCCGCCCTCACCCATTGTTATATGGTGCGCAGGATAAAAACTCAATGTTCCAATGTCGCCAAAGGTGCCAACCATTTGACCCCTATAAGTAGCACCCAGCGCATCACAGCAATCTTCTACAAGCCATAGATTGTGTTTCTTGCAAAGCGCAGTTACTACATCCAAATTAAATGGATTTCCCAAAGAATGCGCCAACATGATCGCTTTTGTTTTTGGACTTATCGCTGCTTCAATTTTTGAAGCATCAATATTGTGCGAATATTTATCCACATCTACAAAGACCGGAATAGCTCCAAATTGAATAATCGGATTGACTGTTGTCGGGAATCCTGCAGCCACTCCAATTACTTCATCGCCTTGCTTAATGGCACGGTCACCTAACTTCGGAGAAGTAAGAGCGGAAAACGCTACCAAGTTAGCAGATGAACCAGAGTTGACTGTAATGACATGCTTCACACCAATAAATTCGGCTAGCTTCTTTTCAAATTGCTCATTAAAACGACCTGTGGTTAGCCAACCATCCAAGGAGGCATCCACCATATTTTTTAACTCTTCTGAACCAATTAATTTCCCTGAGGGAGGTACGGCCGTTTGTCCTGGCTCAAACGCTTTCGGAGAAAACTCAATGTCAGCATATTGATCAACTAGCACAGCAATTTGCTTGCGTAATTTATCTTGTTCTATTTTTTTAGTATCGATAGTTTGTATATTCATTATTTAGAGCTCATATAGTGATTAATTTGCGCAAGACTAACTTCTTGCATATTATCTTTTACTTGATATGCTTTTTGCCATTGAACAATTTTTTGCATTGCATCCTCTAAATTCCATTTTGGAATCCAGCCTAATTGTGTGTGTGCTTTAGAGCAATCCAACTTCAAAAGATTGGCTTCATGTGGCTGCTCTGAACCCTCTTTTTCCCAGCGAGCCGTATCACCCCAACCAGAAATAATAAGCTCAACCACCTCTTGCACACGGCGATTGTCTTCATCACATGGGCCAAAGTTCCAGCCAGTTGCAAAGGCTGAGCCTTGCTCATAAAGCGCTTGGGCCAAGATTAAATAACCGGAAAGAGGCTCCAAAACATGTTGCCAAGGACGCGTTGCCAAAGGATTGCGAATCATTAATGGTAAATTCGCCTCAAACGCTTTAATAGCATCCGGAATTAAGCGGTCTTCAGACCAATCTCCGCCGCCAATAACGTTACCTGCTCTAGCAGTGGCAACCTTATTGGTTGAATTGGGGCTGGAGAAATAAGACTGACGGTAGGCCGAAGTCACTAACTCAGCACAGCCCTTACTATTGCTATAGGGGTCATGACCACCCATGGGTTCATTCTCGCGATAACCCCAAACCCACTCCTTATTCTCGTAGCATTTATCGGTGGTCACCACCACTGTGGCACGTACCTTCTCAAACGCACGCGTGCTTTCCAAAACATGCACGGTCCCCATGACATTTGTTACATAGGTCTCTACAGGATTAGCATAGGAATAACGCACCAAAGGCTGAGCAGCCATGTGAATCACTATTTCTGGCTTTGCCTCAGACATCGCCTTTTGCAGGTCTGCCAAATCTCGAATATCCGCGATATGAGATTTCTCAATCAGAGAATCAATCGCTAATACATCAAATAAATTAGGTGTTGTATTTGGTGTCAATGCATAACCCGTAACTTTTGCGCCCATTGACGCAAGCCACAGAGATAGCCAGCTACCTTTAAAACCGGTGTGCCCCGTTAGAAAGACTTTTTTGCCTTTCCAAAAAACGGGGTCAACATGAGCAACATTCATTGCCAAGTTTTCCAGGGGGCATTACCAGATACCCAAAGTTCTTCGAGGTGATTTTTATCACGCAGCGTATCCATCGGCTGCCAAAAACCAGTGTGCTTAAAAGCAGCGATCTGATGATTGTGAGCTAAAGACTCAAGAGGTCCTTGTTCCCAAACTGTTGAATCATCTTTGATAAGCGATATTACGCTGGGAGACAACACAAAGAAGCCCCCGTTAATCATGCCGCCATCACCTTTGGGTTTTTCTTTAAACGTAGTGACCTTGTAGTCTGCAATATCAAGAGCCCCAAACCGGCCCGGCGGATACACTGCCGCCAAGGTAGCCTGAACTCCTTGTTTGCGATGAAACTCAATGGAGGCTCCAATATCAATATCCGAAACACCATCGCCATACGTAAAGCAAAATGCTTCTTCATCTTTGACGTAGTCGGCCACTCGCTTCAAACGGCCGCCAGTCATAGTATCTTCCCCTGTATCCACCAAGGTAACTTTCCAGGGCTCAGCATATCCTTGATGCACTTCCATGCTATTTTTTTGCATGTCGAAGGTCACATCTGACATGTGTAAGAAATAGTTTGCGAAATACTCTTTGATAACATAACCCTTATAGCCACAGCATACGATGAAGTCATTAATCCCATAGTGTGAGTAGAGTTTCATGATGTGCCATAGGATAGGCTTACCACCCACCTCAATCATTGGCTTAGGCTTTGAAGAGCTTTCCTCCGAAATTCGAGTTCCTAATCCACCTGCGAGGATTATGGCCTTCATTGATTTATCCCTAATTTGATGATCATTAAAACCGGCATAGATTTCATCTATTCTTCCAATTCAGATTTGGCATATTGACACATGTTTATGATTACATCCTCAACCCGAGACTCTGCTGACCAACCTAGAATTCTCTTGGCCTTTTCAGGATTAGCAGCGCTAACAGCAATATCTGACGGTCTATAAAGGCTTTTATCGACTGTCAGATAATTTAAATAATTTAAACCAAAATAGTCAAAAGACTTTTGTGCAAAGTACTCCAATGAAACTGACGCCCCAGTTGCAATCACAAAATCTTCAGAAATTTTTTTTGTAGCATTAACCACATCGCCTCTACATAATCAGGGGCCCAACCCCAATCTCTCTCAATATCTATTCTTCCAAGATTTAATTGTTCCCTACTGCCGGAAGCAATTCTTGCCGCCGTCTTGATAATTTTTTGAGTTACAAACTTTTCGGGCCGGAATGGAGACTCGTGGTTAAACAATATGCCATTACAGCCAAAAACATCATATGCTTCACGGTAATTATTCACAAGATTGTGCGCTGCCACTTTAGCAACCGCATAGGGACTTCTAGGCTTAAAAGGAGTTTCTTCAGACGCTGCCTCAGAGCCAATATCTCCAAAACATTCACTTGAACTGGCATTATAAAAACGGGTCTTAAGCCCAGAAAATCTAATTGCCTCAAGTAAGTTTAGAGTCCCAATTGCTATAGTTTCGATGGTCTCTACTGGCTGCTCAAACGATCTTCCAACCGAGCTTTGTGCTGCTAAGTTGTAAATTTCGGTTGGCTGGTATTTATTTAAAACTTGAAGTACGCTGCGAAAATCCGTTGCTACCAAGGTTGTAGTCGTTACTTTTTCATAAATATTTAAGCTTTTTAAATTGGTAAAAGAAGATGCGGTAGCATCTCTGGAGCCCCCAATTACTTCATAGCCTTTTTTTAACAGCAATTCTGCTAAATAAGCGCCATCCTGCCCAGACACTCCACATATAAGAGCTCTATTGCTTTTTTGCATTTAATTCTCTTTACCTACAGCGACTGAGTAACCATGCTTCTCTAGGAGCGCATGTTGCTTGGCCTTTTCTAGATCGTTAGCTACCATCTCCACAATCATCTCATCAAGAGTAATTTCTGGAACCCAGCCCAGTTTGGTTTTGGCTTTAGTTGGGTCACCTAAGAGGGTCTCTACTTCTGTAGGGCGGTAGTAGCGTGGATCGATTTGCATAATCACATCACCCACCTTTAAGGCCGGGGCTTTATCACCTTCAATGGCCGCCACAATGCCCTTCTCTTGCTCTGCAGTGCCTTCAAATTTGAGGGTGATACCCAGCTGCTTAGCACTACGAGTAATAAATTCTCTCACCGTGAACTGCACCCCAGTAGCAATCACAAAATCTTCTGGTGTCTCTTGCTGGAGCATGAGCCATTGCATACGGACGTAGTCCTTGGCATGACCCCAGTCACGCAGGGCATCGATATTACCCATGAAGAGGCACTTCTCAAGACCTTGAGCAATATTGGCTAAACCCCGAGTCACCTTACGAGTCACAAAGGTCTCACCACGGCGCTTAGACTCATGGTTAAAGAGGATGCCGTTGCACGCATAGATGCCATAGGCTTCACGGTAGTTCACGGTAATCCAGTAGGCGTACATCTTCGCTACAGCGTAAGGGCTTCTTGGATAAAAAGGAGTCGTTTCCTTTTGAGGAGTTTCTTGCACTAAGCCATAGAGCTCAGATGTGGAAGCTTGGTAAAAACGAGTCTTCTTCTCCAGACCCAAAATACGAATAGCTTCTAACATGCGCAGTGGGCCCATGGCATCGACATCTGCCGTGTACTCAGGAGATTCAAAAGAGACGGCTACGTGTGACTGGGCACCAAGGTTATAAATCTCATCAGGCTGGCACTCTTGAATAATGCGTACTAAGTTGCTGGTGTCAGTTAAATCACCGTAATGCAAGATCAAATCGGGGTGATTCACATGGGGATCTTGATAGAGATGATCAATACGCTCGGTATTAAAAGAAGAGGCACGGCGTTTAATACCGTGAACGATGTAGCCCTTCTCTAATAAGAACTCAGCCAGGTAAGAACCATCTTGGCCAGTGATGCCGGTGATGAGGGCGACTTTTTGTTTGGTGGTCATTATTAATTCTGATTATTTAATAATTAAGCATCAAGCCCGCTAATGCCCGCTCTCGTGCTTCTCTCTTGGCACTTGCTTGACTCATGATTTCACGCCACCACTTTTAATGCTAACCCACACGCGTTGCCCTAAGAGCGCCAAAAGCATCAAGAAAAACGCTGCTACCAATCCGCCGGCTGTCGATTTGATCATGCCCTTTTTACTCGCGGTTGGGGCAGTGTTGGCCTCTAAACCCTTGGTAAAGCGCACCTGGATGGCGAGCAACTGGCTATGCAACTGATCGAGTAATTCTTGGCCGTTGGCATCACCCTTGCCTAATTTGCTGCGCAGGGAGCCCTCGATTACTAGCAGCTGATCATCGAGTGCTAAACCATCAAAGGTCTGGTCTTGCAGCGGGATGGCCTGATCGATAAAGGCTTTGATGAGGCCAATTTGCTCTAAACGTTTTTGTAGTCTGGCCAAGACCTCTTTTGAGCCATTGATGTCGTTGTTGACGGCCACAATTTGGGTTGCTAGCGGGAGGTACTTGGCTCCTGAGTCCTTGGGGTCAACCACTTGGCCACTGATATTAGCACCGCCGGGGAAGCGCTTGTGCAGCTCTTCTAAAGACTTGACGCGCTCTTGCTGGTAGCCCATCTCGATTTGGGTGCTGGTGATTTTTTGCTGCACATCCGCCACGGCGCTAACCGTTTGGCTCTCGTAGCCATTGAGTAAAGAGCGTATCTGCAGGTAGGCACTACCTGAGCGTAAAAATTTTGCGCTTGCTCGGACATTGACAATCGATTGCTCTTTAGATGAGCCGCTGGCGGTCAAGGTGAGACTGAGGATGGTGGTCGAAGCCGCGTCTAAGTCCTTGCTGATTCCTGCTAAGTCTTTAGTGTCAGCTTTGGAGAGCGCATAAGTGGGTAGTACGTTTTTTTGCCACCACTGCTCGTTGCTCAAAGCTTTATAGAGGAACGCTTGGTCCTGCGGGGCTTTATTGTCTTCAACAATTTGATCGGCCAAGTTTGGCAGGCTCTTTTGCAGCATCTTCCAGGAGACGAGGTCCAGGGCGTAGCTATTATTATTATTATTATTATTATTATTTAGTAAAACATACTCCGCCTGGTAACTCCCCAGGAAATACCAATTACCGAGCCCTAGCACTGCACCGACTACCGCGGCAATGGCGAGTTTTTTCCAGGCACTTTGCACGAAAGTAACGATATCGAGCAGGGAGATTTCTCCTTCTTGCTCGGCTTGATGCCCTGCACTACCCAGACCGTCTTTAGCCATTTCTTAATCCTATTATTTTTTACTTTTACTTATAAATTTAATGGTCATTATAGACTGCGCGATATAGTTATTTTAGGAGTTTTATGAGGGGAAATTCGTTATGTTTACCCTCAAAGTGAGCTTACAGATTTATCAAAATCTTCTTGACTCCCACTACATATCCCTTTGTGTAGCGTATTGTGGATAATTGACAAAATGAATACTTGTGGCATACCCTTAAGCTAATGCCGCGTCCGATGAATTACTCCCTTCGCCTGTCTAAGGTTGTTGCCCTCATTGTTTTGTCTTGCTCAACAGTACTTTTGGCCATTTGGCCGATACCTGAGACGATTGCCCTACGACATGGACTGCTTATCCTGGGATGCATCTCCAGCTTCTACGTCTTGGGAGCCTTTAAAAGGGTCATTTTTACCCCTAAAGCTTGGCCTTTTTGGCTATTTTTTTGTTTTTATGGGTGGCTACTCATTCATCTAGCTTTTTTTGCTCATGAGTACGACTTGCAACTTAAGGAATTGAGTAGTCTATGGCTTCGATCCTTGCTTGCGACCCCGATTGGCTTGGCGCTTGGCCTCATTCTCAGTCAACAGGCCCCAACCGACGAAGGGGGAGCGCAAAACATATCACCTCAAAACGGTCACTTTTGGGTCGTCGGATTGATCTTCTTGGGTCTATGTGCCACTTTCTGGGTATTTTTTGGGCGCTACTTGTATGAAATCTATGTCACACATCAATGGCTGCACTACGAATTTTACGCTGTACCCTATAAGGCTAAGACCCCCTTTGTAGTCGCAAGCGCTCTATTTTTACCGCTCTGCCTTCTACTGATTACTAGGGCCCTTCAATCCCTTATGAACAAGTGGTGGATTTTGTTAGCTCTACTTGGGATTGGCTTGTGTCTGTTTGGAAATTATTTTTCTAATACCAAGAATGGCATGGCTATTGTTGCTGTAGCTCTTGGGCTATTTTTTATTCACAGCCTCATCAGCATGCGCTGGACCTTCAAAAGATGCCTTGTGGGAATCCCCGTGCTCATGATTGTGCTGCTGATGGGCTTCTATGGTATTGAAAAACATATTCAACAAAATACTGCGTGGCCCAATATCGTAGAAGATATCAAGCTGGGAGCGGATACAGAGCACCAGCAATACTGGAGTGATCGCGCACATTTTCCGCTCCCCGTTAACCCACTAGGCAACATAGCAAACGGTAGCACCTACGAGAGAACTGCTTGGTTTACTGTGGGCATGAAACTCTTGGCAGAGCATCCGCTTGGATACGGACTAGCGCATCATTCCTTTGGCTCATACGCCATGACACGGTGGCCTAACTTTTATACGCCCCTTGGTAATATGCGGGGCGCCACTCATAGTGGGTGGATGGACTTTGCGCTGGGCTTTGGCATACCAGGTCTTTTATTGGTTCTTATTCCTTTATTTGCATCTTGGTACCGCTCACTTTTTCAAGAGGGCATATGGTTTTCTTATGCAAGCTCGGCGATTCCTCTGATGATATTTGCCTACCTAATCGCTGAGGTTACAGGGTCACATTTCACTGAGCTGTTATTTTTTATGACGGCCTTTTTTTGTGGAATCACATTAAGATACCCACGAACTTACGTCCCCAATAACCCAGACGAAAAGACTTCCCGCTGATGTTTTCAAACATATTTTGTAACTGATTTTTAGATTAGCTATGCTACATAGACCACTTTATAAATATCTTGGGCATTTTCTAAAGAAGAATGATCGCCGCAAACTAGCAACCAAAATCCTAATATCTGATAGTTTTGACTACTCCATCAAAAATGCCATCTTTGTAAATAGCCGCTCTATTCTGTTTGCATGTGATGTGCACCCCGATGATCCACGATCGAGCCGTGCCAATACCGACTATCTTGATAGCATCCTCTCCAAACTAAATGCTTGCGTCGCCCCACGCTCCAGCAACCAGGCCCTCTCTATTTACGTCCCAAGCGATGGGCTGGCTTACTTCACTAAAGAGGTGCTGCCAAAGATTGATCGGTCTTTTATCTTGGTCAGTGGGGATAGTGATTTACCAATTAATCACAGCACCCTCGGAGATCATTTAGAAGCCTTGCTAAAAAATCCCTATTTAGTGAAATGGTTTGCGCAAAACAGAGATGTCGATGCCCCTAAAATTTTTACCCTCCCCATTGGTATCAATATTCATAATTTGTGGGCTGACCCTTTGCAGTGGGGTGGTGGCTTTATTCTGCCAGCCCTGCAAGAGTTGCAACTCAAAACGATTGCCGAGCAATCTCAGCCCTTGATCGATCGAGAGGCAAAAATATTCTGTAACTGGCACTTCTCCATTGACCGAGCTGATCGCAAGATGTGTCTGGATGTGATTGATAAAACAGTTTGCCACTTTCAGCCAGAGCCTGCACCCTTGGCAGACACTTGGATGCTGCAGTCTCAGTATCAATTCGTATTAAGCCCTCATGGAGCCGGCCTAGATTGTCACCGAACCTGGGAGGCTTTATTGTTAGGATGCGTTCCCATAGTCAAGGCAGCAAAAATCAATGATCTGTTTGCCGACCTACCGGTGGTAGTTGTACAAGATTGGGATCAAATTACGCCAGCTTTTTTAGAGTCAAACTTGAAATTAGTACAAAGCAAAAATTTCAATACTGAAACACTATTAATGTCGTATTGGCGCAAGAAAATCAGGCTACCAGGTTAAATGACTTACCCAAAGTAAATTGATAAAATAATGATTCGCCCCTCCTTTACAGTCTATATTTTAATGAGCATATCCTTGAAAGCCCTTGTATGAGCCTAGCAAGAAAAGTTATTGGCAACATATATCTGTCCTTTATGGGGAAAAAAGCATTCGCAAAATTGAATAATAGGATTTTGGAAGTGGCACTGCGTTGCCGTGGATATAGTAACTTTAGAGATCATTATGAAAGTGGTGAACATTACTTTATTGAGCATATTCTTTCATCGATAAAACCTAAAGTTTGTGTTGATGTTGGTGCTAACGTAGGATCGTATGCACAAGCTTTATTAGAGGCAACACAAGCCAAAGTATATTCTTTTGAACCCCTTAGTCAGCCTTTTAAATCTCTTAGCGCAGTTGGGAAGCTCTACCCTGAACGCCTTATGGCGATTAACCATGGAGTTGGTGCTAAAGATGAAGTTCTCATAATTCACTTTAGCGATGAAGCGACTGCGCATGCATCATTTTCCGAGGAGGTAAAAAATGTCTCCTATGTTCGGAATGAAAAATCGCAAGAGATTGATGTTGTTTCTCTTGACTCTTATTTTACAAAGTACCCAGTTGATCAAATTGATTTTATTAAGATAGATACTGAAGGGTTTGAGTATGAAGTCCTGCAAGGAGCTCAACTTTTAATTTCCCAGTATCAACCAAAGCTCATTCAGATCGAATATAACTGGCATCAATTGTTCAAAGGACAAACCCTTTTTGCTTTTTCCAATCTTTTGAGGGGATATACACCCTTTCAAATGCTAGCTGATCGCCTAGAAAAAAGAGATCCGAAAGACTCTCTATCCAATGTATATCAGTTTTCTAACTTTGTATTTGTGCGCAATGACCTAGAAAGTCTCATCACTCAATAATCTGCAATGAAGTCTCTCATGCGTACCAGATTAGCCCTAAGCAAAAAAACGATAATTTGTAATTTGCAGAATGCCTTTATTTGGAATGGCCTAAACCTAAGACTAGCTAAATGCTTGGTAGGCCGCCTGCACAAGACCAGTCTGTAAAGTGACTTGGGGCTTCCAACCCAAAAGGTTTAGTCTTCCTGAGTCCATCCATTTTCTTGGAGAACCATCCCACTTAGTGGGGTCAAAGCTAATTTTGTAGAGAAAATTGATAGCTCAATCTAATTCTTTCAACCAGAGCCACGCCCCATGGGGGCCTGGGAAATGCAATCTCAATTTGTTCTCAGTCCCCTTGGTGCTGGCTTTGATTGTCATCGAACCTGGGAGGCTTTATTACTGGGATGTATCCCCATAGTCAAGGCAGCAAAGATGAATGACTTATTTGAAGGTCTACCAGTAGTAGCCGTAAATCATTGGCAAGAAATTAATCCGACATTTCTTGAGAATACCGCACAAGAAATAGCGCGCAAAACTTTCAATTTAGAGAAGCTCTCGATGCGCTACTGGCAATCTCAAATTAAATCACTGGAAAGTAAATAAAGCCTTAGATTGCAATGCATTGGCTAAGGCTTTTGGAGGATAGTCAGCAAATGCGTGTCGTTGACTGCTTGTAGCTTTAGCTTGAAGCTTCCCTTGAAGCCATACATTTTTGCCCAGGTATGTTTGTCATCAAAATACATCGGGAAGGTATCGGCTGTAATCACATTAACATGGGTTGGATCTGTAAAGGCAGATGAAATCGGATAACAAGGAGTGCGAGATAAAAATATTCCGCCTGGTTTCAGTGTTCTGTGAATTTCATTCATCAATTGAATAAATGAAAATCTTCTTTCTGGCAAATAAACAACCCTAGGTACGTGTTCTAAAAAATCGTATGCCGTGATGAAATCAAACATATTTTCATCAAATGGTAATGGCTCTACAGTCAGATCTGCATAGCGAATATTTTGGCTCAGATCCTCTCTAATATCTAAGCCATAAGTTTGGCTAGCATTAAATGGGTTTCTTGGACTCTCGCCACAACCAATGTCCAGTGTTGCACTATTTTGTAAATTCAATGCTTCGGAGCCATACTGCTTATATAGAGGATTTAGATCGGCAATTTCAGGCTGAGCAACAAAGGAATCTATTGAGCGATACATTAAGGCTACCGTCTTATAGTAGCGCCTGATTTTTTTAAGGAAGTTCATGTGTTTTTTAGAGTTCGCCTAATTATTGGCTTTGGAACTCTGAATAGGCAAGTTTTAGCCCATCCTCTAGATTGACTTTCGGGGCCCATCCTAAGTGATTCAATCGTCCAGAGTCCATCCACTTTCTGGGTGCGCCATCAGGCTTAGTAGCGTCAAAGCTAATACTGCCTTGGTATCCAGTTGCCTTTGCCACTGCGTGTGCCAACTCTTTAATGGTGATATCACTTCCAAAGCCAACATTAATATGGCTTTGCATTGGTGAGGTCTGTGAGTCGTAGGTATTTTTATCTAACTGCATCACAAACACTGAGGCAGCAGCCATATCATCGACATACAAGAACTCTCGCTTAGGCGTGCCTGTTCCCCAGATCACGACTTCGGGAGCATTGCTTACTTTGGCTTCATGAAACCTTCTAATCAGCGCCGGAATCACATGACTATTTTCTGGGTGATAGTTATCACCAGGGCCATACAAATTGGTTGGCATTACAGAGCGATAATCCACCCCATGGCTTTGGCCATATTGGCGGTTATAACTCTCACACATTTTGATGCCAGCGATCTTGGCAAGGGCATAAGGCTCGTTGGTAGGCTCCAGTTTTCCAGTAAGTAATGCATCTTCACTCATTGGCTGAGGAGCTAGCTTAGGATAAATACAGCTGGATCCCAAGAACAAGAGTTTTTTTACCCCATTCAAAAATGCCTGATGAATAACGTTGTTCTGCACCATCAAGTTATCGTAAATAAATTCTGCCGGAAAAGTATTATTCGCATGAATGCCACCCACCTTGGCTGCAGCTAAATACACCTGATCGGGCTTTTCTTGCTCGAAGAATGCTTTGACTGCTGCTTGATCCGTCAAATCCATTTCTGCATGAGTGCGGGTAACAATATTCGTATAGCCCTTAGCCTGTAGGTTACGCACAATGGCAGAACCTACCATGCCGCGATGGCCTGCTACATAAATCTTTTGATTCAGATCTTTACTCACGTATTTGCTTTGTTATCTCTTTTATTCTTCAGATTCGCGTTCTAAAATTAATTTTCTTTACCAACAGCAACAGCATAGCCATGCTTTTCTAAGAGGGCATGTTGCTTAGCCTTCTCGAGATCATTAGCTACCATTTCAACAATCATTTGATCAAGAGTAATTTCTGGAACCCAGCCAAGCTTTGTTTTTGCTTTGGTTGGATCGCCCAAAAGGGTTTCCACTTCTGTAGGGCGATAGTAGCGAGGATCAATTTGTACGATGACATCGCCTACTTTCAATGCAGGCGCTGTGTCGCCTTCAATAGAGGCAATAATCGCTTTCTCATTTTCGGCAGAACCCTCAAAGCAAAGTGTGATTCCCAATTGCTTAGCGCTGCGGATAATAAATTCACGAACAGTGAACTGTACGCCAGTAGCAATCACAAAATCTTCTGGTTTGTCTTGTTGCAACATCAACCACTGCATACGCACATAGTCTTTAGCATGACCCCAGTCACGCAGTGCATCGATATTACCCATAAATAAGCACTTCTCAAGACCCTGAGAAATATTCGCTAGGCCACGGGTTACTTTGCGAGTAACAAAGGTTTCACCGCGGCGCTTGGACTCATGATTAAACAAAATGCCGTTACAGGCATAGATGCCATAAGCTTCACGGTAGTTCACGGTAATCCAGTAAGCGTACATCTTGGCAACCGCATATGGGCTGCGTGGATAGAACGGGGTGGTCTCCTTCTGTGGAATCTCTTGTACTAAACCATAGAGCTCAGAAGTCGATGCTTGATAAAAGCGGGTTTTTTTCTCAAGGCCCAAGATGCGAATGGCTTCCAACATCCGAAGTGGACCAATCGCATCTACATCGGCGGTGTACTCTGGAGATTCAAAAGAAACTGCGACATGAGACTGGGCACCGAGGTTATAAATCTCATCAGGCTGGCACTCTTGAATGATGCGAACCAAGTTACTGGTATCCGTTAAATCACCATAGTGCAGAACTAAATCAGGGTGGTTGATATGCGGATCTTGATAGATATGATCAATACGCTCAGTATTAAAGGAAGAGGCGCGGCGCTTAATGCCATGAACAATGTAGCCTTTTTCTAATAAGAATTCAGCAAGGTAAGAACCGTCTTGCCCAGTGATACCAGTGATTAATGCAACTCTTTGCTTGGTCTTTTTTTCGGTCATTTCATACACTCTTTTTGATTTTTTAATTTAACTTCTGCCGTAAGTATCTTCAAAACGAACAATATCGTCTTCACCTAAATAACTACCCGACTGCACCTCAATAATTTCTAATGGTGTCTTGCCAGGGTTAGCCAAGCGATGGGTTTGTCCTTGGGGAATATAGGTACTTTGATTTTCAGTGAGGATCAGCACCTTATCACCGTTGGTGATTTCAGCGGTGCCTTTAACCACAATCCAGTGTTCAGCGCGGTGATGATGCATCTGCAATGACAAGCTTGCACCAGGCTTTACTTGAATACGCTTTACCTTAAAGCGCTCGCCCTCATCTACGCTGTCATACCAACCCCAAGGTCGAGAGACCTTGCGGTGGAGATTTTTTTCTTCGCGCTTTTGTGCGTCTAATTGACCAACGATATTTTTAACATCTTGGCTATTTTTACGATCAGCCACTAAAACCGCATCTGCAGTTTCAACAATAATCAGATTCTCAACGCCAACGGCGCTCACTAGGCGAGTACTTGCATGTACTAAAGAATTTTTTGTATTACTCAGCAGCGTATCGCCATTAGTGACATTTCCATCTTTGTCTTGCGCGCCCACTTGCCAGACTGCGTCCCAAGCGCCGAGATCATTCCACCCGGCATCTAGCTCAACCATCTGAATAGGGAATGCACTTGCTGGGCATTTCTCAATTACAGCATAGTCAATCGACTCACTTGGAATCTGATTAAAGATTTTAGGATTAGGCCTAACAAATAATGCATCGCCAGAGGCATCGCTCGTTTTTTCTTGCCAAGCTTTTTTACTAACCTCCAGAATATCGGGACGAAACTCGGCTAAAGCCGCAAGCCAGACGCTAGCTTTGAGGACAAACATGCCCCCATTCCAAAAATAGCCGCCCTCTTCTAAATATTTTTTTGCTGTTTGCGCGTCTGGTTTTTCGACAAAGCGCTCAACAATAAATTGCCCATTAGATTTACCTGGACCTGACGTGGTTTTGATATACCCATAACCTGTTTCAGGGGCGCTTGGCGTAATACCCAAAATTGCAATCGCACCCTCTTGGGCAATTCGCACTGCCTGCTTGAGTGCCTTCGAAAAGGCTGCAGCATTTTTAACCGTCTGATCCGCAGGCGTCACGACCAAGATTGGATCATCACCTTGCTCTTGCGCATACAACGCAGCTAGCGTTAATGCAGGGGCGGTATTTCTGCCGGAAGGCTCAAGCAAGAGAGTGGCTTGAATATTCTTGAGTTCACGCAACTGATCGAGTGCTAAAAAGCGGTGATCCTCATTGGTAACGATTAAAGTGTGGCCAATGTGAGCATCACCAATATCGTGAATACGCTCAATCGCTTGCTGAAATAGGCTTTGATTTGAATCATCAGCAGAGAGAACTAGAAACTGCTTTGGAAACCCTGCACGCGAGAGAGGCCAAAGACGGGTACCCGAGCCACCACAAAGAATGACGGGGATAATTTGAGAGGTTGTCGTAATATCACTCACGGATTATGATTTTTCAAAAGATATGCACTATTGTAAGGCCCTGACGACATACTGATACACCTGCAAATGACCACCAAAAATAGCTTTCCTTACATTACTGCGGTACCGGTCTATAAGGCGATTCCATCCAAGACGGAAGCCTTTTCTTTGCTTCAATTACGAGCGCTCCATGTAGAAAACGTTACCCTCATTTGCCCAGAAGACTTAGATTTAGGGGTTTACCTCGATTTATGGCCTGACTTAAAAATAACCCGCTTTGCCAAGCAGCATTTCCAAAGCATTCAGACCTATAACGATTTTGTTATGAGTCCCATTTTTTATGAGGCGTTTGCCAACCAATATCAATGGCTATTAATCTACCAGCTAGATGCTTTTTTGCTTAAAAACGATATTCTAGAATTTTGTGAGCTGGGCTATGACTACTATGGAGCCCCTTGGGTTACCGGCTTTCCGCAATATCACTTTCTGTTTAATCGCTGGCCAATCAAGCTCAATGCAAAGCGGTTTTATGTAGGCAATGGTGGGCTATCATTGCGCAAGATTCACAGCACCCTGGATTTACTCAAGCGCAAAAAGGCTCATATTTCTCAGAATTTTTTTATGGAAGATGCCTTTTTTGGATACTGGGGCTCTATAGACCCCTCCTTTCATGCTTGTCCACCAGATATTGCAGCAGCTTTCTCATTTGAGGCCTACCCAGAGCATTGGCTCAAGATTACAGGCTCTTTGCCTATGGGCTTTCATGGCTTTAAAGTTTGGGGAAAAGATTTTTATAATCCCCTCCTGCAAGAGCGTTACGCAACACTGCGCCAGTCTTACCCAAAATTAGAAAACCTATAGGAGTCCACATGACAACAAGTAACACCCCAAAAATCAATGTTCGTAACTCAGTTTCTGAATGCGCCCAGTCTTTGCGTAAAGAAAATGCTGGTAAATATCAGAACTACGCTATTAAAGACTGCATTGCTTCTATTGCCGCCTCCAAAATTAAGTAATTAACTGATTTTATCAACTTTTAAGCCTTTTTAGATCTGTTTTGATGCTAAAAAGGCTTAATTTACTCAGTAAGATTACTTTATAGGCCGGTTAGGGTAGTTTTTGCCGGTCATATTGCTATATATCGCCCCGGCTATCACCAGCAAAATGGAGTCCACCATGACTGGAAAGAAGGCGTAGCGATAGTTCATCACATGGCCCAATACCGCAATTAATGCTACGGCGGCGGCCGGGGGATGCAGACACCGCAATACGAACATCCCCAGAATGGAAGCAGCAGCAGCAATTGGCATCGCCAGTAATGGCTCTCTAATAAGATTGGCAGCAGTAATGCCGATCAAAGCCGACAAGGTATTGCCAGCAATCACCGCCCATGGCTGGGCCATCGGGCTGCCTGGCAAGGCAAATACCAAGAGAGCACTTGCCCCTAGGGAAGCCATCAACCATTCATCGAGTCCGCTGATTTCACCTAGGTACTTAGCGATAGTAAGTACTAACATCAACCCAACAAATGTGCCACAACTAGAACGAAAACGCTCAGTCCAAGTCACTGCGGGTTGATCACCCCCGAAGTAGAAGGAGTAACGTTTAAGCAAATACTTAGCTGTATGTCTCATCTTTTATTTCTTTAATCGAAATTTAACTATTGGTTGCTTTTAGCTATCAAGCCAATACAAAAATATGATTATTCGATAGCCTTGTTTTGTACATAATAACCCCGTGGTAAGTGGTTTTGCTCCGGCTATAGACCGCTCACCCTAACCCAAACAATTATTTTTAGGAGTCATTCATGGCTAAAACTGTAAAAGGCACAAAGACTGAACAGTCTTTGAAAGAAGCGTTTGCTGGCGAATCTCAAGCAAATCGTCGTTATTTGTATTTCGCGAACCAAGCTGATATTGCTGGTGCAAACGATGTTGCAGCTGTTTTTCGCTCAACCGCAGAAGGTGAAACTGGCCACGCCCATGGTCACATGGAGTATTTGATTGAAGGCGGCGCAGGCGAGCCAGGCACAGGTATGCCAGCTAAGACAGTTGCAGAAGCTTTGCAGGCAGCGATCGCAGGCGAAACCCATGAGTACACTGATATGTATCCAGGCATGGCTAAAACTGCACGCGATGAAGGCTTTGATGAAATTGCTGACTGGTTTGAAACTTTGGCAAAGGCTGAACGTAGCCACGCTAACAAGTTCACCAAAACTTTAGAAGCACACTTGGCTAACGTTTAATTTTTTAAACGAGTCAATAAAAAAGCCACCCTC
>Ga0208507_1000392_pt1 | contig 29031 bp, 30 predicted proteins | sample CryBogCBH12Aug01_FD_184626 | JGI IMG/M metagenome (GOLD analysis project Ga0208507, IMG submission 184626) | Freshwater microbial communities from Crystal Bog, Wisconsin, USA - CBH12Aug09.1 (SPAdes) (version 2) | ecosystem: Environmental > Aquatic > Freshwater > Lake | place: Crystal Bog... | reverse complement strand
GGCGTTCTCCGAGAAGCCGGACACTTTCAAAATCAAGTCGCGTTCCTTCTGCGACAGCGATTTCAACTGCGACCAGTCGGTAAGGTTCAGTTCTGGGATCGCCGCGTGCGGCGGCAGGGGCGTCGGGTCCACCAGCCAGGTGTAGGGAACGGCTTTTTTCAACCGGGCCAGAAAACCTTCGCCCAGTTCCTGCCGCCAGAAGTTTTGCAGGTTCCGGTTCCACAGCAGGGCGAACAGCATTTTCTCCTCGAACACCGGCTTCGGCGGTGGTGTCAGTCGGATTTTCTTATCCGCCGCGAGTTCAAAAATCCGTTTGGCATCCGCCACGTTCGGCAAATCGAACAGCTCAAAAAACCGATAGACGGCGCTGCCGGCGGCGAAGTCGTTGAATTGCGAATCGTGAACGGTGAATCTTGAACCGAGCTGCGCGGCGAGCCATTCCATTTCCGGCCGGTAAGTTTTCGCCTCTTCCGACACGACAATGTGAACCGGTTTTGCGTCGCCAAAGATGGATTCAAACCCGTGCAGCATCCCCTCCGCGCCGCCGAGAACTTGGGAGCCGGCCTTTGAGTAAGTTTGGTTCAGCCAGCCGGTCAGCCCGATGCCGCCGGGAACGGAATCAAGCTCGGTGATTGAAAAGCCGTTTTCCGTCAGCAAAATATCCGGGCGGATGACGCGCGGCACGTCGTTCTTGAATGCGGCGGAGCGCTGAAGCTCGATGAGCTCGCGCGGCTTGCCGAGGTCGAGCCAGCGCGCGACCCATTCCGGCTGGCTGCCCTCGGCGCTCTTGCGGTAAAGCAGGTTGACGGCGCGATAGAATTGCAGCAGCACGCGGCCGAGCGACTCGATCTCCTTCGCCAGATTTTCGCCCAGCGGAAAAGGCGCGGGCGAAACCTTCCAGGCCATGCCGTCGAAAAGACCGCCGGGCGGCAGTGAATCGCGGATAAATCTGGCTTTTTCGGCGGTGTTCACGGTTAGCGCTTCAATCGATGAAATCCAAACCAATGTCCACCGCGCGGGCGGAATGGGTGATGGCGCCGATGGAAATGAAATCCACGCCGGTGCCGGCGATGGCGCGGACGGTTTTCAGATTCACGCCGCCGCTGGCCTCGGTTTGGGCGCGGCCGCGGACAATTTTTACGGCCTGCCGCAACTGCGCCGGCGTCATGTTGTCGAGCAGGATGATGTCGGCCCCGGCGGCCACGGCCTGCGCGACCTGTTCCAGCGTGTCGGCTTCAACCTCCACTTTCAATTCCGGAAATTTTTTCCGGGCACGGGTGACGGCGGCGGCGATGGCGTTCGGCTGCTCATTTTGCAACGCGACCAGGTGGTTGTCCTTGATGAGGATCATGTCGAATAAGCCGAGGCGATGGTTTTTCCCCCCGCCGCAGGCAACGGCGTATTTCTCAAACCGCCGCCAGCCCGGCGTCGTTTTGCGCGTGTCGAGAATCTTTGCGGTAGTGCCGGTGACGGCGGCGGCAAACTGCGCGGTGGCCGTGGCCACACCGGAAAGGCGCTGAATGAAATTCAGCGCGACACGCTCGGCGCTCAAGACGGCGCGACTGGAACCGGAAACTACAAGCAATGGTTCGCCGGCTTGCCGCCACTGGCCGTCGCGGGCGAGTTTTTTGACGCGGATTTTAGGCGATAGTTCGCGAAAGGCGATTTCGGCAAATTGGATTCCGGCAACGACCAACGGTTCGCGCGCGTTCATGCGCGCGACGGATTTGGCATTTGCCGGAACGGTGGCCGATGTGGTCGCATCGCCGTCGCCGAGGTCTTCGGTGAGCGCGGCGCGGACGGCACGGCGAATTTCAGCAGCAGTAAGTTCCACGCGAACAAGATGGCGGCAGGCGGGAAAAGGAAAAGCAAAATTGCGCCGGCTAGAGCGGCAGGGCGAGAAAATCGGCGGCGAACTGGTCGAGTTCACGCGCCGCGATGGAGCCGGGAGTCACCACCAAAAGCAGCAGCAGCTTGTCGGGACGCGGCACAAAGCGGAACCAGCCGTATTCAAACTGCCAGGTGGTCCAGCGCGGTGAAAATTCCGCCGTCGGCAGCGGCGCGTGTAGCGACAGATACTGCAACAGCAATTTTTCAATCTTCTCCGACGGATATTTTTCCTTGTCGCCGCAATAAAGGCATTTGCCGGCGGTGGACAACACGCCGCCAGCGAGCATGCCGTCGGTGACGGCGATCTGATCAAGCCAAGGCGAGAGGTTTTTTTTCATGCGGCGTCGGCGGATTGGTTGAAACGGGCGAACACCAGTCGGTCGGCGCTGGCTTGCAGCACGGCGCGACCGTCGGCCAGCGCAATTTCCAGCCGGTCAAAATGGCCAAGCTGCCAGTCAGGGATGATCTGTGCAGCCTGTTGTGCCATGGCCTGCAACATGGCGGCGCGGGCGGCTGGGTCGGGACATTCCCAGCCGTAAATTTTTCCGCCGGTGCCGTTGCAAATCAAAAGTTCCATGGCGCGGGCGGCGGGCGCATTGGAGCCATATTCCAATCCGCCGCCACCCGTTCCGCCACGGGCATTTTGGCTGGTGGCCAGTTCGCGGAGGCGCGCGGTATCTGCCAGGATCAAATCCCACGGCCGGTAAATGGTGCGTTCCGGCGGCTGTTCAAAATCATGAAGTTCAAACGTGCCGCCGGAGATGGCGAGTAGTTTTTGGAACGCGCGTTCGCCGGCGATTTCACCACAGACGGCGTGGATGATCTCGCCGCCTTCAATGTAAATCCGGCCCAGCGAGTGTTCGCGATAAAGGTCGAGGATGGAGGAGTTGCGGCCGGCGCATTCCATCTGGACCAGCTCCAGCAGGCCGACATGGCGGAGCACGCCCTGAAAACCGTTGTGAGGTTTCCATTGTAACAGTTCACACAGCTGCTTGAAGACGGATTGGATGCCCTCGGCGGAAACTGGTTTTTCCAGAAACAAGCCGGCGCCGGCGGCGAGGCTGGCGGAGCGTTTTTTGTCGGTCGGCTGGGCGGTCATCACCGCCATTTTTAATTTTGGATAACAGCCGTGTAGCAGGCTGACAAACTGATCACCATCGGTGAAATCCAGGTCCAGGACAACCAGATCAATTTTCCCGGTCTTGATAACCTGTAACGCTTGGTCGGCGGAATCCGCCGTCTGTAATTGCCAGTCTTCCGCGCTCAACAAACGGAAGGATTCGCCCGCCGCCGCGAGGTAGGCGCGGTCGTCATCCAAAAATAAAACCTGGTGATGTTTTTTTTGTTCAGTGCTCATCGGGTTTCAATTCAAGGCGGCCAGCGCCTTTTCTGCCGCCTGTTGCACGGCGCGGTCGGCATCGCGCGCGGCGGCCGCAAGGATGGAAGACGCATTTTTTTCGCGCAACCGGCCCAGGGCTTCGGCGGCGGCCACGCGCAATTCACGGTCGCGGTCAAACAGCAAGTCCGCCAAAAACGGCAGCGCCAAGTGCGGTGGAGCCGGTTTGATTATGTCCGCCGCCGGTGACTCCAGTTCGTCCGCGAGACTGCTCGCATCAATTTTGAACTGCTCCAGCAGCACGGTGGCACTGTGGCGCACCCAATAATCCGGGTGCGACAATGCCCATTTGACTGCCGGCAGGGCGGCGCGCGCTGGCGCGGTCTGCTCCCATTCGGGATTAATTTTTTTCAGCGTCACCTGAGCGAGATTGCGCACGGTCCGCTCCACATCCAGCAAGGCTGTTACCACTGCGGTAATGGCGCGCGGGTCGCAAATCTGGCCCAGCGTGGTGACGACCGCCTCGCGCACATCGCGGTCCGGATCCTGGATGAGTTCGCACAAACCGGATACCGCCGAGGATTCGCCGATGAATCCCAACGCCTTCGCCGCCGCGCACCGGACTTCCCACGACGGGTCTTTCAGCGATAACAATAATTTCGGCACCGCGCGTTTGCCGTCGCAGCGCGTCACCGCCTCCACCGCCGCGCTGCGGACGCTGGGGCTGGAGTCGTCGAGCAGTTTCACCGCGTCGGGATACGTCGCCGGATCGGCGATGCGTTGCAGTGTTTCCAGCGCGGCGATGCGGATGGCGGGCGTGTCCATGTGTAACGCCTCAGTCATGGTGCGCACCAGCCGCGGGTCTTTGATCTGGCCGAGCGTTTTGACGGCGGCAAGCTGTTTGTTCGGCGGACCGTAGCGCATCAGTTCCAGCAACGGTTCCATCGCTTCCGGCCCCATGGTCACGAGTTGGTTTAAATTGCCGATGGCGAGAATCTGCTGGATTTTCAACGCATCCGAATTGGGCCGCCAGCCGAGCCGGTGCAGGCTGCGCGCGGACACGGCCCGGGCAATGGGATCCTGATCCCGCAACAGCGGCACCAGTTTGTCAATCGCGACCGGATCAGCCAGCTTGCCGAGCGATTCCGCTGCCGAAATCCGCGCCAGCGGCACGGTGTCGCGCAGCATCTCAATCAGGGGCGGGACGGCCCGGCGGTCGGCGAAACGCACCAGCGCCCGCGCCGCCACACAGCGCACATCCGCCACCTTGTCTTTCAACGCTCGTAGGAGCGGCTCGATGGATTTGACGTCGCCTTCGTTGGCGAGTTTTTCCACCACGGCCAGCCGGGTTTGAGGACTTCTGGCGCGCAGTTGCCGGTTAATCCACCACGACATGATTGTTAATATCCGGTTTCAAAAATTTTTCCCATGTGAATCTGAATATTTTGACGCACGCAAACGGCATTGGCCAGTGGGAAATTTACAATGTCGCCGTCTGTACTTCCAGCAGCGTGCCGTAGCGGCTGATCTGTTCGGCGGTGGCGGCAATGACCTGATCAACTGTGATCATGGACATGCACTTGCGGTCGAACTCGCACGGGTTGCGCAGCCAGCACGGCGCGCACCGGACTTGACTGTAAATATTCTTGTTGGCGACATAGCCCGTCTGCGACGGTTTTTCGCGGCCGCCATAAATGATGACGGAGCGGCAATCCACCGCCCGCGCGAGGTGCATCAGAAAACCCGCCAGCCCGATAAAAACCAGTGATTGCGCGAGGATGGCTGCCGCCTGACGCAGCGTCGTTTTTCCGCGCAAATCAATCGCGCCCTCCAGTTTTGGATCACTCGCAGCACCAATCTGAACCACGGTGACATCGCTGCGCACCTCGGCGCAGGTTTCCTGAAAACGCGACGGATACCATTCCCGGTTGTGCATCGGATTGGGTGAAGCCAGATTGGACGATTGCATCGTTATTTGGTTTTTTCCGAGGCGGCCGGCGGCAAATTCCGCCGGTGTCAAAAATAAATAAGGCCGCAATTCCACTTTCCCGGTGAGGTTCGCCCGCCGGCACATCTGGATGAGTACGTGGTCCTCCGGGGCCACGTCGGCATCGCGGGTTGGATCATAGGCGGCTTGTTCGAACCGCACCAACGGCAGGCCCTGGCACAACCAGTGGTCAATGCGCGGCCGGGGATGATAAATGATCTTGTCCACGTCCGGATTATGCCGGAACAAATCGCGGTGCCGCGAGGCCGTCGCGATGCGGCGCATTCCGCGCTTGCGCAGTTCCCGGAAAACGGTCGTGCACATCAGGTCGCTGCTCATCCGCCCATCGCCTTGGAAAAAATAACGGGGGAAACCCAGCCGCGCGCGATTGAACACGCCGACAAAAGGAAAAGCGAATGGCTTGGAAGTTTCCACCGGTATGGCCATGGGATAATTTTCGGCACTTTGCGGGCGAAGCGCAAGTTTCAATGTTGGCCCGCCGGCTCAAGGCCACCGGACTAGGAACCAGATCTCCGGATCGCGCCCGGCGCGGAGGCGCAGCTTGAATTCGCGAATCAACTCCGCGCCACGCTGCCGGCGCCACTCGGCAAAGGTGGTTTGGTAACGGTCTTTCAACGTGGTTTCGTTGACCAGCGCATAGCGGATGCCGCGCGCCCGGATGTCCGCCGGCGAATCATTGTTGCGGATGTGCAAAATCCGACGACCACCAAACGGCCGCCACAACGAAGTCTCCGGGTCGTCATATGTCACCACGCCCAAAACCGCCGCCTCGGCGGGCAGCACCGCGCATACCGGCGCAAAACAGTCGTTCCGGTCGCGATAGACGGAATAGACCACCTCGATGCGATCGCAGGCCGGATATTGCGCCGCCAGCGCGTGGATTTTTTGCAGTAAAAAATCGCGCGGAAACAATGGTCGCGCCGGCGAAATAACGAGCAGTCCTGCTGCGATGAAATAACTCATGAAAGCCACCGCGCGCCACCAGCGGCGGCGGATAATTTCCGCCTGCGCCGGCCCGGCAATCAGAAGTGGAATTAACAGCAGATAATACGGCGCCAGAATGCGGCCTAGCGGGGCTACCTCCGACTGGCTCAACAATGCCGCCAGCGAAACCCACGGTGCCAACCGCAGACAGCAGCTTAGAGAAAAAATGTCTGCCAGTAAAATTCGCCGCGCGGCCAGCACGCTCAATCCGAGCAGTCCCACCACCCCAAAGCCGAGGCTCGCGGCTTCTTCTATCTGAATTTCCCAAGCAGTGAATTCCACTGCGCCAGGTTCTGCCACAATCTCATGCAGGCGCCGGCTTAAGCCAGCGGGGAGGCTTTTTTTCAACAGTTGATTCCACGCCTTGGCCATTGGAAAAACCGGCGGCATGAGGTTTTGTTCGGTGATCAGCACGGTGTTAGAAATCGCCCGCAACACCGGCGCGTTTTTCACGCCCACGCTCTCGGCCTGCCAGCCCGTCCAGTCATGGCAATAATGCACGTTGAGCAAGGCGGTCGGCAGAAATGATGCGGCGGCGGCAAGCCAGACGACAAAGAACAATCTTACCGGCCGGCATAAAAATAATTTCAGCGACGGCAGCAGCGCGATGCCCCACGGCAACAGCAGCGGCAGGTTGCTCGTCTTGGCGCCGGTCACCAGCGCGGCGGCTAGAACCGAGGCGAAGAGGTCGCGCGCGGAACCGGATTTTTTGGAGCGCAGCGCGTAGTCCAGCGCCGCCAGCGCGAACGGCGCGCCGAACAAGTCGTTGCCGATGCCGCCGGCCTGCAGCACGAAGCAGTAGCCCGCCGGTCCGATCCACATCCAGTGCCAGGCTACGTTCCGCCGTACGCCCAGCCGCGTGAACACGCTGAACACCAGCCCCGGCAGCAGCAGGAGCGAGATGACGTTGACGAGAAACAGCCAGCGGTCAGTGCCCGTCAATGCGACGAGCGGCGTGGCGGCCCATTCACTGCCGCAGGCGCGCTGGTTCACTCGCGGAAAATCGGTGTGAATCCAGTGCCACTGTCCTTCAGCGAGCCAGTTCAGAATGCGCGGAACGCGATAAGTCAAACCATCGTAATTGTTTGGCGCGTGCAGCAGGCCGCCGAGCACCACCAGCGCCGACAGGAGAAAAAATGCCAGTGGAAACGCGCGGCGGCAGCGGTGGTGGAATTTGATGCCCCACGCCGGCGGAAAAAATTCAGCAGCCGATTTCCGCTTCCAAAACCAGAACGCGGCGGCGAACAGCGCCAGCGCGACGACGTAGCCGCCGGCATTCAGCTGGTGGAGTGCCGACAACGTCCAGCCGGCCAGATTGAGATACGCGCAGAGCCAGACCCAAAGAAGCAGGATGGCTGGCATGGGTTTAGCGGAGGAAATTATATTTGAAGATGCACCACAATGCGCGGAAGCCGTCGCGCCAGCCGATTTTTTTCCCTTCGGCATAGGTGCGTCCGTGATAAGAAATCCCGACTTCGTAAATCCGCACCTTTAATATTGCCACCTTCGCCGTGATTTCCGGCTCGAAGCCGAAGCGGTTTTCCTCGATTTTAATTTTTTGAATCACGGCGCGGCGGAAAGTTTTGTAGCACGTTTCCATATCCGTGAGATTTAAATCGGTCGCCATGTTCGAGCAGAGCGTGAGCACGGTGTTGCCGATGGAATGCCAGAAATACAAAACCCGGTGCGCGCCGCTGCCCCCGAGAAAACGCGATCCAAACACCACGTCCGCCTTGCCGGCAAGAATCGGTGCGAGCAACAGGTGATATTCGCCCGGATCGTATTCCAAATCCGCGTCCTGGATGATGACGATCTCCGAATCGGCATGGGCGATGCCCATGCGCAACGCGGCGCCTTTGCCCTGATTGACGTCGTGGCGGACGAGCTTGATGCGTGGTTCGATTTGAGCGAGAGGCTGGAGTTTTTCCCAAGTGCCGTCCTGTGAGCAATCGTCCACGATGACAAGCTGCCGCACGGGCCGCTGGGCAAGCACCACGCGGATGACTTCGGCAATCGTGGCCGCCTCGTTATAAACCGGCATGACCACCGTCAGGCAAGGAGCGATGTCTGCGTTGTCTTTGGTTTCGTGCATGGGAAACGGGTAGCAAAAGTCGCAAAAACAAACGCTCACTTCAACCTCAAACCGCAGGACGGATGGTCACAGGCAAATCGTCATTTGCCGGCCTCGGGGTGCATCTGCCTTTCCACGGCGTCAGCAATGGCGCGGGCTACAATCTGATGGGTCGGACGGGCAAGATGCACTTGGTCGGTGAAAGTTTCCTCGATGGGAAGCGTCCCCAGCAGTTGCAGGAGCGAAAGCATGGCCACGCCGTGCCCGCAGCGCGTCGCGGCAAATTCACTCAAGCCGTAGTCGATGATTTGAAGATGGCCGGTGATATCACGCTGGTTGAAGGCCTGCGTGACGAGCAGCACCGGCACGCCGTGTTCGCGGGCCAGTTGCAGGCATTCGTCAAGTGCCCGCCGGGAAGTTTCATCGAATGGCAATTTGACGGCTGGGCGCGCCTCTTTTTTTCCGGTCGTGTAACCGGGGGCCGTCCAGCGGATCACTGAAAACAAGGTATGCTCCAAGAGGCGGGTCTCTTTCAATTTAAAACCGGTTTGGATGAGATAGCTTTTCCAAAGCCAATCCTGCGGCCAAAGGCTTTTGAAAGCGCGGGCGCGCTCGGCGGTGGTCTTTTCCAAATATTCATTGGTCACATCCAGCTTGAAAATAATCAGGTTAGGGGCGTAGCCCAGCGCCTTCCGTAATAAAATCTCGTTCCGAACTGTTCCGTAGCCGGTGACGCCAAGGTTGATGCTTTCGGCGCGAATACCGCGGCGGTTTAATTCCTCGGCGACGCGAGCGGGATAGGTGTTGCTCAAAATGTGCGAGCCCACCGCATCCCAATATTCCACCGAATTGCCCAGCGTGAAGACGCGGAACACGCCCGGGCGGCGTTCGCGGGAAAAGGTCTGCTCAAAAAAATCGCGCATCGGGCCGGGCGCCAGATGAACCATGCCATCCGCCGTCTCCTGAAACCCCGAGTCAGGATGATGGCCGTATTGAAATGCCGCCACGGCCAGCGGTGACAGAGTGCAATGCAGAAAAATTTCCGCGGCGGCCAGCACCAGCAGGCACAACAAAAACGAAGGCTGGATGAGACGAGGCATCAGAATTGAAAATAGATGAACGCCACGGTTCCGGCGGACGACGTGGCCACCGCCAGAAACATCGCGGCGTAGGCCAGCCCGCGAATGGTCCATGGCCACGCGGTATTTTCGACCTCATCCCGCGCCTTCCAAGTGGCGAACTGAAGCGCCAGCAGCGGCAGCGCGTGGCACAGCACCCAAATGGCCGGACGCCACCACAGTATCTCTTCCGCCGAGCGCCATTTTCCCAGTGCGCCAAACCAATGGATAAAATCGCCAAATGTCGCGCACCGGAAAATCGCCCAGCCGACGAGGGTGAAGGCGAACATCGCCAGCATCGCCAGAACCGCGCGCCAGCCGGACGACTGGCTGAATTTTTCCAATCCCGGCGTGAGCCGATAAAATATCAGCAGCGCACCGTGATACGCGCCCCAGATAATGAACGTCCAATTCGCGCCGTGCCACAAGCCGGCGAGCAGCATCGTCAGCCAGAGGTTGAAACACATCCGCGCCACCGTGCCACGGTTGCCGCCCAGCGGAATATAAACATAATCGCGAAACCACGACGAAAGCGTGATGTGCCAGCGCCGCCAAAAATCCGACGGGCTGGTGGCGAAATATGGAAAATTGAAATTATGGTTCAAGTGGATGCCCAGCAGGCGCGCGGAGCCGCGCGCGATGTCCGTGTAGCCGGAAAAGTCGCCATAGATTTGAAACGCAAAGGCCACCGTGCCGAGGATGGCCCACGGCGCGTCAAGGCTCACGCCCGGCGCAAAGGCGTAGTTCGCCACCAGCGCGCAGTTGTCGCCGACAAAAACTTTTTTAAAAAGGCCGATTAAAATCAATTTCAACCCGCGATGAAAATTCGCCGTGTCCCATACGGCGGCGCGATGGAACTGCGGCAGCAAATCGTTTGGCCGCTCAATCGGCCCGGCGACCAGTTGCGGAAAAAATGAAAGATAGGCCGCGAACACCACCGGGTCGCGCGCCGGTTGCGCCTTGTCCTTGAAAATGTCCACCGCGTAGCTGATGGACTGGAACGTGTAAAACGAGATGCCCACCGGCAGGATGACGTGGGGCAGCAGCCAACCCGGCGACCAGCCCAGATGTTCCGCCAGCGCCAGCGCCGAGCCGGCAAAAAAATTGAAGTATTTGAAAAAACCGAGCACGCCGAAATTGGTCAGGATGCTCAACAGCATAAATGCTCGGCGCTGCCGGTCCGCCGGCAGCCGCCAAAGCCATTGATACAGCACCGCGAAGAAAACCGGAAATCCCGCCGCCGCTGCCAGGATCCAGTGTTCCACCATCGCGCCCTGCTGGCGAAACAGCGTGTAGGCGCCCAGCCAGAGAAAGGGCACGGCGGCGGTGGCGGCCACGTGGGTGACCGGACGCCGTTCGCCCGCGATGGCCAGACCGCAGAAGAAATCAACCGTCGTGGAAGTCAGCAGCAAGGCCAGAAACCGCCCGTCCCAGCAGCCGTAAAAAACATAGCTGGCCGCGAGCAGCAACCAGATGCGACCGCGCCACGGCAGCCGCCAGTAGGTGAAAAAAACCACCAGCAGCAAAAGCGCGTATGACCAGGAAATAAAAGACATACCGACGGTTCAATGTGGCGAGCCGGCACGGGACCAATCCACCATGGCTGAAAATCACGCCTGTTATATTCCACGGACTTTTCGCGGTCAAGCTTCGCGGGGTGGGGGACGATTTAAGATTTGCGCCGGCGGACAAAATCGTAAATCGTGAATTGAAAATCAAAAATTGAATTATGCCTTCATTCGACATTGTTTCGCAGGTCAACTCGATGGAAATCGAAAACGCCGTCAACCAGGCCAAAAAGGAGCTCGCCAACCGCTTCGACTTCAAGGGCAGCAAATGGGAGATCATTCTGGAAAAAACGGAGATCAAGCTCACCGCCGACAACGAGTTCAAGGTCGCCACGCTGAACGAAATTGTCATCGGCAAGCTCGCCAAGCGCGGCATCAGCCTCAAAAGCATCGAGCAATGCGACCCCGACATCTCGCCGCTTGGGCACGCGCGGCAGATCATCAAAATCAAGAACGGCATCGCGAGCGACGTGGCTAAGCAGATCACCGGCTTCATCCGTGACGGCAAGTTCAAGGTGACGACGCAGATTCAGGGCGACGAAGTGCGCGTGAACAGCAAGAGCCGTGATGAATTGCAGACCGTCATCGCCGCCGTGCAAACGAAAGATTTTCCCGTGGCCGTGCAGTTTGTGAATTTCAGGGACTAACCTCTGTGTTTGGCACTTACCGACTCATACTGGCTTCGCTGGTCGCCTTGAGCCACTTCGGGCTGATTGTCATCGGTTTCAATCCCGGTCAGTGGTCGGTTCTTTCTTTCTACGTTTTGTCGGGGTTTCTGATGGAACATCAGTTTCGTAAACTTTCTAAATCGGGTGATAGTCGCGCATTTTACGCCGACCGTTTTCTCCGAGTATTTCCGGTTTATGCAGCCGTCCTGTTGTTCGCAACATTTTTGGCGCGCCCAACTTGGCCTGTCTTTTTTAACAATCTCGCACTAATTCCGCTCAACTATCACGACTTTACAGGTGCCCAATTACTCATTGGCCCTGCCTGGTCGCTCGCATGCGAAGTGCAGTTTTATCTGCTGGTACCGCTGCTCGTTCCCGCTTCAACACGAGTGATTCGTCTGCTGATTATCGGCAGTGTTACTCTTTTTATCACTTCGGTTTTCTTGCCAAAATCAAACTTCTGGGCCTACACTGGTCTGCTCGGAATATTATTTGCGTTTCTTTCCGGCATTCTCATCAAACGAAAGGATGCGTTTTTTCTCCGCGGGGTTTGGTGGGTTTTTGTTGGTCTGCTAGCCGGCTTTGCATATTCCAAATCCGGTCATTTAAGTTTCCCAACCGGCATTCACATCAACGTCTGCATCGGTTTTCTGGCGGCGTTGCCGCTGGTTTCCTGGCTATCAACATATCCGCCAAATGTGAAATGGGACCAGTCGTTGGGCTTACTTTCTTATCCATTATTTCTGGTGCATCAGCCGCTGGGCGCTTTTCTTGTCGCGCACCTAGCTTACACCAACTTGGTTTTGTTGCTTTTCTGTGGGATTTTGGCTGCCGGTGTGCTCGTGATACTGGTAGAGACGCCTTTTGATAACATCCGTTACAAAATGCGCAGACGTCTCGTGAAGCCTGTGGCTTAGGAGTAAAATTGGACGCAGGTAATGCAGCCCTGCCTTAAGTTAATTCATATTTCCACCACCGGCCGGTATTCCGGCACGATGTCTCCAGCTTTTGGTTTTATGCTGCGCAGGTCATTCCCCCGCGTCCAGCCGGAGGAGGCAATGGCCGAAATCTATCACCGCTTCGCCGGGCGTCGGGAGATATTGCCGAACGAGTTGGTAGCCGCCACCGCGACCCCGCTGCACCAGTCCGGCCTGAAGCAGGACTTGCAGGTGTTTGATGGCGCTTTCGTAACTGCACCCACCCGCCTCCGCCAATTCCACAATCCCAATCGCATCGCCGCAGGTCAGCAGCTTGAGCATGTTCCAGCGCGACTCCAGGGAGATGGCGCGCAGCGCCAATTGCAGGTCAGGCAACGGTCTGGCGGCGACACTTTTCTGGGTTTCAGCGTCAGGATTCATGCAAAAAACCTTAAAAAACCCAAAATTCATTGTCAATGACAGAAGATAAATTCTGTCTAACCGCGGCTAAATTCTGTTTAGCAGCTTCATAATTCTGCTAAACAGCGTATTTTTTCCGCCTAACAGAGTATTAACAGAGTATTATTTCCACCGAGACGTGGCTGATTCGCTCCGAACCAAGCGCATTTCATCCCAATGCCGGTTCAAATTTCGACCGTCTGCTGGTATTGCGGCACGAGGATTTGGGCTTTCGGTTTCATCCCGCGCAAAGTTTCGGCGTGGGCGAGGCATTGTGGTTCCTCGCCGTGGATGCAGAAGATTCCCTTGATGTCGCCGGAAAGTTTCTGGACGTAAGTCTTCAATTCATTTTTGTCCGCGTGGCCGGAATAGGTGTCGAGTGAAACCACCCTGGCTTTGACCTCGTAAGGTTCGCCGAAAATGTTCACGGGCGTTTTGCCGGCGGTGATCTGGCTGCCCAGCGTGCCTTCCGCGCAATAGCCGATGAACAAAAGCAGGTTCTTCGGGTCGCCGATGTTGTTCTTGAGGTGATGCCGGATGCGCCCGGCTTCACACATGCCGGAGGCGCTGATGATGATCATCGGTTCGGCGCGGTCATTGAGCTTCTTGGATTCCTCGGCGTTGGCAATGTAGGTGAGGTTACCCATTTCAAACGGGCGGTCGCCGCCGCAAAGCGTGGCGTCGAGGTCGGGCCGCAGAATGTCGCGGTGGCGGGTGTAAATGTCACTGGCGCGGGTGCTCAACGGGCTGTCCACAAAGATCGGCACGCGCGGCAACTTGCCGGCGCAGATAAGTTCGTGCAGCACATAAACAATCTGCTGGGTGCGCCCGACGGAAAAAGCGGGAATGACAATCTTGCCGCGTTGCGCAATCGTTTCGCCAACCAGCTTACCGACGATGGCGTCTGCGTCAGTGCGGACGGCGTGCTCGCGGTTGCCGTAAGTGGATTCAATTTGCAAATAGTCCACATTTTCGACAACTCCGGGGTCGCGGAGAAGTTCGTCGCCGCCGCGGCCCACATCGCCGCTGAAGAGCCAGCGGAATTTTCGGCCTTGTTCCTGCACATCGAGGATCACCTGTGCAGAACCAAGAATGTGGCCGGCGTCGCGGAAAGTGACGTTCACGCCGGCGACCGGGGAAAAAGTCGTTTCGTAAGGGTGGCCGATAAATTGTTTCACGGCCTTCTCGGCGTCGGGAACGCGGTAAAGCGGCTCGACGGGCGGCTGGTGTTTTTTCGCGCGCCACTTGGAGACGAAGAGTGCGTCCTGTTCCTGGATGTGCGCGGAATCAATGAGCATGATGCCGCACAAATCGCGCGTGGCATCGGTGCAATGGATCGGGCCGTCGTAGCCCTGTTTGGCGAGATTCGGCAGATTGCCGGCGTGGTCAATGTGCGCGTGGCTCAAGACGACGGCGTCAATCTGCTTCGGGTCGAATGGGAAATTGGTGTTGCGACGGGTGGTTTCCTCGCGGTGGCCCTGAAATAAACCGCATTCGAGCAAAAGATTATTGCCGTTCACCTCCAGAAGATACATTGAGCCGGTGGTGGTGCGGGCCGCGCCGAGAAAATGGATTTTCATGCGCTGACGTTAGCCGTAGATGCCCACGGGCGAAACACAGATTTTCCGGATCGTTGCATCGCGAACCGGAGGGGGCAGCCAATTTTACGAGGAAGATCGCATCTCTCCATCACACTTGCCGGTAGATGATGCGCGCCTTGTTCAAGTCGTAGGGCGACATCTCGACATTGACCTTGTCACCGACGGAGATGCGGATGAAGTGCTTGCGCATTTTGCCGGAGATGTGGGCGAGGACCAGGTGGCCGTTGGCCAAAGCCACGCGAAACATGGTGCCGGGCAGCACCTGCGTCACGGTTCCGGACAGTTCGATATGCTCTTCTCGGGGCATGGCGAAAAGTAAAATTTGCGGATGAATCCTGCCAATGTACCCGTCAAAAATCAATCCTGCGCCGCCGAAAAAAACGCATGGACATTCCGGCGGGATTGGCTAGATTCAGCCCGATTATGAAAGCTGACACGACTACAACCGTCCTGAATTTTATTCTCGCCGGTCTGGTGATTCTCGGCGTGGTATTCGCACTGCTGGCCATGAACCGCACCCGCGAGTTCCGTCAGTTGAATGTCAATGCCGCGTTCGCCAACAACGCCTTGCTACGCGCGCAGGGGCTGGCCAACGACACCGCCGCCTTTAACGCTTCTGCCAAAAGCCCGGAATTGGCCCGCATCCTGCAGGCCATCCAGCCCAAACCCGTCACCAACAAATAATCATGGACAACGATTTGAATTCAGAAATCGCCGCGCTGCGCACCCAGGTTTTCACCCTGCTCGTAGCGCTCATCATCGTCAGTGGCACGGTCACGGTTTATCTTTACCGGCAAGCCAGCACCTTGCGGAAGGATATTGACTCAATCGCACCGCAGGCGCAGCAGATTATTACCGCGTTTAACAAGAACCAGCCTTTGATGGTCAATTTCGTCAATTCGCTGGTTGCCTACGGCCAGGTGCATCCGGAATTCCGGCCCGTGCTGTTAAAATACGGCATCACGCCGCCGCCCGCCGGTGTCGCGACGCCGGCCGCGCCAAAGAAGTAGATTTTAGGTTAACTCACTTTTCCGCCGCAGTTCGGACAATAGTTCGATTGCGGCGGGTTTTTTTGCCCGCAACCGGCGCAGTCCGTCTGCGCGGCCTTGTTGCGCCGGTGAATGATCAGATTGCGGCTGTAAGGAATCCAGGTGAATGCGTAGGCAAATATAAATACCGAATCTTTTTGATGCACTGAATAGCAGAGCAGCGTCACTGCGCCTAGGAGGCTAAACCACCAGAACGCCTGCGGCACCACGACCTGTTTCTTTTTTTCCGTGGCATACCACTGAATCAGAAAACGCGTGGAGAAAATCGCGTTGCCGCACCAGCCAACAACTTTCCAAACGCTCCATTCGATGCCAAGCGGCTTGCCATTGTGCCAGATAAAATTCAGGATGGAATCCATCGGTAGATTAAGCCGCAGTTATGTCGCGCTGACAAATCATTTTCCCGCCTCGGCTTTCAGGTAAACCGTTTGGGTCGGAAAGGCAAACTCAATTTTCTCCGAGTCAAAACGCTGTTTGATTTGCAAATTCAGTTCCTGCATCTCGGCTAGATGCTGCTTTGTGTCCGTGCCGCTCCAGACGTGGACCGCGAAAATGTTCAACGCCGAATTCGCAAACTGGTTGAAGCTGATGAGGAGATCGGATGTCTTTGGATTTGCGCGGAAAATTTCTTCCAGCAGCACCGTCGCGCGCTTCACTTTTTCCGCCGGCGTGTCGTAGGTCAGGCCGAAGTTCATTTCTGTTTTGATGGTCGGGCGGCGTGTGATGTTGGTGATGATGGCATTGCCCATCAACTTGTTCGGGATCGACACCTGGTGGCCGTCGAGGCTGCGGACAGAGGTGCTGCGCAGACCGATGGTTTCCACCGTGCCATCCACCGTCTCAACTTTGATGCGGTCGCCGATGTGGAACGGCTTGTCCAAAAAGATCGCCACCGCACCGAAAACATTGGCCACCGTATCCTGCGCCGCCAGGCCCAAAGCGAGGCCGCCGACGGACAGGCCGGCGAGCAGACTTTTGATCTCCCATTGCAAATTTTCCGCCGTGAGCAGCACCGCAGCGATGACAATGGCCGTCTTCGCCACTTTGCTGACGAACGGCAGCAATTGCTCCGCAAAAATCCGGTCCGGCGGCGAAATAATTTTTTCGTGCCAGACACCCAGCAGCAAATCCACCACCTTCAGCGCCACATAAGTCACCGAACCGGCCACCACCACGATGAAGCCGCGTGAAAGATAAACCTGTGCCCGCTCCGGCCATTCAAAGACCCCGAGGCCGATGTTCAGCAGAATCACGAACCCCACCACCTTCACCGGCCCGCGCAGCAGTTCGAGAATCAGATCGTCGTATTTTGTTTCGGTCCTGGCCGCCAGCCGCTTGAGCCAGCAATTGATGACCCAATCCAGAAACTTCGCCGCATAAAACGCCAGCGCGATGTAAATCAGCGAGGCGAGATATTTCCACAACGGCTGGTCCAGCACGGTTTGCTCGCGGAGAAAACTCACATTGTCCAAGCCAAAGGTCAGTGCATGGCCGGGCAGCCAGCGTGGAAACTGCGGCGCGTTGGTGGCCACGACCACGGCGGACGGCGGGGCGGCAGCCGTTTGCGCGCCGGCCCACACGGACCAGAAGGCGACCAAAATCAGAACCAACAACCCCGCACGATAAAGGATTTCGAACCGGAATTTCATGCGCGGACATTATTCGCCCACGGCGAGAAAACGGCAAGTGTTCTGCTCGAAGAAAAGTTTTGAAAAACCAACCGCCTAATCATTCAATCCCCAATGATTCCATTCTTGATGCTCGGAAAATCCGGTGCTGGTCGCAAACAGCGGCAGCACCGTCACCGATGCCACCGCCGGAACCGCCAGTTGCAGCAAATCCATGCCCATCCGCCGGGCGGATTGATCCATCCGAGAAACCAGTTTTTCGACCGCCGCCGGATTGGACGACGCGTTCAGCACCAGCACCAACGCGCCTTCCGTGCGCGCCCGGAACGCCGGCAGGTTCTCCAGCCACTCGACCGCCAGCGCCGGCAACTCCACACCTTGGATGGAAAACAAGACGATGTCCGATGTCCGCGCGTCTTTGAGGATTGCCCGGGCACATTCCGGATCCGCCAGTTCGAAAAAACTCCAGCATTTGAAATCAAATTCCAGATCCCCGCCCAACTGCGACTGCATCCGGCGGCACACCTCCGCCGCCCGTTCGTAGGTTGAAAAATTCTCGCTGAAGATAAGGATCTGGCACGCCTCCCGAGCCTCAAGAATTCGATAGTCCAACAACGCCACCGGAGGCTGCGGCATCAGACTTTCCGGAACCCCGGCAGTTCTATCATTAAAAAAAACTTTCGCGCTCATGGTCGTTAATTCCTGCCACTCCGCGCAATTTCCACTTTCCAAAATCCATTGACAGTTATGAAAATCGCTCCCGCACCCACTAGCACACTCTGTCCGCTGGAGTTGTTTGTCAAACCAGAGTTATCCACCACTTATTCACCGGACGCTGCTTGCCTTGTCATCCTCATCCGCCCGCCACGATTTTCACAATCTCCAGCCGGTCGCCCGCCTGAAGCTGCCGGCGGGAAAACTCCGACGGTGCCACGGCCTCGCCGTTGTACTCCACCACCACGCTGCGCGGCGGCAGATTTTGAGCGACCAAAAACGCCTCGATGCTACAAGGCAGTTCCGCTGCCGTTTTTTCCCCGTTGGCTATGATTTCATTCATGGCACAAATTTCTCCTCTCCGATTTTCAGGGTGACTGCGCCCTCCAGGCCTTCCACCTCCAGCACCACCTCTGCGCGGCGAATTTCGCGGCAGCGTACCTGCACCGTGCGATCCTGCAATCGCACGGGCCTCGTTTCGCCCGCCGCAAACGATACGCCGCTGATGATGGCCTGGCGGCTTTGGCCATCCAGCAGCAATCCGCCCAACTTCAGAGCCTCCGGTAGCGGCGGCGGGACATTGGTCGCCGCCAGCATCCGTTTCGGCAATGGCGCGGCGAACGCCGCCGTCGCAAAACTTTCCGCCACGCCATTTTTCACCCAGTTCAAAACGTAGCCGATGCCGCGCTCCTGTTCGAGCGCGACCAGTTTTTTGATTTCGCCGTGCGTGTAGGGATTGCCGAGGATTTTCTGCTGCTGCACCGGCAGCCCGCGCGCCGCCATCAGCTTGAAGGCCGACAATTCGCAGATCGCCTCCACCACGTCCGCGGCTAGCTGGCGCGCGCAATTTTCATTGATCCATAAGTGCGTGTATTCGTGCGCCGCTGTCGCCGCCAGTTCCTCGCGCAAGCGCCCGCTCAACAGCACTACCTCGTGGGTGCAAACGCCACCGGACGAATGGCGCGTACTGGAAAAACCAAACTTGTGCAGTCCGTCGCCGCGGCCTTTTTCCGACCAGTAATCCACGTCGAACAGGTTTACCGTCACGTCCGGATAATTCAGCGTGAAGCCGCCGCCGAACAACTCCACCAGTTCGCGACGAGTCTCCGTGAAAGTTTCCCGCGCCTCGGTCACGTCCAGCACGGTGTTGGTCTTGTCGAACTTGCAGATGAACCGGCCGTCGCCGGTTTTCACCGAACCGTCACCCGGGCGCACCGGCAAACCGCAGAGCGAACAATGATTTTCCTGCTGGTAACAATCGTCGCAGACCGGCCCCCACTTGGAAATCCAGACACGGCCGGTCAACGGCCCCTTGCCGCAGACGATGCAGGAATAATTCGTTTCGGCGGCGATGGAAACGAAAACCGCCGCAAACAAAAACAAAATGACCGCGAGATGACGCATGTGTCTTTTTACCACAATGACACCAAGACACAAAGATTCAACCCGCTTAATGCCTTTGTGTCTTGGTGGTTAAATCGTCAGCGCCGCGTCCCAGTCTTTCCACACCGGCTCGTAGCCGAGTTTGCGGATGCGCTCGGCCACTTCGCCGGGCGAGCGTTCGTCGGCGATGTTAAATTGTCCGGTCGCATTCGTCGGGTGATTCGCCTGCGGCGCCCATTCGCTGGAGCCGGAAGCAATTTCCTTGATGATGCCGTGCTCGGTATGATGGATTTTTTCCTTGCCCGCGCCGGTGTAGCCGCCCGGTTCGGTGCGCGCGCCGGCGCTCATCATCGTCACACCCAGCGGAATCAGGCCGTCGCGCAGCTTCGGGTTTTCGCGCGTGGAAAGCACGATGCCCACATCGGGGAACATGATGCGGAAGGCGCAGATGAGCTGCGCCAGTTCGCGGTCGGTGATGTGCGTGCGCGGCTCGAACTCGCCGGCGCACGGGCGGATGCGCACGGTGGAAATCGTCAGCGCCGCCTTCCAGCAGTTGCGCAGCAGATAATCCGCGTGGGCCGCCGCCGCCAGCGCTTCCAGCCGCCAGTCAGCCAAACCGTAAAGCGGGCTGATGCCGAGCCGGCGGAAACCGGCGGCGTAGGCGCGCTCCGGCGTTTCGAGTCGCCAGTCGAAATTCCGCTTAGGTCCGGCGGTGTGCATTTCTGCATAAACCGCGCGGTCGTAAGTTTCCTGATAGACAACAAGTCCGTCCGCGCCGGCGGCGACAAGCGGATGATAATCCTCGGTTTCCATCGGCCCAACTTCGAGCGAGATGCCCGGCCATTCGGGATGCAGCATTTCGGTGCAATCGCGGAGATAGCCGTTGGAGACAAATTTCGGATGTTCGCCGGCGACGAGGAGCAGGTTGCGGAAGCCCTGCGCCTTCAACGCGTCGGCCTCGCGCTTCACTTCGTCGAGCGAGAGCGTGACACGCAGAATCGGATTGTCGCGCGAGAAGCCACAGTAGGTGCAGTTGTTGATGCACTCGTTGGACAGGTAAAGCGGCGCGAACAGGCGGATGACTTTGCCGAAGCGCTGTTGCGTCATCAGGTGCGCACGTCGGCCGAGGGCCTCCAAGATTTCCGAACCAGCGGGCGAAATCAGCGCGGCGAAATCGGCGAGCGAAAAACTGGTTTTGCCGGCGGCCGCGCGCGCAGCCGCGGTACCAGTAGCCAGCGATTTATTGACGAGTGCCGCCAACGGCAACGAATTAAATTCAGCGACAAAACTCACGCGAACAATTTAGCAGAGTTGCGCGCGAAGTCGAGCGGGGCGCTTGGTGCCATTAAATCAGGATATGATTCACGCCTGGCCTAGTTTCCTCGATTTTTCCGTCGCGGCGCGGACGGCGCTCATCACGGCGGCGCGCAGTTTGCCTTTTTCCAGCTCGTGAATGCCTTCGATCGTCGTGCCGCCGGGGCTGGTGACCTGATCCTTGAGCGCGCCAGGGTGCTGGCCGGTTTCCAAAACCATTTTTGCGCCGCCAAGGACGGTTTGCGCTGCGAGCCGCGTCGCCACGTCGCGCGGCAAACCCGCCGCCACGCCGCCGTCGCTCATGGCCTCGATGAATTGATAAACATACGCCGGACCGCTGCCACTCAAGCCGGTCACGGCGTCCAGCAGGCTTTCCTTCACTTGAAACGCGAGGCCGACGGCGGAGAGAAGTTTCTGAGCCAGATCACCGTCGGAGCCGGCGGCGTTTTTGCCGAGCGCGAAACCGGCGGCGCCGGCGCCAACGAGCGCGGGCGTATTGGGCATCACGCGGATGACGCGCGCTCCGGCGGGCAGCGCGGCTTCCAATTTTGCAAGCGTCACGCCGGCGGCGATGGAGATGAGTAGATGTTTTTTGGTGAACGTGCCGGAAATTTCCGCGAGCGCGGCGGCGGCCTGGTCGGGCTTCGTCGCGAGGATCAAAATGTTCGCCGCTTTGGCGACTTCGAGGTTGGACGCGGTGGTGGCGGCGCCGACTTCGGCGGTGAAGCGTTTGCGCGCGGCGGCGAAAGGGTCGGCGGCGATGATTTCGCGCGGAATGACGAGTTCGGCGTGGATAAAACCCTGGGCGAGCGCGGCGGCCATCTTGCCGGCGCCGAGAAAACCGATTTTAGATGCTGTTGCCATGCGCGTTTTGTAGCAGGCATTGCGTTTGGGCGGAAGTCATTTTGTGCGCCGGCGGACATCCTCGCGGCCTTTACCGGCTTGTTTTCGGCCAAACCGAAGCTATGCTTACTCGACGGTAAAAATGGCCATCACCCGCAAATCATGGGATACGTTTGAAGCGATGCGCGCCGCGGCACAAGCCGGCGACCCGCAGGCGCAATGTTATCTCGGCGTCTGTTTTCAGAACGGACAGGGCGTGCCGCAAGACAATCACGAGGCGGTGAAATGGTTCAGGCGCGCAGCGGATCAAAACGACCCCGTGGCGCAATGTTACTTTGGCGTCTGCTACTGGATGGGCCTGGGCGTGCCGCAGGAATTTGGCGAGGCGGCGAAGTGGCTGCGCGAGGCGGCGTCGCAGGGTGACCCGGCGGCACAGTTCAACCTTGGCACGCTTTACGAAACCGGTCAGGGCGTCCCGCAAAATTTTGCCGAGGCGATGAAATGGTATCGCGAATCGGCGCAACACGGCTATCCGGCGGCGCAATTCAACCTTGGGGTTTTTTACGAGACCGGCCAGATTGTGGAGCAAGATTTCAAGCTGGCGGTCAAATGGTATCGCGCTGCCGCCGAGCAGGAACTGGCCGACGCGCAGTGCAACCTCGGCCTCTGCTATCAGGCCGGACGCGGCGTGCCGAAGGATTCAGACCAGGCGGTGAAGTGGTTCATCAAGGCTGCGCGCCAGGGCCACAAGTTGGCCCAGCACAACCTGGGCCTGCAATACGCCGAGGAAAACGCGGAAGTTCCAGAAATCTGATCAACCGGCAAGCGCCGCGAGCTTCGCCGCCGCCGCGCCGGAATCAATGTTCGCCGCCGCCAGTTCCCAGCCTTCCGCGAGCGACTTCACCTTTCCCGCCACGAGCAAACCCGCGCCCGCGTTGAGCAAAACGGCGTCGCACTTCGGGCCGCGCTCGTCGCCGCGAAGAATGCGGCGGATGATTTCGGCATTCACCCATTTGTCGCCGCCGTGCAAATCCGCCAGCGTCGCCGGATGTAGCGGGAAATTTTCCGGCGACAAAACGGACCGGGTGAATCCCCTCGCGTGGTAAAATTCCGCGAGGTGCGTCTGGCCGAGCGTGGAAAGTTCGTCGAGATGTTTTCCTTCCGCCACGCCGCAAACCACCATGCCGCGCCGGCCGCCGAGCAGCTGCAGCGCCTGCGCCATTGGCTCGCACAGTTCCGGTCGCGGCACGCCGACGAGCGAGGCGGATGGCCGCGCGGGATTGACCAGCGGGCCGAGGATGTTGAAGATCGTCCGCTGGCCGCGCCCGGCGCAAAGTTTCCGGGCGGCGGCGACGTGCTTAAATGCCGGGTGAAAATTCGGAGCGAAGAAAAACGCGAAGTTTTTCTCCTCCAATTCCCGCGCCGCATCCGCCGGCGATAAATTTACCTTGATGCCGAGCGCCTCGATAACATCGGCACTGCCGACAGACGAGGTGACGGCGCGGTTGCCGTGCTTCGCCACCGTCACCCCGGCGGCGGCGCACAAAATGGCGGCGGTGGTGGAGATGTTGAACGTGCTCAAGCGGTCGCCGCCAGTGCCAACAATGTCGAGGATTTCACGGTCGCGGGTCCTGACGTCGAGCGGTGGCGGCACGGATTTCTCGCGAAGCGCGGCGGCGAAGGCAGCGATTTCCCCGGCAGTCTCGCCTTTCGTCGCGAGCGCGGTCAGAAAATCGGCCTTGATGGGCGCGGAGATGTTTTCGTCGGTCAGGAGTTCGACTGCCAGCTGAATCTGTCCGGCGGACAGATCGGTCGCGGCGCCGAGCTGGCGAATGAGAGTTTCGAGCACACGCGATTTTACGGCGTGGCACGAAAGGTACAAACTGAAATTGCGGTGGTGGCGGGAATTATTGTAACTTAAATGATTCAAGCACGGTCTGCAAAAGCATTAAGCAATTTATTTTATGCCCGACAAATCAAGCAATGGTTGGAAATGGATATTGGTGGTCGCGGCCGTCGCGGCCGCGGCGGGCGGTTATTTTTTTTACCGGCACAACCATACGGCTACGATGAGCTTCAAAACCGAGACGGCGGCGCGTGGCGAACTGATTGCCACCGTGACGGCCACCGGCATACTCAACCCGGTGGTGAACGTGACGGTGGGCAGCCAGGTGTCGGGCCGAATCAGCAAGCTGTATGTGGATTTCAACTCGCCGGTGACGAACGGCCAGTTGCTCGCGGAGATCGATCCGGCAACCTATCAGGCAGCGGTCGAGCAGGCCGGCGCCGACCTAGCGAACGCGAAGGCGAACCTTGAGTTGCAGCAGATCCAGTTCACCCGCGGTGCCGAGCTGTTCTCGAACAAGCTAATCTCCAGCTCCGACTACGACACGGCGTTCGCCACGCTGCACGAAGCCGAGGCGATGGTGAAAATCAAACAGGCTTCGTTGAGCAACGCCATGGTGAACCTGAACTATTGTAAAATAGTTTCGCCGGTGGACGGGGTGGTGATATTACGCGCGGTGGAGCTGGGCCAGACGGTTGCTTCCAGTTTCAACACGCCGACGATTTTCCAAATCGCGAAAGACCTGACCAAGATGCAGATTGACTCAAACGTGGCTGAGGCAGATGTCGGCGGGGTGATCGAAGGCCAGTCCGTAGAGTTCACGGTGGACGCGTATCCCTACCGCACGTTTCACGGCGTGGTGAGGCAGGTTCGCAACTCGCCGATCACGGTCAACAACGTCGTCACTTACGACACGGTCATCAGCGTGACCAACGCGGATTACAAGTTAAAACCCGGCATGACGGCGAATGTCTCCATCATCGTCGCGCAGCGCGACGACGCAGTGAAAATTCCCAGTGCCGCGCTGCGCTTCCGTCCGCCGGACAACGCCGTGGTGCTGACCAACGCGGCCGTTGCGGCGGCGCCGACGAACGACGTTGCCGCCAAAAGCCAGCGCCGGGTGAAGAACAACCGTGGAATTCGCACGGTATATGTGCTCGCCGGCGATGAAATGGCACCGATGCTGAAACCCATCCCGATCAAAACCGGCATCACCGACGGCATTTTCACCGAGGTGGTGGAAGGTCTGAAGGAAGGCGACAAAGTCGTCTCCAGCGTGGTGCAAAACGACGCGGCAAACGGCGCGGCCGCGTCCACGCCGTTTGGCGGCGGTTTCCCGCGCCGATGATTTTATCCGCCGTGCCAACGAACGCCGTCATCCAGCTCTCGGACATCCACAAGGTTTACCGCACCGGCGAAGTGGACGTCCACGCCGTGCGCGGTGTTTCGCTGAACATCCTACCCGGCGAATTCGTGGCCATCATGGGTTCCAGCGGCTCCGGCAAAAGCACGCTGATGAATATGATCGGCGCGCTCGACCGGCCGACGGAAGGAAAATATTTTCTCGACGGCCTGGACGTCTCCACGCTCGACCGCGACCAGCGCGCGAAAATCCGCAATGACAAAATCGGTTTTGTTTTCCAAGGTTTCAATCTGCTTTCGCGCACGACGGCGCAGGAAAACGTCGAGATGCCGATGCTTTACAACTCCCAGCGCATTTCGGCTGCCGAGCAAAAAGAGCGCGCCGCCAAGTCGCTGGAACTCGTCGGCCTCGCGTCCCGGTCCGACCACAAGCCGAACCAGCTTTCCGGGGGGCAGCAGCAGCGCGTGGCCGTCGCCCGCGCGCTCGTGAACCGGCCGTCGCTGCTGCTCGCCGACGAACCCACCGGCAATCTCGACAGTCAGACGAGCATCGAAATCATGGGTGTGTTCCAAAAACTGAACGATGCCGGCATCACAATTGTCATGGTCACGCACGAGCTGGATATCGCCCGCTACACGAAGCGCACGGTGATTTTACGCGACGGGAAAATTTTGACCGACGAGCCGGTGCGCGACCGATTGAATGCGGAAAGCGAATTGCGAAAATTGAAGCAGGCACAGGAGGCCGTGAAACTCGCATGAAATTGTTTGCGCCATTCAAACTTGCGGCCCGCGCCTTGCGCCGGAACAAGATGCGGTCGCTGCTGACGATGCTTGGTGTCATCATCGGCGTCGGCTCGGTCATCGCCTCGGTCAGCATCACGACGGGCGCTTCAAAACAAGTCGAGGATAAGGTGGCAAGCCTGGGGCAAAATGTCGTCACGGTTTTTTCTGGCAGTTTCAGCACGAGCGGCTCGCGCAGCGGCTGGGGCAACGCGCCGACTTTGACGGTGGAAGACGCGATGGCCATCAAAAATGAAGTCGCCAACGTCGTGGCCGTCAGCCCGGAAGTGCGCGACCGGATGCAGATTCTCGCGAACGGGCTGAACTGGAACACCGCCATCCAGGGCGAATCGCCGGATTATCCGCAGATCCGCGACTGGGACATGGCCGATGGCGCGATGTTCACCGAGGCGGACGTGCGCAGCATTGCCAAGGTCGCCGTCATCGGCAAAACGGTGGTTGACCAGTTGTTTATCGGGGATGAACCAATCGGCCACACGCTTATTATCCGTAACATTCCGTTCAAAATCGTCGGCGTGCTGGAGTCAAAAGGCTTCAACCTCTTCGGTCAGGATCAAGATGATGTCGTGATTATTCCCTACACCAGCCACATGCGGCGCATCACCAAGCGGACGTTCGTGAGTTCCATCATGGTGCAGGCCGCGAGCAAGGACACCATCACGCAGGTGCAGGATGACATCACCACGCTCATGCGCGACCGGCACAAAAGCGCCGAGCCAGATTTCACCGTGCGCACGCAACTGGAATTGATGGCGATGGCCACCTCGACCACGCGTATCATGTCCGTGCTGCTCGGCGCCATTGCGAGTGTCTCGCTCATCGTCGGCGGCATTGGCATCATGAACATCATGCTCGTCAGCGTCACCGAACGGACGCGCGAAATCGGCATCCGCATGGCCGTCGGCGCGCGCAGCCGCGACATCCTGATCCAATTTCTGATCGAAGCCGTCACGTTGAGCGCGGCGGGCGGGGTCATGGGCATTGCGCTGGGCATAGCGGCAGCGAAAATCACCTCGCACTTCACCGGCTGGCCGACCCTGACACCCTATGCGTGGATCGGCATTGCGTGTCTTTCCAGCGCGGCCATCGGCATCGTCTCGGGTTTTTATCCGGCATGGAAAGCTTCGCGGCTCGACCCGATTGAAGCCTTGCGGTACGAATAAGCCGTGGCTGCCGAAATCCTTTCAACCCATACGCCGGAGCTTTTTCAAAAAGCGGTCCGCTGCGCCGCCGAATCATTGCGGGCGGGCGAAGTTGTGGCGCTGCCGACGGAAACGGTCTATGGCCTCGCCGCGAACGCGCTGGATGAAAAGGCCGTCGCGAAAATTTTCCAGATCAAAGGGCGGCCGTCGCACAACCCCATCATTGTCCACGTCGCCGGGCGGGAGATGGCGCAGGCCTGTGTGGCGCAATGGTCGGCGGCGGCAGAGAAACTTTCCCAATCGTTCTGGCCCGGTCCGCTGACGTTGGTGATGCCGCGCGACCCCAAGATTTCTAATCTGGTGACCGCCGGCGGCGAAACCGCTGGCGTGCGCTGGCCGAGCCATCCGTTCATGCAGGCGGTGATCCGCGAATGCGGTTTTCCACTGGCGGCACCGAGCGCGAATTTATCCAACCAGATTTCGCCAACGAACGCGGAGCACGTCCGGGCGCAGCTGGGCGGGAAAATTCCGCTCATCGTGGACGGCGGACAATCGCAGGTGGGAATTGAATCCACGGTCTTGGATCTGACGGTTTCCCCGCCGCGGATTTTACGGCCGGGGATGATTCACGCAGAGTCGCTTGCCGCAGTTTGCGGCGCGGTTCAAAACCCAAGGTCCGAAGTCCAAAGTCAGCCGGCCTTGAAAAGTCCCGGCCAGTTGGAGAAACATTACTCGCCGAAAGCAAAACTGGTCGTGATGGACTGGCGTGACGAGACGGAACTGGCGGCAAAAATAAACAACTTAAAGCTTAAAACTCAAAATTGTTTTGTCATCGCGCACACGAACATTCCCGCCGGTTTTACCGCCGGCAACGTGAGCGTGATTCCGCACGATGCCGAGGCGTTTGCGCGGGCGCTTTATGCGGAGCTGCACCGGTGCGACGCGGCGGGCGCGGCTTTGATTGTGGTGGAATCGCCGCCGGAACTGCCGGCGTGGTCAGGCATCGCCGACCGGCTGTGCCGTGCGGCAGCTTGATATGCTTAAAGCCGGCAACTTTCCTGAACTTGATTAAAGCGGGGACCTGGGAGCTTCAGCTGGGGCGCGTGGCGGTATGAAGAACATCGGCGACGCCTGATTCTTCTTGTTGGCGCGACCGGAACTGTTGGAATTATCAATCATCTGGCGCATAGTCGGCTTGTTGGTGGAGTAGAGCATCGCCGTTTCTTCCGTGATTAAATCCTGCTCATAAGCTTTTTGCAGGGATTGTTCAAAACTGTGCCAGCCGGCATGTCGGCCGACCTCGATGATTTCGGAAAGCCGCCGACTTTCGTTTTCGCCCAGCGCAATGGCTTCACGCGTCCGAAGGCTATGTCCCATGACTTCCGTGACCAGCATTCGGCCACCGGTCTTTTTGGGAATCAAACGCTGGCCGATGGTGTAGCGCAGGGAAGCTGCCAGACGGTCGCGAATCTGGTTTTCCTCATCCTTGCCGAACATCCCCAAGATGCGGTTGATGGACTGGCTCGCACTGATGGTGTGCAGGGTGCTGTAAATCATGTGGCCGGTTTCACTGGCGGTCAGGGCAATCTCCATGGTTTCGCGGTCGCGGATTTCTCCCACCATGATGACTTTGGGAGCCTGCCGCATCGCCGATCGCAGGCCTTCGGAAAAAGTGAAAAAATCATTACCCAGTTCACGCTGGCTGAAGGTGGCCTTGAGGTCCGGAAATAAAAATTCGATGGGATCCTCTAGGGTGACAATGTGAATTTTATTGTCGCGGTTGACTTCATTCAGAAGGGCGGCGAGGGTTGTTGATTTGCCATTGCCCGAAGCGCCCGTGACAAAGGTGATGCCGTTTTTTTCCTTTACGACCTCGTGAAAAACCGGATCAAGACCGAGCCCCTCAATCGAGGGAACCAAGGGTTTGAGCAGCCGCAGGACCAGTGCGTGTTTTTTCCGCTGGCGGTAAATATTAACACGGAACCGGCATTTGTCCGGCAAAGTGTAGCTGCAATCACAGGAGCCGAGTTGCTCTAAATCCTGTAGCAGTTTTGGACTGCCGTCTATGATAATACGGGAAATGGCCTCGATTCGCAGCGCATCGTCTGGCGGGGTTGGCCAATTCTCAACTTTTGGCGTTTCCAGTTCGCCATGCACTTCCACCTGTGGCGGCTTGCCGGGAACGAACAGCAAATCCGAAATGTCCTCATAACTTTGAACCATGACCGCAAGCAGACGGTTCAGTTCATCGGCGCGAAAATTATCCATGGGCCAACCTTTTTACTCCCAAATTCTGGATTATCAAGCGCTTTTTTTGCGAAAGAAT
>Ga0208507_1000391_pt1 | contig 29043 bp, 38 predicted proteins | sample CryBogCBH12Aug01_FD_184626 | JGI IMG/M metagenome (GOLD analysis project Ga0208507, IMG submission 184626) | Freshwater microbial communities from Crystal Bog, Wisconsin, USA - CBH12Aug09.1 (SPAdes) (version 2) | ecosystem: Environmental > Aquatic > Freshwater > Lake | place: Crystal Bog... | reverse complement strand
AGAATGCTTCCGAGGCAATGTGGTGACACTCATCTACAACAACGAATCCGAATCCTTGAAATACCGAAGGGTCATAATATTTTAAGGAAACACTTTGCAACATAGCAACGACTATATCTCGGTCTGCAACGTCGACTGTATCTCCTTGGATAGACCCAATACGAGCTTTAGGAAGGAATGATTTAATACGGTCAATCCACTGGTCTCGGAGAAACGTGTTATGAACTAGAACAATTGTCGGAACTTGGATTTGTGCTGCGATATACAGTGCACATACCGTCTTACCTCCACCAGTCTGTAACGAAATAATGCCGTCACGTGGTTCCGGGCAAAGATACGAGTTCACAACCTCTTTTTGCGTTTCACGAATTGTTCCCTTGAATTCCCAGTAGTTAGACTCAGTTTTAGGAACGTCGCGTTTAGATTCCCGAAATGGTCCGAACTCTGCGATTCCGTAATGCTTTGGGACATACAAATAGTCGGGAGTTTCAGTGAATACCGGATACCGCGTAACAAATTGTGGCCTGACGAACACAGAGGGGACGTACGGTTTCACATTCAGAACTCCTTTTACATGATTCAAATTTGGGACATCCTTTTTAGGTATCCGATATCCCTGTGCCGTCAACATACTGGTCTTTAATGTATAAAGTTAGAACTATTCGTTTCGCAGCATCAAATTTACAAATGGAGCTAGTCTCCTGGCTTCCTGTGCGAATCTACTGTCCTTGAACGTACTTATAACACGACTGCATGACGCCAGAGTGAAGAAGTCCACAATCATTTCTACGTTCATACTATCTTTTGTAGAAACAAGTTCCTCCTTACATGCATTATGATTACCTTTCGCAGACGTATTATCTAGAACAAGTTTACTAAACACTACAGTTTGTGGGAAATACCGTTTCCATATTTCGATGCTGTATGCATCATCTCCTACTGCTACCATATGTTGTCCAGCCAATGCTCCATGGGTAACTGCATTCACAGCCATGAACTGCATACTGAGTTCTGCTCGTCCACGATTACGACTACGGTCAGTTCCACGGATATGGAATCCAATGGCGGCACTAAGTTTATGTTCAGTCTGTCGCTGAAATACGGGGATAGTTATACGTTGGTCAATCACACGAAACACATTTGCGAAAAAGGCGGAGTCGGGATATAGGGCGCGATTGGAAAATGAGGAGTGTACAATAACGTCAGCGGTTGTTGGTGTAGATGGGCCAAGCATTGCAACACTAAGACCCAGTTCTTTCTGCTTCAAGAACAATTCTTGGGAAAATGGAGTTTTAATGTTTCCTTTCCAGTATTGTGGATAGTATGTTGCGTCTTCAGGAATATCATCCAATGACTTCAAGACAGGCATATTCACAAGGTTGAAATATGTGTAAAAAGATTCATCTCCATGCGACCATACAGAATCTGTCCAGTCCACATAAATTTGCAGTTTGTGTTCAAGAGCATACGCTACACACATCTTCAGTGACTCAAGCCGATCTCCGAGGCCTAAGCCATCCCTTCACAACTAGATATTTCATTTGTTAACTAATTATATTTTTTTCAGATTTTTTTAACGCCCAGTAAGTTAACATTCTCTGTCTTACCTTTTCTATTTGTTCAGGGGACTGTTTTTTACCGAGTTTGGCTTGTCTCATTTTTTCTCTGGTTTCATCCGACATATTTAAGCTAGCTTCCCTTAATTTAATTTTTGTTTCATCTGAAACTTTATGACCGATCAAAGCATTCCGAATTTTTTCTTTACGTTCTTGTGATAAAGGCTGTAATTTTCTTCCTGTGAGTTTTTTACGGATTTTTTCACAAGTCTCTTCCGAATGTTCATGTTTATTCCCACCTTTTTGAATGTTATATCCATTCGGAGAACATGTATTATCATCGGAAATGTTTTTTTCTTCCATTTCATTAAGTTCTGCTAATGTATCACACGAACACACAACTTCAAATTTAAAATTATCTAGTCCGTAAAGTCTTATAGCATTATACAGTGGCCCGTCGACATTATTCCTAGCATTAGCTCTATGCCGAGACCATCTTTTTAAAAGTTGTGTGGTCTGACCATAGTATTTTTTAGAATTAATAGTATTTGTGATTTTGTATATTACACCGTATACCATATATTCTCACAAAGTTATTTTTATCTAAATGAATATTTCATCTTCTTATAGGAACAAGACAAATGTATGTTCATGCGATGAGCGAGTATCTTGGTACATGCCTCCTTATTGGAGCCATTGCCTTCACAACCAATCCGTTATTTGTAGTTGCGGCATTCGCAGTGGGAATCGCACTTGCTCATCGTGTATCTGGAGCGCACTTCAATCCTGCTGTGACGCTATGGGCTTACCTTTCTGGAAAGGTTGGGCTGAACCGAGCATTAGCTCATACTGTAGCCCAACTTGCTGCTGCTGCAACCGTATGGATTCTTCACTATATGATTAAGGTTTAGTAACACCTTAGCCCAAAAAACGAAAAGTTATTAACTAATAGTGTGAGAATTGTGTGCGATTGAAGTTTACTTATCGCATTACGATGAGTTTCAAGGCAGAAGTCTTTGATATCCTTGATGAGCACGTTCTGAACGTCTACAAGAAAGAGAACCTTCTTGACTTCGTTGAAGGCACGAAGCCTCCGAGCATCTACGAGATGAGCGAGGAAGAGCAGCTGAAGTGGGCCTACAAGGTCCTGAAGGCTAACAACGCTAAGCCGAATCACGGCGACGTGATTTGGATTGGTGGAGACACTTATCGCAACCAGGGTATCCATTTCTGGGACGCCAAGAACGAGAAGATTGTTCCGATGGCGACCCACCGGGGCGACTACGGCCACGTGCCGAAGATGTTCGCGGTTGGAAATGGCGAGGGCGAGTTTAGCCCCGATCACTGGGAAGGCATTTCGTATTACAACAATTTGCAGCCATACTGGTCTTCTGAAAAGAAGAAGTGGTTCTGCCCGCTGGAAGACGACGAGTACTACGAGTACTACGAGGACTCTGACTAAAATCTAAAAAACGGAAAACAAAAACTTAATGTTAATGTTTTTCATTGAAGATTAAGATGCAAGATATTCGTGAAATTTACAAAAAGACGATTGAGAATCTGGAAGGAATTCTTTCTAGATTGATGACTGAATTGGAACAGATTGAGTATGTTATTGACGGCGATATTGTGTCTTCAAACGGAGAGCCACTTGATCCCGATTCATATGATGAAATCAAACGTTCCTTGACTGCGAATAAGATTGAAGTAGAAGAAGAAATTCAAACAGTCAATACCCAAATTAAATATTTGCAAGACTGGCTTGCTACTCATGAAATGAAGTAAAACAGCAGAAATTAGGTGTCTTAAAAACGGAAATTAAAAACGAAAAACGTTTTTTGATTATAAAGAAGAGTAGACCAAAATGGAACTGGATTTGGACCAAGGTCGAAAGAATGAGAATCTTCGTAAGCTTCGTAGGATTCTAGATGATTTAGAAGAATATGACCCGGCGACTCAGAAGTTCTCGGATGAGTGGATGATGGATACTATGGATTTCTTCAACGACATTCGTCGAGCATTTGAAAATTTCCGTAATGTGGAAAATCCCACGGGCTGTTCGGCTATCACCGAGAACTGTGAAATCGCAGAAACTACGGCCAAGACTATTGAAGAATGTTTGGGTCCGGATGACGACGACGAGCTGGTGATGATACTGAAGATATTCTTTACTGCCGTGGAATCTATTGTCCAGGGCATTATCGCACCAGATGTTGATATCGCAATGGATGAAACTATTGATGCACTTACAATTCCTACTCTATAAAGTAATGTATTGGCCTAAGAGGTACCATACAGGCTTAACCGCCAAACAAAACAAACAACGTCAATCGACAGCTAGAAAGCGCCGATCGATGTCGTGGAAAAATCCAAAGGCTTACAAACCTTTTTTAACTGATAAAGGTGCAAAGACCCGGCGGTCTAAATACGTCTTGGAATGGAAGAAGAAGTTCCCAAAGGCACATTCGTTAGAGGCTTATTCTAAATCTACCGGCGTCCCGCTACCGCTAATAAAACAGTCCTATAATCGCGGTATGGCGGCATGGCGTACGGGTCATCGACCAGGCGCTTCTCAACAGCAATGGGGGTATGCCAGGGCTGCGAGTTTTTTGACGTGTGGAAAGACCCATTATACGGCGGACGCAGACTTAGCTCGAAAAGCAAAACAAACTCTCAAAGGAAAACGTTGGTTCAATAAGACCTGTAAAACTTCCCGGGTGAAATATAACAAATGAACAACAAGGCGTATGATTACAACGGATTTATCGTTTCACCGTCTCAGCCCGTCAAGGGACTCCGTACGGTGAAGAAAATCTTATCAATTGATTCGGCGGATCGCGATACTTCGAAGTATTACACGAACGGCGATTTTGTTGTCTACTTGCCGCGGCAGTACCAAAATGTCGTGGGTATTCGTGTGATGAGCGGAGAGTTTCCTCCCATCAAGGCAAATACTTCTCCAGGCGCTTTAACTCACCCAAGCACTGCTGGGCCAAATACGAATGCTACAACATATTCTGGAGATACCGCTATTACTGCTTTGACGTACTATTTCCTCCTAGATGTCGAAGGACTCAATTACTCTGACGAAACGGTGGTTGGAGCAAGCAGGTCTACGTACCGCGACGGGTTTCTAGCCAAGATTCCGGCTGTTTTGAACGGGTCGTTCATTGAGTACAATGACCATTCGGCACAGGAAAACAAAACTAGGTTTTCACCTGCTCTTGGAACGTTGGATCGCCTACATATTCGTGTACGCACACACGCCCAGCAGGGGAACAGTGGATTCATGTACTGGACTTCCGACGGAGCGTATGCTGCCTCCGGAAATCGTACGGCTGAATTCACGATTTGTCTAGAGATTGAGATGCTAGAGAATGGTTTTGATGATTTTTCGTCATTTGAGACTCGTATTCATAATTAGAGATTACCCTAGACGCCGACCAAGGTTCACAAATGTATCTAGTACAAAAAGAGCCATAACTCCCGTGAATACGTACAACGCCATATCGTGAGACGAAGGAGTTTCATACCCTGTACGATTCTGTTCAATCATACGCATAATGCGGTCGAGTTTAATATCGTTGGCTGCTTCTTGAAAGGAAGAAGGAGCATACGCGAAACTTGTTCCTGGATCCGTTGGAAAAAAGGGTTTGGTATACTCGGTCTTTGTGGCCGTAAAACCTTCACGCTGAGGAATACGTGCTGGAGCATAATTTGACTCCGCCTCTTCATCATTCTGGACAATAGGCAGACTTCGTGTGAGGTCGTCTATTGTCTTGCGATTACGCTGGATGGCGGCATTGGAACGGTGAACAGGTGTAGGTGCAACGCGACCTTCCCGTTCCGCATCCCGGGGTTCTTCTTTCGAAGCACCCTTTGCGGCCATATTGTAACTTTTTTTAGGAAACGAACTACCCCATACTTCTTCAATTGACGCCATCGTCTCAGTTATTCAAAACATGATAGAAAAATATCACCTTGAAACAAATGAAACTGTCGCGTACAGAACTTGTAGCTGTTATTCTTCTAATTGCCTACGTCGCATTCTTCACACACCCCCCACCGGCCTTCGTGAAGATTCTTCTTTCTTCGCCAGTAGGTCATATTATTGCCCTCCTTGGAGTTCTGTACGTTACCGTACGCCAGAGCTTAGTTGTAGGCGTATTTATGGGTATTGCGTACCTCATGACTGGAACGGGAGTTACGGAGTACTACACTGAACCTAAACCGGCAGAAGAAAAGCCCGATATTGCGGCAATGTTGAAGTCTCTGCAGAGTAAGGATAAGTTAGAGAAGGGCGATACGGTCGCGCACAAGGCGGTTGCGGGAAAGAGCGAGACTGCTCCTCCTCCCTCTAAATCTATACCAGACCCTGCACCACCCAAGAAACTTGGAGCTGTGTCTACTGTATAAAAGTTCCAAGACATACATAATAGATGCTCACACACATTAATGCGGTGGCCTCGTCGCCATTTGCGATTGGTATAATGATTCTGCTCACGAATATTGCGAGTAGGTTTATAGTTCACGAATTCAGCGCAAACGATGAAGAGTATGGACAGAACATTCTTCTTCGGCGATTCGCAGTTTTCGCGGTGTGTTTCGTGGGAACTCGCGATTTAATTGTATCGATTCTCCTCACTGCTGGATTTGTAGTTCTCGCAGGTGGAGTTTTCCGTGGAAAATCGGAGTTAGCACGCGAAGGAATGGTTGGGAAAAAACCAGACGATGATATGCGTTCAAAGGCTGGATTAGGTAAAGTCGATGCACCGGCTTACGATACGAAAGAAAAACCTATGTTCTAATCAAGTTTCATTATAGCAAAGATGGTCGTAATCCCTTACTACTTCCATCCTAAACTTTAGTTCCGCCAGATATTCTTGTTCTTTTCGCAGTTGTCTTTCATCATCTAATTCACGGAAACTCTTCTTTTTTACTGGAGGAACAGTTTCTGGCGCACGAGTTCTTGGACTCCAACACCATGACGTATTTGTAAGTCTTGACCCCATCACAACTAATTAATCATAACATGCTAAATTATCATCTGAACCACCTTCGGGTGAGATGGGAGAGATTGGGATGGGGATGTACTCGTATTCATTATCTATCATTAGAAGAGGCATATACTCCGAGTGGTCGATTTCGGTATTACAGAAACAATTACAGACATAACGTTTTAATTTACGAATCCATTTAAACATTCCTTTAAATTACTTTTATGATTTAAACGCAGATTTTATTTTTAGAGCTTGATGCTCACGGAGTTCTTGCCCGTTGAGCCTCCCTTACGTGAATTAGGGGTGGTAGATACGCGCTTAGTTTCCACCGACACACCGGCATTCACCGATTTCAGTAGGTCGTCAATGTTGACCTGCGGCGCTTTCATTTCCCGCGCAGGAACTTGGGGCTGGGTTGGGGGCTTGGGGTACTTGATTGCCGGCTTAATGGATGCCGGTGGACGGACATTCGTTTGCTCTGGTGGTGGCGGTGGGGGCATCATAGAGCTCATGAAACTAGATAGTCCAGCAAGAGGGTTTCCGGCTGGTGGAGGGGGTGGCGCTTGGGGCTGTGCCGGCTGACGCATTCCCTGAGACTGCTGCTGCATTGCCGCAGTTGCTAGCTGACGAGCAATGTCGGGATTCGTCTTCAGAATTTCTTGGATGTTGGGCACTGGTGCCTTAGCAGCCATCTGGTTCGTTAGATGAACCATATACACCATCATACACGTACGAATAGGAATACGGACAAGAGGGTGCATCTTCAGCTTGTCGCCGTACAGCTCATACAGTTCCTCAAAATCTTCTTCCATATCCACCACATTCATCTGTGCGGACTCAGACAGTCCATCTAACTGAAGCCCAAACGCCTTCATTATCGCAACATTCTTGGAACTCCATTCCAAAGCAGACATACCGGTAATATACCATTCACAGAACTGCTTGATAGTCTGGTCCATCGCTTTCTCACGCTTAATGAACTCCAACTCCAGCTTCATTTCCTCCAGCGGCGAATCCAACGTAAACCGCTTGCGCATCGGGACACCTAGCTTGGATAGACGCTCAAACTTACGAAGAATCTCATACTTCTCCTTCATAACAAACTCCTCGTTCATCTTGCGAGAGGATGGAGCTGCTCCAAAAAAATGTTCGGCATTCAAATTCTCCAGTCCATCGGACGTGCGCATAGGACCACTATCATCAACAGATGGGACAAGACGGGGCGGGGGTGCAGATGCCGACGAGTCACCGAATACGGGTAGGTCAATCGTAGCGATATCTGGAAGGTCCATAGACTCTGACGATACTTTTGGATTCGTCAGGAAATCTGCTCCAAAGATATCGCCCATTTGTGTGAACTTACGACTTTGATATGAAAACTACAACGCACACCGCAAGATGAGAATCATTTCGTATGTTCCATAACCCACAATCCCTGCAAAAAAGTATCACACAAATCATCCTTCTTCGGATGTTTCAACATATGTGCTTTCCACTGGGGAGGAACTAGTTGCGTCGCATGAATGATTCCTGTTTTTTTCCGGTCCTTGTACGTTTTCGTAGGATCGGTAGTCAATATATTCGTCAATTTATGTGTTGCTGAAACTCCCGTACATTTGAATTTATTGCACACGAACCACATATGAATCATCGATTGAATACACAACATCCGTTTATCTGGTTGCTGCTCTAACGCCACAAGGTCACTACCTTCCCACAAAGAACGTCTAGATTCCAATGATGCAGCAATTGGAATAGACAGGTCTACAACCGAACACTGTTTGCTCGATTTAATGCACCGTTTCCATACGTTCAAGTTGTAGTGTGTGTACAAAATGTCGACATACCCCTTTTTTGTTGTAGAATGAATTCCAAAAGGTTCACCTTCTTTTTTGAGTTCGTCGAGAGTTTTCTTGTTCAACGAAACTTTGGTGGGAGGTTTGGGGCTTTTAGATTTGTGAAGAGTGCATGCGTACACCTTTTTTCCATTCAACCAATTCGCAGGTTTCAAACATTTAAAACATTTTGGAGAATCATGCCCTGCTCCTTCAGCCATAACGTCAATTAAATCCCAATGTACAATTTGGACATTCGTTCGGTTCGTTCCCTCCATAACACAAAACGCCAAGTTCCTTATACCAACATCGATACTAACGAGTTTCATTATTTACTTTGTGCAGCCACAATGTATATTGCTACTAAAAGAGTCATAGATGCATCAGTTGTGGGTTCGTGTGCGCGCTGTAGAGGCAGGATATCACGTAGGCGTCGACGTTTACTTCCAGTATCATCCACATCTCGCAAAATACAATCGTACGTTCCTTGAAGTTTCGCAGTTCCGCAAAGACTACGACTTTTCCGATTCCACAAGGCAATATCTACAACTGCGAGAGGAGGAAGGTACGTGTACCCGTGCATCTTACACATATTTTGGAGAGATTCAATATCTGATGTTCCCTTCACAATAATCGTGGACTCAGAATACAGTTTCATGAATGTTTTAATCCATGATGGTGGTTTGTGGTGAAGAGCAATATGACGGTCTTCATTATACACTTTCAAACTATCTAGAAGTACCCTCTGTTGCTCGCCCGGAGGCAGCGTTCGTAAAAAGGATTTGGACCAATCTAATTGAAGAACTGATTGGTACTTATCAAGTACTTCCGCAGTTTTCTCACTTACGCTTGCGAACTCCGAAGATATGAAGGATACATCATAACCTCGTGGATTTGTAAACGTTTCAAAAAAGTACCCTTTGTACTCCCAGCTTCCGTCCGTATTTTTCGTCAGTGAAAATCCGCCGATTTCACGAGGGATAAAGAATTCATCGGTGTCCGGGATACTATGAAATCCAGCTGAACCTAGTACTCGCCAAAACTCACAGTCAAAAACTAGGAGTTTTGATTGGCCTAGCGCCAACGTATTTAGGTGCTGATTGTACAGCTTCATTGTATTATGAGAGGAACATCTTCTCTTACGCGGTTGCCTTGAGGAGATTCAGGAGAACAGTTTTTGCATCGCGCTTACCGAATGGAATACCCTTTTTCGTAAGAAGGTCGCGGAGCTGGGCTGCCGTCTTTCCGTCCAAATTGTCTACATCGTCCGTAGAAGGAGGAGGACCTTCGACAATATCAGCCTTCTCATCAACACTGACGCGGTCATCCTCCTCCTCTTCGCGAACGAGGGCAGGTAGTTCAGAATCAACTTGGGCCTCTAGTTCGTGTTCCGGGACTGGTGCGAGCGCAGCCTCTTCTTCCTGATGCGAGTGCGGCCGGACAAACTGAGTAGACACCACAACGGCTAGCGACTGAATGTGCTGGAGCATGCGCGTCTGCTGCCAGTACACGTATCCTACCATACCCGAAAGAACAAAAATCATGGACGCGAGGACGACTACGGCGACATACGTGAGCTGCATTTTCCTTTTAAGACGAATAAAGCTTCTTTCTTTAAACGTAAAATGCCGCAACAGACTTCTGCTTCGGATTTTACAACATACAATAAAATCAATAGCCAAGTTGCGAGTGTCCAGTACTCCACCAAACCAAATGTTCATTTAGCGAATCCAGTCCTACCGTCTCTGAAAGGAACAACGAACGTATTTCTTCTGACGCAGGCAAATGCTATTCCAAAACATTATACTGGTAATGGAAAGCCACAGGTGTGGCATCGCTAGAAAGTTTATCAGTAATACATAATGCCCACTCCCGACGCATCGCAGTTCACGCGTTTCAAAAAGTATGCTGCGGTAGATAGTCGCGGCGACAACGGCGTGAAAGTGTTCACGCACTTGTATCAACCACTTCCATCGGTGCGCCAACCTCTTGATTTTCTGCCGCAGCTATCTGGTCAAGTTACGTATGCGTCTCCATTGACGTTTCTAGGACGCAATTATGCTGCTGGACATGGAACGGTGTACACTAAAGTTTATTCTCCACCTGGCGTTGTGACTGCGAAATACATTCGATAAACAACGAACTTAAAATTCTTCATCTACTCTGAACACCATATCTTCTGCTTTCATGCCTACACCGGGCTTGGAATATTCCGAGACCTTTTTCTCAAAGAAATTTGTCTTGCCTTCCAACGAAATCAGTTCCATGAAATCAAACGGGTTCGTGGACTTGTAAATTTTTGGAATGCCGAACTGTACTGCTAAACGGTCAGCCACAAACTCAATGTACTGTTTCATATCTCGTGAATTCATACCGAGTAACGAACAGGGAAGTGCTTCGCAAATAAATTCGGTTTCAATCGCAACAGCTTCACGGATAATTTCGGTGATGTATTTCGATTCAAGTTTGTTCTGGAGTTTATGAAACAGAGTTACGGCAAATTCTGTATGCAGACCTTCATCTCGCGAAATGAGTTCATTCGAAAACGTTAGACCAGGCATTAGTCCGCGCTTCTTCAGCCAGTAAATCGCACAGAACGAACCACTGAAGAAGATACCTTCGACGCATGCAAACCCTACCAGACGAGAAGCATAGGATTCTACCGATTCAATCCATTTCATTGCCCACACCGCCTTTTTCGAAATACACGGAATCGTATCGATTGCCCTGAAATACTTTTTCTGTTCTTCTGGATCTTTTACGTACTGGTCAATTAGCAGGGAATACGTTTCTGAATGCACACCTTCGACAGCGTTCTGGAACGCATAAAACAGTCGGGCAACGGGCGACTGAATATCACGTTGGAATCTAGTCGCCAGATTCTCTTGCACAATTCCATCAGACCCAGCAAAGAACGCCAAAACTTGTTTGATGAAATACTGTTCAGATTCTCCTAGTTTTTCCCAATCTTCCTTATCTTTGCTGAAATCAATTTCCTCCACTGTCCAAAATGATGCTACGGCTTTCTTGTACAATTTATACAATTCCTCTTCTTGCGGGGAAATAGGGAACAAAGTGTATCGATCCGCAAGGGTTCTGGTAGAGGGGTCGAACAAAGGCTCCATATTTATAGGGGTCGGAAAGTAGTTAAACTGTTTGTCCATCTGTATAAACAAATGTCGGGCAATGGAAACGATCCGTTTTCCGGATCAAGTACCCGAAACCTTCTTCAACACACGCTTTCTCCAAAAATAGTGTCGGACGGTTCGAACGGCTATACTGTAAAAGTAGACCTAATTAACGTAGACAATATCTATGCGACCGGCAGCATTTACAGTTCCGGCGGAGTAGTCGGAGCTACTGGTTCATCTAGTACTGTTGTTGCGAATGGAATAACTGCGGTGGCTGTAACGAATGCTCTAGTAACTGCTAACTCGGTTATTATCTTGACCTTGAAGACGGTGGGAGGAACTGTTGGGCCGGCATATGTATCGTCAACAACTGCAGGTACCGGATTCTCAATCAAGAGTCAGAGCGGTGATACGTCCACATACAATTATTTGATTATAAACTAATGGAGATTGATATCTCATTTGTTGCTGCTACTATTTCTTTAACACTTATATTCATCTTTGGATGGTACTCATACAAAGCTGAGCCTACAATTGTGATTCCCGATATTTCACGATTCCCCTTCAATCAAGCAACTGGAAAAGAGAGAAGTTTCGTCAACAAAACCTCTGATACTTCCTTATATACGGAATCAGTTCGTAGAAAAGCTATTGCTTTAACGTACCTCCCAGACTGGTGCTGTGGCGCTCAAAAGAAGATTGTGGATACCGTGTACACGAAAGGGTCTACCAGTGGAGTTGTTGAAGCGTATATGCTTTCATCGTTTGGTCGCATACCTAATGTCGTATATGATGAAATCGTGTACCAAGGCACTGAGGACGCGAACTGTGTTTTGGGCGACGAAGGATTTGGGGATATTCTTGTTTCCGCAGAATAGTATAAGATAAGATAAGATGCCCGATATCATCCAGTTCAGGCGAGGAACTTCGGCACAGTGGAATTCGGCTTATGCCGTTATCCTCGCAAACGGAGAAGTGGGATACCAAACCGACTTTCCTCGCATGATAAAGGTGGGGGATGGCGTGAGTACGTGGGCAAACCTAGGAGCTATTCTGCTCAATAATGGAAACGTAGGTCCAACAGGGTACACCGGTTACACTGGAGTTACCGGATACAATGGAACTACCGGTACTACTGGACCTACTGGTTTTACAGGGTACACAGGCTATACTGGAGTTACCGGATACACAGGATACACTGGCTTTACTGGTTATACTGGCTTTACTGGTGTTACTGGATACACTGGCTTTACCGGCTATACTGGCTTTACCGGTTATACTGGCTTTACTGGCGTAACGGGATATACTGGCTTTACCGGTTTTACAGGGTATACTGGCTTTACCGGAGTAACAGGGTATACAGGGTATACTGGATATACTGGTTTTACAGGCTATACTGGCTTTACCGGAGTTACCGGGTATACAGGTTATACTGGATATACTGGTTTTACAGGCTATACTGGCTTTACTGGAGTAACAGGGTATACAGGTTATACTGGATATACTGGTTTTACAGGGTATACTGGGTACACTGGAGTTACAGGACCTACTGGATTTAATGGAGCTACAGGGTACACTGGGTATACTGGGTACACAGGCTTTACCGGAGTCACTGGCTACACTGGCTATACTGGCTTTACTGGGTACACTGGATACACCGGAGTAACTGGATACACTGGCTACACTGGCTACACTGGCTACACTGGGTATACTGGCTATACCGGAGTAACGGGGTACACTGGTTACACTGGCTTTACAGGATATACCGGATACACTGGAGTTACTGGTTACACTGGTGTAACTGGTTACACAGGATACACTGGTTACACGGGACTTGGTTACCAAGGATTTACCAGCAATACCTCCATCACGATAGGAACAGGTAGTAAAGGTCCTTTCACCACAAACTTTTCTTCTTCGCAAATTGCGTTTGCTGTAGGTCAACGTGTTCGTATAGCAAGCAGCGCAACTCCAGCAAACTATATGGAGGGTGTAATAACTGCTTTTACTACCAACACTACACTTACTGTTCTAGTTGATGCTATAGGTGGAAGTGGAACTATTGCTTCATGGAATATTGTAGAAGCAGGAGCTGTAGGAGCTACAGGATACACTGGGTTTACCGGATACACTGGCTACACTGGCTTTACAGGGTACACTGGCTATACAGGAGTAACGGGGTACACTGGATACACTGGCTTTACAGGATACACCGGGTACACGGGAGTTACAGGATACACTGGCTACACTGGCTTTACAGGATACACCGGGTACACTGGAGTAACTGGTTATACTGGTTATACTGGCTTTACAGGATACACCGGATACACTGGAGTTACAGGCTACACTGGTTACACTGGGTTTACCGGATACACTGGCTACACTGGCTTTACAGGATACACCGGGTACACTGGAGTCACAGGGTACACTGGCTACACTGGCTTTACAGGATACACCGGGTACACTGGAGTCACAGGGTACACTGGCTACACTGGCTATACCGGGTACACTGGGTATACTGGCTTTACAGGATACACGGGATACACAGGAGTAACAGGGTACACTGGCTACACTGGCTTTACAGGATACACTGGATACACGGGAGTTACTGGATACACTGGCTATACCGGCTTTACCGGATACACTGGGTACACTGGCTTTACAGGGTACACTGGATACACCGGCTTTACTGGGTACACTGGCTATACCGGCTTTACTGGGTACACTGGATACACCGGGTATACTGGGTACACTGGAGTAACGGGGTACACTGGTTTTACGGGCTACACTGGCTACACTGGCTATACTGGGTACACTGGTTACACGGGAGTTACAGGGTACACTGGACCACAGGGTGTTACGGGACCATCGGGAGGACCGGTAGGGCCAACGGGTTACACTGGGTATACTGGACCGGCAGGCGCTATAGGATCTACTGGTGCGAATAGTTCTACGATTCCTATCATACAACAAATAACAACAACTCTAACATTAGGTACAGCCGGATTTGGAACTTACTATTACATAACAAATTATGGATTAAATACACTAGTGTTACCAAGTCCAGCTCCAACAGGACCTCTAGGTTCGTATTGGGTCGTACGTAACTCTACATCAAACTATCTTTCTGCAGCTATAACAAACCCTTCAAATTTATCGAGTCCATTATCATTAGCACCATCTACTAACACTGCTATTGTCTTGACCGGACAAGGAGGAAATACTGGCTACATCCTTTTCTAACATTATCTACAACGGGATGACGACTGCATCTACACTTGGTGTAGAATTATCAAAAAAAAGTTGGCCATATGCACCGATACCCAGTGCTGGAATGGGACCATTATTATGGCTTGATGCAGCCGACCCAGTTGCTTCTCCAAATACCTTACAATCTCCCGTTTCAACTCCCTCTACAGGAGTACGCGCATGGTTTGACGGTAAAGATGCTACGTCAATACAAATAAACGGTCAAAATACAATCGACCAATGGTTGGATAAATCAGGGAACAATTTCCATTTAACAGCATCAACTGCAAACGGAGCGAGTAGTGCTCCAACTCCGTTTGCACCATCATCAGGATACGTCACATTCGGGGGTGCGAGCAATCGATGTTTTAATTTTCCCGGTCAAGCTTTGGCTCAACCAGTTGGAAATTCCTATACCTTATTTTTTGTGATTAATCCCGATCCAACGAAACGAACATTCCTAATGGGCCAGATTGGAAAGTGTATTTTAGGACTTGGGGCATCGGTTGTTCTTAATGGGGGGACAGACCCCAATGCTGTACTTGGAACGTTGTACTGGACGGCAACAAATGATAATAGTAATCCTACGTTTGCTTCTTCCGTACCGATAAGTGCCGGCCCACAGATATGGAGTATTGTCGTTCAACCCTTTTATTATGGTAATCTCCATGATTCTGGAGATCTGGCTTTTTATGTGAATGGTACACTCAAAACTTTTGCAGCTAACAGCTATTTCAATATAACGCCCGGAGCAAATATTCCGTCGACAATAGGAGATCAGTTTGGACCGGGAGGATATTACTACAATAACGGAAATGGAAGTTCGAGTATTGGCGAAATGATTTTTTATTCTTACACGCCATTTATGAACGATAATAATAATACTTACCCTACCGGCGATTCAAATCGTCAGCAAGTTGAAGGGTACCTTGCTTGGAAATGGGGTCTCCAAGCGTCATTACCTTCTGGACATCCGTACATCAGTACACCACCCACATACACATACCTTGGAACTGTGTATTCATGGGCCCCAGTAATAAGACCAAATTATGCAACAACTGTAAATGATAAATCGGGACTTGGAGCTACGGCAACACCAAATGTACCTATGCCCATTTCTCCCACAGGTATTAATGGCCGACGCGCATTCGCACCAACCGGAACACAATGGTTAACTGGAAATCTTCCAGGATTTAACAATGGTTACGCTGCATACAATGCATGGGGGTTGACTAATGCCGGATATCCGGGAAATTCTGATTCTTTCCCCTCATATATTTATGCTCTTAACGCAAAAGGACTAACTGCATTTATAGTCTATAGCATGACTTCTGGAACGTCGGCAAACTCGCGTATTGTATCGTTAGGGTACACTGGGGCAGACGATACTAGTTCCACAGATTATCTGGCTATTACCCGTAACGGAACAGGAACAAATCCAGGGATAAGTGCTGTTCGAAGCTCGACAACATTGGCTGCATCAAGTACTGATGGAACACCGGCACTGGCGTCAATATGGTATGATGGTGTAAACGGAAACATCACATCAAATGCTGCAATAACTCCAACGTCTGGAAGTTCCACGGTAGCCTTTGCTCCGGTGAATTTTGCAATCGGACAGAATGTGAACACTTCGAATCAGAATTTTGCGTTCACTGGATTTATTGGGGAAGTTTTGGTCTTTAATTATTCGTTAACATCACTCCAACGCCAACAAGTTGAAGGTTATTTAATGCAGAAATGGGGATTAGCAAGTAGTATTCCAGTACTTCATCCGTATAACAATATACCTATCCTGAATCGTGGATTTACGCCACCAGATATCTTGGGATGTCAGTTATGGTTAGATGCCGCCGACCCCGCGACAATTGTCCAGCCTACAACATATCTCACGCAATGGAAAGATAAGTCTGGATTTGGAAATCATGCATCGACATCGGGTACTTCGTATGTATGGGGTCCAAATGGAAATGGTCTAACGTTTATAACCGGAGGTGATTATCCGGGATTAACCGGTTCAATATCAAATATAAGTTCAAAAGTAACATTTTTCGTAGTATACTCATTCACCGGAGATTATTCATCACACGCGTGGACTTCTTTAAGATTTTCTGGGCCGTCTTACGACTTATACATTGGGATACGTGGGGTAGGTTCTTCTAGCGGAAATGCAGGCGGCGCCTCTGCCATCGCAACAAATATTTTAGGGATAGGTTCTACGGATGGTATAGTTATCACTGGTTCATCCAATGGACCCGAGTATAACCAAACTGCTAACCAATTATATACTCCATTTTCAAGTGCTCCAACATCATACTCAGTTTGTGCAGGCGGAGATTCAAATTTTAGTGGAAATGTTTCTGAAGTTATAGTTTACGATTCATTCCTTCCACCTGCTCAGAAGCAACAAGTTACCGCATATCTCGCGTGGAAGTGGAAGTTGATAAGTAACATAACTGCCGGACAACCGGCTCGTTATTTACCAGCATACAGTCCTGTATTCCATCCCAAAACTATTTCTGGGTTGCAGTTGTGGTTAGATGGAGCAGATTCGTCAAGTATGACTTTTTCGGGGTCAAATGTGACTGTGTGGAACGATAAGTCGGGGAATGGGAATAATGGAACTGCGACCGGAACACCGACACTCAGTCAAAACAAACTCAATGATAAGTCTATGATTTCATTGGATGGAAGCTCGTATTTTCTTGGGTCTATGAGTGATACTAACACCACCTTAACCGCCTTCTTTATTGGAATAACTCATGTAAGTCAAAGTGTGAATGCGCGAGTAGTAAGTTTAGGCACGACAAGTGCGAACGATTATTCGTCATCTAGTCGTTGCGTAGCAATATATCATCCTGCATCTAGTGTGGGAACATACAGAAACCCATCACAATCATTAGCGTCAATAACATTGGATCAACCGTATATTGCTTGTTCATTGTATGATGGAACAAACGGATATACGTTCTTGAATGGAAGTGCGAGTGGAAGTAGTTTTGCGTCTACCGGTTCATTCAATATAAGTGCATATGGTGTAGGCAATTATGTGAATGCTCCAACCAATAACGAAGCATTCACGGGATTTATGGGTGAAATATTAGTGTATAACACTGCCCTAACTGCTTCGCAACGCCGTAAAGTAGAAGGATACCTTTCGTGGAAATGGGGAGTACAAAGCATTTTACCAACAACTCATGCATGGACGAAAAACAGTCCGTAGAGAGTAAAGAGAGAAATGATATCGCTTCTTTGGACATTTGTTGGAGCGCTTGTAGGTATGCTTATTGTAGCAGTATTTTCACCACCGCCTCGCGATGAAACTGGAGTTCCTACTCCAGACTCGAAAAAGACATTCCATACCAAAAATGGGTGCGTTAAATTCAAAGCCACAGAAGTTCCGTGCGACGGCAAGCAGACGTCTCTTAATTTACTCGCCCCTCAGTAGTAAAGTACGGCAATGATTAGTCGTATCCTTGGTATATTCAGGAATCAACGTTCAGTCCCTTTTCTATCGTTTCTGATTGGATTGGGGATTGTTATCATGCTGTTTCATCGTCCAATTCCGGTACGTAATGCCCTTTCTGTTCCTCCTTCTGATATTGAAGGTCGTGTAGTTCGGCATGGCGATAAATGTATCAAGTATATTGCGGAAGATGCTGAATGTGAATTACCCACCTTTAAGTAAAAGAAGATGGCGGAGGGTGCAACAGATTTGAGCGATTTACTTGGTTCAGGTCCTGTCCAGAATCCTTCTATGAACCAAGGAACGACGTTTTCACCTATTGTGACTGGAGGCACTGACCCATTTTTGACGAACGGGTTTTCTGCCGCGTCTCCTGATAAGCCGGCTGCTGTACTTCACAGTACCCAGCACTCATTTAGCATGATACGGTATGCGATAAAAAACCTGATGATTTACATCGGCTTTTTTGTTGGGGCATTCGCAATTTCCTTGTCTACTCCTCGTTCTCTGATTCTTCAGTACATTCCCAACACTTATACGTCCGGGGGTGTACCTTCATACATGGGAGCAAGTATCCTCGCAGGCGTGGCCGTGGCCATAGCATACGTTGTCGGAACGCTTGGAGCTACCCTCGTTTGAGGAAGAGTACAGAACCTTCAACAGACCATATTTCTTAATACACTTCTCCAAGAACTTCACACAGGAAGCACAAGGTTTAGAATTCATAATTTGGTTTTGTTTGTTAAGCCTTACTACCGTTAGAGTACAACCACGAAGTTGTGACACGTCTCCAAGACTTTTCACAACTGCGCGTTCTGCATGTATCGTTTGGTTTGAATATCCACATCCGAGAGACCGAGAGCCAACCCTGTTTCGCGAACTAGCTATTTCTTGACCCCGCCTAGATATGCTTGCGTAATGCAAGTGCGTAGACGTGAAATACGACTTATACTCTTGCATTTTTCATACTCTTCGGACTAAGTAAAAAGTATCCGTTTTCCAAAAAATTACGAGCGGTTACGATGGATTGGGCACTCGCAAATGTGGTCATGGATTGTGGTATGGACACGGTATTCCATCGTAAATTCCTCTTGCTGCTTGTATCTAAAACTAACATCGGGAACCGACTGCCGACCGTCCGAACGAGGAGGATGCTGATCGCACAAATAATATGGAGCATCAAACTGCTTCCTAACAAACTCCTTCGTTACATCTACGTTCTCTAGCGTGTCTAGGTAAGCGTTGACGGCATAGGCGGCATCCTTGAGAGACGTGGTCGTAAAGTTGGCGATAGGCTTGCTGGAATCGTCGCCGTAAATCAGAGTCGTGAACACAGACATGGTTTATGATTCAATTAACTCGCAAAATGTTTAAACTGTATTTTTCGTTTAAAATGTTCGCACACTCAAATAGTAATGGACTGGCTCACATGGCGCCGAAGTTCAAGAGGATGGCAGTACGACCCTCCAGCAAAAATACACACCAATATCATGTTTGGACCAGGAATGTACCTCAATCCCGGATTTGTTCGCACCCATAATATTACCCACGTCATCAACTGCGCATTTGATAAAGATAGTCCAGCGTGGTTTCGTACGAAGTATCCTGAAAACTATGTGTGTATCGAGGCTCTAGACAGTATGGATGAAGATATCTTGAAATGGTATCCGGAATTTGAAGAAAGTCTCAATAAATTCATTCGAACTCCTGAGTCAAAAACCGTGTATATACACTGTCAGTGTGGAATCAATCGCTCTGGGTTTTTAGCTCTACTTTTTATATGTAAGAAGTTCGGGTACTCCTTTGACCTCGCATCTTCGTCTATTCTCAAACAACGTCCATGTGCCCTCACGAATCCGAACTATAGGCTACAAGTAAAATCCCATTTAGAACACAATGAGCAGCGACCCAGCGAATGATACTGGAGCTGATTTAAGCAAGAATTCTATTTGGGGAGATATTCAAAATGCAGTTGGTTCGGCCGAAACAAGTTTGATGGGACCGGCATACAGTTATTCCGACAACATTCCTACCACCAGTCAACTTCATGTTGGACCCCAAGGTTCATTCAGTCAGTTATACACAAATTTGAATGCTGTTGGAACGTATGTGGATACTCTACTCTCCGGCAATCCACCCCTTGGTAACCAGTTTTTTGTGAACACGGGAAGTACATGCACTGCTCCCGACGGATCCATTCAAGCCCGCTACAATTATATCAATAACATTCCTCCTTCCGGAGCACTGCTGGGACAAGGTCTAGTTGGAGGAGTGGTGGGAGATATTGAAGGATTGAATCCAACATACCTTTTTAATTCTATTATGTCCGCATCTTCTCCGGCTTGTAAATGTTACAAGTGTGATGTGACGACTGGGGACGAATCTCAATTTCTCACACCCGATTTATCTCCTGATTTTAGCCCCGATAGGTGCAAGGAAGTAGATATCTCAAATTGTCCAGTAATTACGAAGAGTACCGAAGAGTTTGTGAACAACACGTTCGCGCCAACTCTTATTGCTGGAATTTCACTTTGTCTCATTCTTCTTCTTCGCAAATGAGTATTTTAAGCCAAGAACATTGAGAGTGTAATGGACAATATCTTTCGGATAAAGCGCCAACGAGATACACCTTCGGCTTCGAAAAAGAACGATGTTGTGTCTGGAACTCTTGATTCGGTTCACCAATCAATTGTTTCAACTATCCGTGAAGAAAGTACAAATTCTGTATCTATGCGTGAACATTTGGAAAATATAGAACATGAACTTGAAATCGCAGAGTTATCGTCGGATTTAGGAGAAATATTGCGAGCATCTAAACTTCGCGACGAAATTAAGAGTCTGAAAGAACGTTTGGATACAGAGAATCCGTTGACCGATTACTATCTTAAAAACGCAGATATCATGCTTCGATACTACGGGTCGGGAGAAAAGGTTCAGCATGCTGCATCTATTCCTGCCGATCAGAACACATTTGTGAAATACCTCTCACAAACTACGTCTGAAACATCTGCTCCTTCAAAGAAGAAACTGTTTGATGAATTCACATCACGAATGAAACTGAATACTGGTGAAATAACGGAAGTGAAGAAAGCACTCACTGAACATTGTGAGAAATGTAATATTGCGCGAGAAGAGTCGTGCGATGAAGGAATACTGGTGTGTCCAGTATGTGGCTCAGAAGAATATATGTTGGTGGTATCTGACCTTCCATCATTCCGCGATCCTCCCAAAGAACGTAATAATTATGCGTACAAGAAAATTAATCATTTGAATGAAATTTTGAATCAGTTCCAAGCAAAAGAGTCTACTATAATTCCAGCGGAAGTTATGAACGAAGTTATATGTGAAATCCGTAAACGCCGAATCCAGAACGTCGCCGAACTTACCGAGAAAGATATGCGCGAAATCCTAAAGAAGTTGAACCGGTCAAAGTATTATGAGCATGCTACTCATATTATTTCTAGATTGAACGGTAACCCTCCGCCTACCATCACTCCCGAAATTGAAGAAAAAATAAGAGCTATGTTCCAAGAAATTCAAGCTCCGTTCCTTATTTATTGCCCCGATGACCGAACTAATTTTTTATCCTATTCGTACATTTTGTACAAGTTCTTTGAGTTGCTGGAGTTGGACGAGTACAAGGTTTACTTTCCTCTACTTAAAAGCCGCGACCGTCTGATTTCGCATGACCAGATATGGAAGAAGATTTGTGAGTATTTGCACTGGCAGTTTATTGAGAGCATTTAGGCGGAAAACGAATATCCTTGTGAAAACAGGAAGAAGTGTACTATGGATATTCAGCAAGGCGATTGTCTTGACTTGCTTAAAACTGTGACTGCGAAAAGCATTCAGACCATATATTTGGACCCACCATTCAATAGCGGCAGAACGTATAAAATGGACGCTCACGGCGGAGTTGGATTCGAAGATAAATGGACAGATGAATCCTACCGGGAATTTGTAATTTCTGTTATTGATGCATGCATTCCTCTTCTGAAACCTAATGGCTCTCTATTCTTCCACATTTCTGCCGACCAAATGTTCATTCCAGAATGTGTACTTCGTGAAAAGTTTCGAGACGTTGTTCCTATTTTCTGGAAACGGTGTCGCTCAAAAAATAACGTGAAACATAGTTTGGGTGCGAGCATCGATGTTATCTTCTGGTGCTGTCTGTCTCCGAAACGCAAATTCAATATGGTGTACCAGCCGAAAGATGAATACTACGAGAAAAATTCGTTCAAGAATTCCGATTCTCGTGGCCATTTCGCTTTGGGTCATTTGGTCTGCGATAAAACGATGAAGGGACATTCATACGAATTTGAAATCGGTGGGAAAACATTCAATCCATCTAAACACTGGCGAATTTCAAAATCGGACCTTGAAAAGTTGCGTGATGATGATAGATTGTACGTTCCTAAAAAGGCAGGATCGAATCTTTACAAGAAAATATACCTTCACGAAAGTCATGGGAAACCAGCTATGGATTTATGGGACGATGTGTTCTCTATTGCCCAAGGTTCGGAAGAACGTAAATATCCTACCGCCAAACCTCTGAAACTGTTGGAACGCATAGTGGATATGACTACAGATGAAGGAGATGTAGTACTTGACCCAATGGCTGGTTCGGGAACTACAGGGGTGGCGTGTAAAAATAAAAATAGGAAGTGTATTATGTTTGATAAGAATCCGGATGCTATCGCAATAATTAGAGAACGATTTAGTTCATAAGATAACCGCCTTAACTGTTAATAGAAGAGCCTTTACTGCATCTTGTTGAATTTTAATACTTGGACATGACGTCTTATTTTTAGTTGATTGGCCAAGTAAAGCACCTACACCATTATTGAGAACGTATCGTAGTCTCAGAGTAGTATCCTTTTCCACTGTTCCACGAATCCTCCAAATTTTAGCTGAACCTTTTGCCCTCATCTGTCGTAGTTCAAACTTGTCTCCTTCCTGAATTCGGAACGCATCAATCTCTGAATGGGGAAACATATGCATTTTTCCAGCTGCACGAATCAGCATCCATTTGGGTGATCGTAATGTACACGTCTCTATAATCCCCTTAATCTGGTCAGAGTTTATCGACATTAATTTATCTTGAAGTATGCGTGTTACGAGAGGTCTTGCTTCCTCCACAGTCTTCACTTCATCCTTGATTTTCTTTAGGGAATCCTTTATATCTGTATCGTCAAAGTATGCCTTGACTGCAGTCGTGTTAATGTAATCAATCGTTCCCTTCTGGTGATTTTTCACCGAAATCGAAGCTACAACTTCGTCGTTTTTCACAATATCAATATCGGAAACCGTTTGAGTCCCTCCTCTATGCCGAAACACGATATCTTCGCCATACAGCGGTATAAGAAAGGAAGGTACATGACTATTCAAGTAATCGACAATATCCTTTTCTGCTTTTACCCCGGAATGATGGTTACGACCATCGGTCGGAAATACCATATTGTATAGTCTGTATCACTTATATGTGCGACTTCCGTTTTCACATTATTTTCTTCATGAATATCATATCAATGAGTGTTGGTCGATGGGGGTATCATCTAATTATAGATGCAGCCTCTTGTGCACCTTCGGCAATTCGTTGCTCCAAAAATATTGAACGGTTCTCAAATACACTTGTAAAAAGAATTGATATGGTTCCATACGGCAAACCACAAATTGTAATGTTTGGATCAGGAAATAAGAAAGGATATACACTTGTACAGCTCATTGAGACGTCAAATATCACCGGGCATTTCGTAGAAGAAACCAATGACTTGTACTTGGACGTTTTTTCGTGCAAGAAGTTTGATATCAATACGGTAGAATCAATTCTACGAAGCTACTTTTCCCCCAACAACGTAAAAACTAAATACCTCGAACGCTTTGCTGAACGCAAAGATGAACCGTCGTGGTAGAGACATACACCCCACATCATAAACAACAACATAAACAGCGTGTTCAAATGAACTTCGCAGTTTGGGTTGTGTACGTTTTGAATCAAGATACGATTAGTATGCATCCGTGCTTCCTGGGCATGTTTCATGAGGATCATTGGCTGGAATACAATCTCCTGACGGGCAAGATTTGTATCCTTTCTGGCACGGTGGCGCAACTTCAGTTGGAGGATTCTCAAACCGTTCACGCATCATTGGTTCGAGAAATTTGTACAGGAAATAGTTGAGAACCGCAAATACTACACCGTGAACAACCGCACGAACTTTCAGAGAAGCTCCAGCCGGGAATGAAACCACGACTCCGGGAACTAGTAGAACAAAAAGAACGAGTTTGAGAACTAGGTTTAGCCACATTTATTTATACCCCAGAAAGAACTACCGATGTCCGCCAATCGCGACGCAATCTTCGTTGGGACCGACCATCTGGTATCCCGGCGGGCACGTAGCTCCGTAATTACCCATATGTTCCTTGATTTTAGTCCAGTAGTAATGCATGACGAAGCCAGTGACTACTGCGAACAATACACCGTGAACTAGAAGAACTGTCCACTTGGACGCAGTCTTTGAGGGTAGAGTCACGAGAACACCGGGAACGAACGCTGCAAATAACAAGACTGCGAGAACTGAGCTGATGAGGTCCATTTATAAACTCTACATAAATGTTTTCCGGACCCAATTGCGATCTGTGCGAAATGTCTTTGATTTTCCTTTTGATGTACGTTTGGTGTACGTTGAAGCCGCATTCAGTTTGCGGAAAGTTGAGAGTGCGCCGTACGATTTCACGGCTTTATTTAACGCACGATGCCGAGCCGTTCGTGATTTCGTAACAGCGTATCCCTTGCGAATAAGTTTGCCTTCTTTCAACGGACCAATTCCAGGACCATGTTTTAGTGCCCAATTGCCTGGCGCACCCATATCGCGTCGAATAGTTTTCTTACCACCCATAATAGAACATCCGGCCATTTTATATGAACGCAATATCATATTCATATTCTGAGAGTTGAACAATAGAATGAGTGGAACGTGCACTAGGTCGGTGCGCTTTGAGTTTCGTAACCGACCTGCGAGTTGGTGGGTAGTAAACAATCCAGTGCTTTTACCAGGCGAACCGGGTGTAGAGAGTGATACTGGTCAACTTAAAATAGGAAATGGTGTGAGCACATGGTCTGCTCTTCCATACGTTGGTACTGGTACTGGCGGAGGTGGTGGTGGAAGTACCGGAGTTACAGGTTACACTGGCTTTACTGGATATACTGGTTATACTGGTTATACTGGTTACACTGGAGTTACAGGTTCTACAGGATACACTGGCTTTACCGGGTACACAGGCTATACTGGAGTTACTGGATACACAGGCTATACTGGCTTTACTGGATATACTGGTTACACTGGTTATACTGGAGTAACAGGTTCTACAGGATACACAGGCTTTACCGGGTACACTGGCTACACGGGAGTTACAGGTTACACTGGAGTTACAGGTTCTACAGGATACACAGGCTTTACCGGGTACACTGGCTACACGGGAGTTACAGGGTACACTGGATTTACGGGATACACAGGTTACACAGGCTTTACAGGATACACTGGCTACACGGGAGTTACAGGGTACACTGGCTTTACTGGTTACACTGGCTTTACTGGTTACACTGGTTACACTGGCTTTACAGGTTATACTGGATACACTGGAGTAACTGGCTTTACTGGCTACACTGGTTACACTGGTTATACTGGAGTAACAGGTTCTACAGGATACACTGGTTATACCGGATTTACAGGATACACTGGCTTTACAGGATACACCGGGTACACGGGAGTTACTGGCTTTACTGGATACACTGGCTTTACTGGTTACACTGGATACACTGGCTTTACTGGTGTTACAGGATACACTGGTTACACCGGAGTAACAGGTTATACTGGTTACACTGGAGTTACTGGAGTTACAGGATACACTGGATACACTGGTTACACCGGAGTAACAGGTTATACTGGATACACTGGCTTTACAGGATACACTGGCTACACTGGCTACACTGGCTTTACTGGCTTTACTGGCTTTACAGGATACACTGGTTATACCGGATTTACAGGATACACTGGATACACTGGCTATACAGGTTCTACAGGTTACACTGGTTACACTGGAGTTACAGGATACACTGGCTTTACTGGCTTTACAGGATACACTGGTTACACCGGAGTAACAGGTTATACTGGCTACACTGGTTTTACAGGTTATACTGGCTACACTGGTTACACTGGATACACTGGTTCTACAGGGTTTACCGGGTACACTGGCTACACGGGAGTTACAGGGTACACTGGCTACACGGGAGTTACAGGGTACACGGGAGTAACGGGGTACACAGGTTACACAGGTTCTACCGGATACACTGGTTATACCGGAAGAACCGGATACACAGGCTTTACTGGGTACACTGGTTACACAGGTCCTGCAGGGTCTACGGGTATTGCGACTCTTATAACTGATCCCAATACAGTTTTGTATTTGGGTCAAATAGGATATTCTACCACCGGTTCTATGGCTGCTATTCCAACGATGCAGATGGGAAATGTTGCTCGGGTCGATGCAGTTTACGGTAACGATTCAACCGGTACTGTGGGTGGGCTACCTTATGCGTCAGTCCAGGCTGCAGTCACGGCCGTAGGTTCATCAACTGGAAAAACAATTTGGGTTCTGCCGGGAACTTACAACCTTTCTGCCGGAATCGCAGTTCCATCCGGATGTGCCTTGCGTGGCCTTAATATCCAAACCACAACGATTCAAATGTTGGGGGTCACAGCAGATACAACTTTGCTAACCATGGGTGAGAACTGTCGCGTAGAAGATTTAAGTTTGAAACTCACGTCTTCTGGACATTATACGCTCAAAGGTATTTATTTCGGCGGTTCGTCTTCCGTAACGTCAAAGTTACGCACATCTACGGTAACAGTAGATAATTCGGCAGCAGTGTATACTGGTACTTCCAATGTCTACGGCGTAGAATGTGGAGGTACAGGAACTTTAGGGTCTGGAACATTCTCGTTCAATTGCTTGAAGGGGTCAACAATAAACGTTTCCTCGAACGGCAATGGTAAGAAACGAGGAGTTTTAATTAGCAATACTAACATTGTGACGACGCGCGATACAAATGTGTATGTTGCCCAACCTCCCGATGCTACAGGGCATACTGGTTCATATGTCGGCGTAGAAACCGCTGATGCCTCAAATGCCGGTTCTATTCAATTACGTTCAACCACTGTGGGAACCGTACCGCCAGTTTCTCCTCAAACGTATACTGCCTCCGACATTCTTCAAACCAATCCTGCTACAATCTCAAATCCTACCTATCTTGCGTCTGCTGGAATTCAGTTAGGTCCCGGTGTGGATCTAGTGACAAAAACGGCAGGAAGTCGTGGGTTTTCGACATACAATTACCCTACAACCTTATTCTACGGCGCGATTGGAAGCTTAAGTGTCAGTGGCGTGACGACAACTGGGGGATACTTATGGATCGGGTCAGTCCAAATAAGTGATGGAAAAGGACAGTTCGTTACGTATCCCGATATAACAACTCCTCCAGCATACTACCGTGTCCAACAACCGTTTATTCTTGCCGGAATGGTCGTGAATTGTCTGACTGCACCAGGAACGGGACATTCTACGACAGTCCTTGTTCGCCGAACTCCTGTTGGACAAACTATTGGTGATACAGTGTTCACGCTAACACTATCAAACAGTGAAATAATCCAGTCGTTCTATAATGCCTCACTAACATTCGGAGCTGGAGATTACATTCATGTTTTTGTGACATATGATGCATCAGCAAACACTACGGCCGACTTAAGTGTTCAGTTAGATTGTTTCTAAGTCTTCATTAGAAGTAAGGTATGGCGTTGTCGTACGAGTACGTCAAGATAGGTGACGGTACGACCAAATGGTCGGACTTGCCGTACGTTGCAGGTCTTAAAGGCGACCAAGGTTTACAAGGTATTCAAGGCGCTACAGGTCCTACCGGTGCAGCCGGCCAGAATGGAACTTCGGGAGGTTTAACTGTTTTTCTGGATTTAGCGTCAAGTACATCTACGATTCCAGGTTCCGGATCAATTGTAGTGACTCCAAATACTGGAACTCAAATTCTTGAGACGGTTACTGGTCCACTTAGCCAAGTATTACTAGCCACCTTCACAAGCTCAAATACACTGTTTACCTCACTGATTATTCCGGCTGGATTATGGGATTTGAATTTGTACGCGTATTGCACAAATACCACCTTAGCGGCAAACTTTTTCTATAAGGTATTTGAATACAATTCAGCCGGCACAGCTTTAATTGGAACAATTGCTTCAGGAACGTCGGCTTCATCTACCCAAGTCTTAAATAATGGAAGTCCGCAAATTAATACCTACACCCTTGCGGTTTCCAATTACACTTTAGCTAGTACGTCCAGCACTTTGCGTATCGAGATTTGGGGAACAGTCGCGACATCGAACACGATGTACTTTGCGTTCCGTGATTCTACCCTCACACACGTTCACACCACTCTCGCAGCCACACCGGGCGTGACCGGCGCCCAAGGTCCTACTGGTCCTACAGGATATACTGGTTACACTGGCTTTACAGGATACACTGGTTATACTGGCTTTACAGGATACACTGGTTATACTGGCTATACCGGCTTTACAGGGTACACTGGTTACACTGGCTTTACCGGGTACACTGGCTATACTGGAGTTACAGGATACACGGGGTACACCGGGTACACTGGCTACACTGGTTTTACAGGATACACTGGGTACACTGGTTTTACAGGATACACTGGGTACACTGGAGTTACAGGATACACGGGGT
>Ga0208507_1000386_pt1 | contig 29268 bp, 28 predicted proteins | sample CryBogCBH12Aug01_FD_184626 | JGI IMG/M metagenome (GOLD analysis project Ga0208507, IMG submission 184626) | Freshwater microbial communities from Crystal Bog, Wisconsin, USA - CBH12Aug09.1 (SPAdes) (version 2) | ecosystem: Environmental > Aquatic > Freshwater > Lake | place: Crystal Bog... | reverse complement strand
GCGCCGGGCGCCGGCTCTTCGGGGAGCAGGGCTTCTTCGAGACCAACATCCACGAGATCACCAGCGGCGCCCAGCTCTCCGTGGGCGCCTTCTACACCCACTTCGCCTCGAAGGAGGCCTTCTACGCAGAGCTCATCGGCCGGGTGGGCCACGACGCCCGGGCCTTCATCTCCGGGAACCTGGCCGCCCCCGGGGGGCCACCGCTCAATGCCCTGGAACACGAGCTGCGCGGCCTCTGGCTGTGGCTGGTCTACCTCTCCATCGACAAGCACTGCTACAGCATCGTGCGCGAGGCCGAGTTCGTCCTGCCGGTCGCGGTGCGGGAGTACTACGGCGCCTTCGCCGCGGGCTACCGCCGCCGCGCCCCGGAACTCAGGATCACCGCCGCCCATCCCGACCTGGATGAGGAGAGCGCCATCGAATACCTCATGGGCATCGCCCACTACTTCGGCCTGGAGACCGCCTTCGACGCTTCGCCGGTCAATGCCCGCGCCCTGGTCGAAGCCATCGGCGGCTACCTTGCCCGTGGCCTCTCGGACTTTCTTCCTCCCAAGGAGCTCACATGAACCCCCAGGACACCTACCGCAGCAAGCTCGTCGCCATCGACGAGGCCGTCGCCCACATCGCCAGCGACAACGATGTCATCGTCGCCCAGTGCGCCTCGGAGCCCCAGGGCTGCATGGCCCGCTTCCACATCGTGGCCGACCGGGTCGAGAACGTGCGGGTCTTCTCCGTGCTCACGCTGAAGGAGTACGACTTCTACATGAAGAAGGAGATGCAGGGCCACTTCGAGCTGGCCTCGTGGTTCCACGCCCCGGGCTCCCGCGCGGCCCTCAAGGCCGGCACCGGCACCGTCACCTACGTGCCGAACATGCTGCACCGGGCCGCCACGGACCGCATCCACGCCCACCGGCCGGACATCTTCTTCGGCACCTGCACGCCGCCGGACAAGCACGGCTTCGTCTCACTCTCGCTGGGCATCACCTACGAGAAGGACATCATGGACCACGCCCGCCTGGTCATCCTCGAGGTGAACCCGCGCCTGCCGCGGACCTTCGGCGACACGCAGGTCCATGTCTCGAAGGTGGACTACTTCGTCGAGCACGAGCAGGACGTGCCGTCCCTGCCCGCCCCGCAGCCCAATGCGACGGACCTGGCCATCGGCGCCCACATCGCCGGGCTGGTGGAGGACGGCTCCACCATCCAGCTGGGCATCGGCGGCATCCCGAACGCCGCGGCCATGGCCCTCAAGGGGAAGCGGGACCTGGGCGTCCATACCGAGATGCTGGTGGACTCCATGATGGAGCTCTACGAACTGGGCGTCATCACCAACGCCCGCAAGGCCCTGAAGCCCGGCAAGTTCATCACGACCTTCGCCATGGGCTCGCGGAAGTTCTACGACTGGCTGGACGACAACCTGGCGGTGGAGTTCCAGCGCGGCAGCTGGGTCAACAACCCCGCCGTGGTGGCGCAGAACTCGAAGATGGTCTCCATCAACACCTGCATCTCCGTGGACTTCACGGGCCAGGTGGCCAGCGAGTCCATCGGCACCAGCCAGTACTCGGGCACCGGCGGCCAGTCCGACACGGCCCAGGGCGCGGTGGCCGGCTTCGATGGCCAGGGCAAGAGCATCATCGCCTGTTACAGCACCGCCCGGAACGGTACGGTGTCCACCATCACGCCCACCCTGTTGGAAGGCTCGGCCGTGACGCTGCACCGCTCCCATGTGGATCATGTGGTCACGGAGCACGGCGTCGCCCGCCTGCGCGGCCGGACGGTCCGGGAGCGGACGGCCGCTCTCGTCCAGGTGGCTGACCCCGCCTTCCGGGACGAGCTCACGGCCAAGGCCAAGGCGCTGGGCTACCTCTGATCGCCGCTGGGGATCAGAGCCAGGAAAAGAGCATTCAGCAAATAAGGACGCAACCATGAACCCGACCGAACCCAACCCGACCTTCCAGGTGGGACAGACCTTCCGCCACCAGCAGCTGATCGATGACCGCCTGGTCCGGGCCTTCGCCGACGTGACCGGCGACTGCAACCCGATCCACCTGGACGAGACCGTGGCCAACAGCAGCCGCTTCGGCCAGCGCATCGCCCACGGCGGCATCCTGTTCGGCATGATCTCCAAGGTGCTGGGCATGGACCTGCCGGGCATGGGCACGGTCTACCTGAGCCAGTGCTGCTCCTTCAAGCAGCCGGTGTTCCTGGGCGACACCGTGAGCCTGGACATCACCATCACCGAGCTGCTGCCCAAGAGCCTGGCGCGCCTCTCCACCGTCATCACCAAGCAGACCGGCGACGTGGTCCTGGACGGCACCGCCGAAGTCAAGCTGCCGGGCTGGCTGTTCAAAGCTTAGGTGGCGGTCCCCCCCGGGTCAGGCGCTCATGGGGTGCTTGGCTAGGAAGCCGAGGATGAGGGTGTTCACTTCGGGTGCCTTCTCGAGGACCACGACGTGGCCGGCGCCGGGGATCAGGTGGAACTCGGAGCCGGGGATGGCCTGGTGCATGAGCTCGCCGTACCGCCAGGGCTTGAGCAGGTCCAGCTCCGCCGACACGAGGCAGGTGGGCACCGTGATCCGGCCCAGGTCCGCGGTGACGTCGAAGCGCTGGAAGCTCTCGATGAGGCGCAGGGCTGCGGGCAGGTCCAGCTCCGCGTAGCGCTGCTCGGCCATGGGGATCAGCTCGGGCCGCTGGCGCAGGAAGGGCTCGGAGTAGACATCGGCATAGATCAGGCGGAAGAAGGCGGGTCCGTCGTTCAGCTTCGCCGCCACCCGCCAGCGGTCGATCATGGCGGCCAGCAGGGGATCGCTGTGGGACACGGAGGCGATGATGACCAGGGACTGGCAGCGCTCGGGGTGGTGGATGCCCAGGAGGAGGTTCAGCTCACCGCCGTAGGAGGTGCCCACCATGTGGGCCTTCGGCAGGCCGAGGGCATCCATGAGGGCCACCAGGTCCTGGGTGTGCAGCTCCAGCGAGTAGTCGCTCGCGGGGTGTTCGCTCTGGCCCTGGCCGCGCATGTCGTAGGTCAGCACGCGGTAGCGCTGGCACAGGTCCGGCAGCTGGAACAGCCAGGAGCCGGTGTTCATGAAGACGCCGTTGTTGAGGATCAGCAGCTCGCCGTCCTCCCGGCCCTGGAACTGGTAGTAGAGCTCGACACCGTTGACCTTGATGCGGGGCATGGCAGCCTCCTCAGGCCCCCGGCTGGGTCGTGCGCTTCCGCCAGGCGCTGAAGCGGAGCTTGCCCACGATCCCGGCGGGGAACTTGTAGACACTCAGGATGAACAGCAGGCCCAGCCACAGCAGCCAGCGGTCCGGATGGACCAGGTCGCGCAGCAGGGGGATCTTGATGGTGGCGTTGCTGGCCAGCTTCATCAGCTCCTGCAGGTAGTTCTGGGCCACGATGAAGATGGCGGCGCCGACCACGGCGCCATAGAGGGTGCCCATCCCGCCGATGACCACCATGAGCAGGATGTCGATCATGATCTCGAACGAGAGGGACGTGTCCGGGCCGTTGTAGCGCAGCCAGAGGGCCAGCAGAGCCCCCGCGAGGGTGGCGAACATGGCCGAGAGCACGTTGGAGGAGGTGCGGTAGGACACTGTGCGGTAGCCCAGGGCCTCGGCGCGGAACTCGTTCTCGCGGATGGCCTGCAGCACGCGGCCGAAGGGGGAGTTGACGATGCGCAGCATCAGCAGGAACAGGACCACGGTCACGGCGATCAACAGGTAGAAGGTGATCAGCTTCCCGTCCAGGGAGACGCCCAGGAAGGGGGCCTCCCGCAGCGAGAACCCGGGTGTGAGGAGCTCCGGCACCTTGAAGCTGAGGCCGTCCTCGCCGCCGGTGATGTCCGAGAACTGCGAGGCCATGGTCATGAAGGCGCTGGCCACGGCCAGGGTGATCATGGCGTAGAACATGGCCTTCACCCGGAGGCTGAAGAGGCCGATCACCAGGGAGAGGACCAGGGAGATGAGCAGGGCCGCGGCGACGCCGGCAGCCACACCCGTCCAGGTGGGCCCCATGCGGGTGAGGGCGATGGCCACGCCATAGGCGCCGATGCCGAAGAACATCGTGTGGGCGAAGGAGACGATGCCGGTGTAGCCCAGCAGCAGGTCGAAGCTGGCCACCAGCACGACGAAGATGCAGATCTTCGCCGCGACATTGAGCGCCTTGGCGCCCGGGAAGGCGAAGGGCGTTAGCAGAAGGCCAGCCAGGATGATGACGAGCACCACGGCCAGCACCCGGCTGCGGGGCAGGTCGCCGGAGAGGAGGTGGTTCAGCATCACTTCTTCCCCACGGAATAGAGACCAGCTGGCCGCCAGAGGAGCACGACCACCATGAGCAGGATGTTGGAGAAGAGGGCCACCTTGGGGGCCAGGAAGCCGGTGTAGTTGGCGAGCAGGCCCACCAGCAGCGCGCCGATGAAGCAGCCGGTGACCGAGCCCATGCCCCCGATGATGATGACGATGAAGAGCAGGACGTTGACCTGGGAGCCCAGCTGGGGAATGACGCTCTGCTGGTAGAGGCCCCACATGACGCCGCCGAGACCCGCCAGGGCGGAGCCGACGATGAAGACGCCCACGAAGAGGCGCCGGATCTTGTAGCCCAGGCTCTCCACCATCTCCCGGTCCTGCACGCCGGCCCGGATCAGCAGGCCCGCCTTGGTGCGGGTCAGGACCCAGGACATGGCGAAGAAGACCAGCAGACCCAGGACCACGGCGATGAGGCGGTACTTCTCCACCGCGGCCTCGCCCATGAGGATGGAGCCCTGGAAGGCGGTGGGCAGCAGGAGCGGCCGGGCCTCGGGGCCCCAGACCACCTTGATCAGCTCCTCGCCCACGATCATGCCGCCCATGGTGATGAGGATCTGCTTCAGGGGCTGGCCGTAGACGGGCCGGATGATGACCCGCTCGAAGACCACGCCCACGCCGCCGGCGACGCTCATGGCCACGAGCATGGCCGCGAACACCGCCACGAGGTTGAGCAGCAGGCTGGCGCTGGTGGTCCAGCCGGTCATGAGGCCCAGCACCGAGGTGGCCATGAAGGCCCCGAGGGTGATGAACACGCCATGGCCGAAGTTGAGCACGTCCATGAGGCCGAAGACCAGGGTCAGGCCCGAGGCGATGATGAAGATGATCATGCCCATGGCCAGGCCCGCGAAGGTGAGCGTGATCCAGGTGGAGGTGGAGCCGATCAGGGGTATCGCCACCAGCGCCAGGACCGGCAGCAGCATGAGCGGCAGGCGGTCCGGCTTCACCGTCGGCAGGGCCTCGACGGCGGTGGGTGCGGGGGAAGTCATCGAGCCTCCTTCGCTCATTGGTGGGCCGCCAGGGAGAGGCCCAGGAGGCGCTGCTGCAGGGCCTCATCGGCGGCGAGCTCGGCCATGGCGCCGGCGTGCACGATCCGGCCGCCGTCCATCACCGCCACCTGGTCCCCGAGCTGCCGGGCGAAGTTGAAGTTCTGCTCCACCAGGAGGATGGTGGTGTCGGTCCGCTTGAGCTCCTGGAAGGCCGCGATCATGTTCTGGATGATGGCGGGCGCCAGCCCCTTGCTCGGCTCGTCCACCAGCAGCAGCTTGCGGGGCTCGACGATGGCGCGGGCCACGGCCAGCATCTGCTTCTGGCCGCCGGAGAGCAGGCCCGCGGGGTGCTGCCAGAAGCGCTTCATGGCGGGGAACAGGCCGAAGACCCACTCCAGGCGCCGGGCGTCGATGTCCTCGATGCGCCGGGCTCCGCGGGCGGCCAGGATCATGTTCTCGGCCACGGTGAGGTCCGAGAAGATGCCCATGTTCTCGGGCACGTAGGCGATGCCGCGCTGGGCGATCTCCGGCGTGGCCAGGGTGCCCAGGTTCGCACCCTCGAAGGTGACGGTGCCCGCGGAGGGCTGCCAGAGGCCCATGATGGTGCGCAGGGTGGTGGTCTTGCCGGCCCCGTTGCGGCCCAGCAGGACCGTCAGCTCGCCTTGGCGGACCGTGAGGTCGACCCCCTGGAGGATGTGGTAGGCGCCGATGTGGGTGTGGACGCCCTCGAGGCTCAGGAGCGGTTCGCTCATTTCGCCACCTCGACGCCCAGATAGGCTTCCTGGACGATGGGCGAGGCGATGACCGCGGCGGGCTCGCCGTCGGCCACCAGGGCCCCGTTGTGCAGCACGATGATGCGGTCCGACAGCTCCCGGACCACGTCCATCTTGTGCTCCACCAGCAGGATGGTCTTGTCGCTCCGGGTCTTCAGGCCGCGGATCAGGTCCAGGATCACCGGCACCTCGTCCACGCTCATGCCCGCGGTGGGCTCATCGAACATGAACACGTCCGGCTCCAGGGCCATGAGGATGGCCACCTCGAGCTTGCGCTGGTCGCCGTGGGGCAGGGCGCTGGCGGCCATGTCCCGCTTGGCCGTGAGGGCCACGGTCTCCAGCACCTCCTCGGCCCGGGCGATGAGCCCCTTGTGGCTGCTCCAGATGCTCCAGAGGTTGTGGCCCAGCCCGGCGCGGGACTGCACGGCCAGGCGGATGTTCTCCAGCACGCTCAGGTTGGGGAAGAGGTTGGTCAGCTGGAAGGCGCGGCCGATGCCGCGGAGGCTCCGCTGCGGCGCCGACAGGGAGCTGATGTCCTTGCCCTGCAGGAACACCCGCCCGGCGCTGGCCTTGAGCTGGCCGGAGATCAGGTTGAAGTAGGTGGTCTTGCCGGCGCCATTGGGGCCGACGATGGCGGTGAGCGTGCCGGGCTCGAAGGCGCAGGACACGGCGTTCACGGCCACGTGGCCGCCGAAGCGGATGGTCAGGTCTTTGGTTTCGAGGGCGAACGGCATGGGTTCTCGGGCGGGCTCGGCGAAAGGGGATTCAGGCGAGGGCTGGCCGCGCGCCCGGGGAGGGACGCGCGGCCAGCTTCGTCAGGCTTCAGCGCTTGTTGGTGATGGGGATCTGCATCTCGGAGATGGGGATCTCGCGGATCAGCTCGGGGATGGCCCAGGCCACCTTGGGATCAACCTTGATCTTGAAGTGGTACATGGGCTGCATGGCCTGGTGATCCTCCTTGCGGAAGGTCATCTTGCCCTTGGGGGTCTCGAAGGACATCCCCTCCATGGTGGCGATCAGCTTCTCGGTGCTGGCATCACCCTTGGTCTTCTTGAGGGCTTCGACCACCGCCATGCCGGCGCTCATGCCGCCTGCGGTGAAGAAGTCGGGAGGCGTGTTGAAGCGCTTCTGGTGCTCGGTCACGAGCCACTTGTTCACGGGATTCTTGGGGATCTCGTAGTAGTAGTAGGCGGCGCCCTCGAGGCCGGGGAAGGCCTTGTAGGCGGCCAGGGCCGGCAGGATGTTGCCGCCGGTGGCGATCTCGATGCCGTAGCGGCCGGGGTTCAGGTCGGCGATCTTGAAGGGGTTGCCGCCGCCGGCCCAGTTGATGAAGATGATCTTCCGGCCCTTCAGGTCCTTCAGCTTGTCGAAGAGGCGCTGGGCACCGGCGGTGAAGTCGGTGGTGGTGGCGGGCAGGTATTCCTCATGCACGAGCTTGGCGTTCTTGAGGGCGCCCCGGAAGGCCTTCACGAAGTCCTTGCCGAAGGCGTAGTCCTGGGCCAGGGTGGCGATGTTGACGCCGGCCTTGTCGAGGGCCACGGCGTTGGAGATGGCGTCCTGGGAGGAGTTGCGGCCCGTGCGGAAGATGAAGCGGTTCCACTTGTCACCGGTGATGGAGTCGGCCACGGCAGGCTCGACGAGCAGGATCTTCTTGTACTCCTCGGCCACGGGCAGCATGGCCAGGGCGGCGCCGGAGCTGGTGGGGCCGATGGCGAGAGCCACCTTGTCGTCCGCATAGGCCGAGGCCAGCTGGGACTTGGCGACGTCGGGCTTGCCCTGGGTGTCCTTCTCGACCAGGACGATCTTGTGGCCGTTGACCGTCATCGTGCCGTTGGTGGCGTATTCCAGGCCCATCAGGAGACCCGTCTGGGTCTGCTTGGCATAGGCCTCCAGCACGCCCGTCTTGTCGTAGACATGGGCGATCTTGATGTCCTGGGCGACGGCGGAGCCCGCGCCGAAGAGCAGCGACAGGGCCAGGCCGGCCATGGTTGTGCGGTTGATCTGCATGTTGCCTCCTTGGGTTGGCATGAGTTGGTGCTGGGAAGTGCGCGGCCCTTCCCCTGGGTCCGCTCCCGCGACCCGATGGAAAGCCATTCCCGGATTTCCACCGGGGAACAAAGGGGGCGACCGCCAACTCAAGCCGCCGCCCCCCTCGAATGCCGTGCGTCATTCGCCCAGAAGGCCCTGCCGGGGCGTGGGCCCCGGCAGGGTTCGTGGGGGCTAGAACCAGTAGTTAAGGCTCAGGCTGACCTGGCGCCAGGATTCGCCCTGGAGCAGGCTGCTGGTGCCGAAGGCGCTGTAGCCCGTGAGGAAGCCCTGGTAGTTCACGCGGGCGTCGTTGTTGATCGTGGTGAGCTGGACGCCGAGGAAGGCGCGCTTGGTGAGGGCGTAGTCGTAGGCGTAGGTCATCTGCTTCGCCCCGGTGTTATCGAGGGAAGCGGTCTTCCCGGCCATGGTGTAGGTGACGTAGACGCCGTGGTCGCCCCACTGGTAGGAGACGGGGATCTGGTAGGCGGTGCGCCCGGAGTCGCCGACGATCACCGGCGTGGCGCCGGTGGTTCCGCCGTTCACCATGCTGGTGTTGTCGTAGAGGACGCCGGCCTTGATGCCGTTCCACTTGTAGGACAGGCCCAGGCGCATGGCCTTGAGCTCGGTGTTGGCGGCGCTGGCCAGGACGCCCTGGAACTTCTGGTCGACGTAGGTGGCCAGGGCGGAGAAGCCGTGGCCGTTGTACAGGCCCTTGGCGAAGATGGTCTGGCCGCCCTCGTAGGTGGTGCCGTTGGCGCTGGAAACCCAGACGTTCTGGGCGCCGGCCGCGTTCTTGGTCCAGGCCAGGGAGAAGTTCAGGAGGCTCTCAGAATCCGGCTTGAACATGGGGGAATCCCACTTCACCACGTTGCGGGACCGGGTGATGCTCAGGGTGTTCTGCTTGCTCAGGAGGCCGTTGCCATCCTGCCGGCCGGTGAAGTAGGTGTTGAGGATGTTGAAGACGCCAAGACCCTGGACGTCCCAGACCCGGTAGCCCTCGCCCGGAGCCTCAAGGGCCGGGCTCAGGTAGCCCACGGAGACGGGATCCGTGACATACAGGTGCATGTGGCCGGCGTAGAAGTTGCCCCAGGGAGTGCCAACCCCCGCCCAGGTGTCGCCATCGCCCCAACCAGAGGCATCGTTGACGGCGAGGCCACCCGCAGGGCCGCCGGCGTTCTGCAGAAGCGCGTCACCAGGCCGGACGTTCATGGGGATGCGGCTCTCAATGCGCATGAAGACAGACCAGCCGTCGGCGACCTTGGAGGTGCTGGTGAACCAGAGGCGGGAGGTGTTGTCGTAGACGCCCGTCTCGGAGCCGATGACCCGGTTGTAGTTCGGGTTCGCGACGCCGTTGATGGTGGCGGGGGCATTGCCATTGCTGATCTCGGAGTTCTTCATGCCCATGGCGATCAGGCCGCCGACGGTCATGTTGGTGGCCGAAGAGATCGGGATGGTGGTCTGGGCCAGGGCAGGCAGGGCTGCGAGAGTTGCAGCGCCAGCGACAAGAGCGAAACGTGCTTTCATGGCCGTTCCTTTAGTTAGATGGAGACGGTCCTTGGACCTGACGCCATCGGGTTGGGGGGGGAGAGGGGTTGGGGTGGTGAACTTTGCGGGAATGTTACACCCGTTAAATAGGCAGCGGTAGCCAATCTTCTCAGGACTTTTTTGTGGACTTTATTTAGCGATGCCCCGCGGATAGCAGAGGCCACCGGTGATCTCGATGGTGGTGGCGTTCAGGGCTTCGTTCTCGACGCAGTAGCTGATCAGCGAGGCGATCTCCTCCGGGGCCACCAGGCGGCCCAGGTGCACGTCCTCCAGGATGGCCTTGAGGGCGTCCTGGTTCATGCCGGTCAGCATGGGCGTGGCCGTGTAGCCCGGGGCGATGGCCACGCAGCGGATGTTGCGGATGCCCCGCATCAGGAACTCGCCGACGATGATCTTGGGCATGAGGGCGTCGGCGACCTTGGCGGAGGAATAGTTGATCTGTCCAACTTGTCCGACCTTGTTGACGGAGGAGATCGGCACCAGCAGACCCGGCCAGCCCCCGTTGACCATGGCCTCGGCGGCGTCCCGCATGGTGAGGAAGGTGCCGGTGAGGTTCGTGTCGATGACCGCCTGCCACTTGTCCAGGCCCAGCTTCTTGGAGACCTTGCCGGTCTCCTTGTCCAGGCTCAGCATCGTCCCGTCGCGGATGATGCCCGCGCAGGAGACGGCGATGTTCAGCTGCCCGAAGGCCTCGAGGGTGCCCTTGATGTAGCGGGCGGTGTCGGCCTCGCTGGTGACGTTGGCCTGGATGCCGACGGCCTCGCCGCCCATGGCCTTGATGTCCTTGACCACCCGGTCGATGTTCTTCTGCACCATGTCGACCACGGCCACCTTGGCCCCGGCCTTGGCCAGGTGCTTGACCACGGCCTCGCCGATCCCGTTCCCGCCACCTGTCACCAGGGCCACGCTTCCTTTGATTTCCATGGGGACTCCTCTGATTGGTTCCGATTCTTGGTTTATGCAACAGTCCGGGGCGCGGGGGCTCAGAGCGTCTTGGGGCTCGAGACGCTGTCCTTGTCCCAGTAGATGAAGTTGGGGTGGGTGACATCGGGGCCGACGAGCTTGAGGTCACCGATGCGGTTCGGATGGTTGACATCCGGACCCACGGACTTGACCCCCACCGGGAAGATGGTCTTGATCAGGGCCAGGGCCCGGCTGGCCGCCTCGGCCTCGGGCAGGCCCGGGAAGATGCCGGCCCCGGCGAGCGCGCTGGCGCCGCTGGGCAGCTGATAGGTGATGTCCCAGCGGTCACCGCTGGGCTCCACGGAGAACTGCATGTCGTTGTACCGGATGCTTGGCATGGGCTTCCTTTCCTCAGCGGGCCGCGACTAGAGCTTCCGCAGGACGGTGACGCAGTTGGTGACCGCGGAGCCGCCGACGTTGAAGGCCACGCCGATGTCGGCCTTCTTCGCCTTCACGCCGATGGCCTCCCCGATGAGCTGCTTGTAGATGAGGGCGTGCATGGAGGCGCCGGTGGCTCCCACGGGATGCCCCTTGGACTTGAGGCCGCCCGAGAGGTTGATGGCCACCTTGTCGTCCCGGGTGAACCGGCCCTCCAGGTAGTCGTAGCCGGCCCGGCCGTCCGCGGAGAGGCCCAGGGCCTCGGTGGAGATGATCTGGTTGATGGTGAAGCAGTCGTGCACCTCGGCCAGGTCGATGTCGGCGGCGGTGATGCCGGCTTCCTTGTAGGCCTTGGCCACCGCGTCCTTGCCCCCCATCAGCTCGTGCATGTTGGGGCGCACGTTCTCGGGCAGGCGCTCCACGGAGTGGCCGATGCCGGCGATCTCCACGGCCCGCTTCTTGTTGCTCACGTTCGCGGTCTGGCTGATGACCAGCGCGGCGGCGCCGTCCGTGACCAGCGAGCAGTCGTGCAGGCGCAGGGGGGCGGCGATCATCATGTTCTTGCAGCGGCCCTTGGCGTCCAGCTCGTTGAGCGCCATGATCGCCTCCACCGAGGCGGGGCCGTTCTTCACGTGGGCCAGGGGGTTCTCGGCGCCGTTCTTGTAGCAGAGCGCCCCGGCGGTCCACAGCATCCGCTCGAACTCCTCCGTGGGGATCTGGTAGTGGGCCTGGTAGCCCTTGGCGTACTCGGCGAAGAGCATGGGGAAGGACATCCCGCGCGAGCCCTCCGTGGGCCAGTGCGAGGAGCAGGCCAGCACGTGCGTCATCTGCGGCGTAGGCAGGAGGTTCATCTTCTCCACGCCGATGACCAGGACGTTCTTCGCGCGACCGGCCTCCACGGCGTAGACCGCGTCATAGAGGGCCACGGAGCTCGAAGCGCAGGCGCACTCGCAGCGGGTCATGGGCTTGAAGCGCAGGGCCGGGTCGATCTCGGCGGCGATGGGGGCGACGTGCTCCTGGTTGATGAAGGAGCCCGGCGAGCAGGAACCCACATAGATGGCGTCGATGTCCTTGGCCTCCAGGCCCGCGTCGGCGATGGCGCCCCGCCCGGCCTCGATCAGCAGGTCGTAGTAGGTCTTGGTGTCGGTGATGAGGCCCGTGGCCTTGTCCTTCTTCACGAAGGCGCCGAACTCGGTGTTGTAGGCGCCGATGATGCTGGCTTTGCTCATGGGGCGTTCCTTTCAGGTGGGGGCAGCTGGGGATGCTTGAGGACGGTGGCCCTGGTCAGGGCATGATGAACGCGGCCGCGGCCTGGTTGTAGCCCACGCCCGAGCCCACCAGCACCACGCGGTCGCCGGAGTGGATCTTGCCCTTGGCCAGGGCGTCATCCAGGGCCATGGGGATGCAGGCGGAGCCGGTGTAGCCCCACTCCTCCATCACCATGTGGGTCTTCTCCATGGGCAGGCCGAGGTCCGCCATCACCAGCTCGATGGAGGGCTTGCGGACCTGGGTGAAGACGATGAAGTCGATGTCCGAAAGCTCGAAGCCGCACCCGGCGGCCAGCTTGCGGGTGAGCCGGGGCCAGCCCTCGTGGTTGATCTCGGGCGGGTAGCGGTCGAGGATCTTCACGGTGGTGCGGCCGGCGGCCACCGAGGCCGGTGTGGCGGGCTCATAGGTGCCGCCGGAGTAGATGCCCCAGTGCTTGTGGTAGGCGCCGCCGGCCTGGGCCGCAGCCCCGAGGAAGCCCGGCTTGTCGGAGGCCACCAGCACCGCCGCACCGGCGCCGTCGCCGTAGAAGAAGGTCATGGGGTCATCGACCTGGGCCAGCTTGTGCATTAGGTAGACGCCCACCACCAGCACCACCTTGATGCCGGGGTTGGTGGCGATCCAGCCCGCGCCCGAGGCCATGGCCGTGGGGAAGGAGGCACAGGCGCAGCCCACGTCGAAGGTGCCGGCGTTCACCGCGCCCAGCTTGTACTGCAGCACCACCGAGGTGGCCGGGGTGATGTAGTCCGGCGAGTCCGTGCCTAGGATGATTAGGTCCACGTCCTCGGGCTTCAGCCCGGCGCGCTCCAGGGCCAGCTTGGCGGCGGGCAGCGCCAGGTCCGAGGTGGCCCAGTCCTCCGGGGCGTGCCAGCGGCAGCGGATGCCTGAGGACTCCTCCATCTTGTCGATGAAGTCCGGCAGGTGCGCGAAGCGCTGCCGCAGGACGTCGTTGGAGACTTTGATCTCGGGGAGATACATGGCCGTGGAGGCAATCGTCGCGAAGCGGGTCATGGGTTCCTCACGGAGCAGCCTGAGGCTGGTTCTGAAGGCGGGTGGAAGGGGCTGGGTGCAGGGGCAAGAGTGGAAAACGAACAATTGGTATGTTTTTAGAATTGTCCGCCGGGCAGGATCTCTGTCAAGTCAAAATCTAGTTCTGTATCAAAAATGTTAATTATTGATAACAAATAAGTTATACAAAAATCACGACTCACCGCGGGGCGCGGAGAACATTCCCCGCTGCAGGATCTTCGAGATCTCCCGGATGGCCGAGGGGGTCTCCTGGCCCAGCTGGGAAGGGACGCCGAACAGCATCTCCACGGCAAAGTACTGCAGGAAGATCCGGCTCGCCAGCATGAGGGCCAGGGTGGGATCGGTGCCGGGCGCGAGGCGCTCCTTGAGGCTGTCGCCGGGGAAGCGCGCGCTGAGGAACGTGGCGAAGCGGTTGGACATCCCGGAGTAGAACTTCCGGATGTGGGTGCCGTCGAACTCCACCACGTCAACATAGATGAGGGCGACATGGCGCCGGTAGACCCGGACGCTCTCCTCGGCGGCCTGGGCCAGGGCGTCCAGGTCGTCGGGGAAGGCCCCAGCGGCCAGGGCCCGGTTGAAGGGGAAGTCCGGCTGGTCGATGGCGGCCCAGTACTGATCCAGGAGGGTCCGGAAGAGGGCCTCCTTGTCGGGGAAGTGGTGATAGACGTTGCCAGTGGAGAGGCCCGCGGCCTCGGCGATCTCGCGGATGCTGGTGCCCCGGTAGCCCTGGTGGGAGAACAGGTCCAGCGCCGCCTCCAGGATCACGTTGCGGCTTCGCTCGGATTTCTCACCCTGGGTCTTTTTCAATGCGCGGCTCCCGGGCAGAGGTTACGGATAGTTAATGGTGGGGTCAAGAATTGATGCTGAGGGGCGGCAGATCGGCCAGGGCCGCGGCCAGGGCGTCCACCTGGGCGTCCTCCAGGTGGGCGCCGGTCGTGATCCGCAGGCGGGCCGAGCCCTCGGGCACCGTGGGCGGGCGCACCGCGCGCACATCGAAACCCAGGGCCTGCAGGGCTTGGGCCCGGCGGACGGCCTCGGCATCCGGACCCACGGGCACGGGCACGATGGCCGACGGCTGGCCCAGGTGCCCGAGGGCCCAGCGCAGGCGCTGCGCGAGGCCCAGGGCGCGCTCCCGCCGCCAGGGCTCGGTGCGGGCAAGGCGGACGCCCGCCAGGGCGGCGCCCACCACCGGCGGGGGCAGAGCCGTGGAGAAGATGAAGCCCCGGGCGGTGTTGACCAGGTGCTCCCGGAGCAGCGCCGGGCCGCAGACGAAGGCCCCGAAGGAACCGATGGCCTTGCCGAGGGTGCCCATGATGAGCGGCACCCGGCCGTGGACGCCCTGCAGCTGGGCCAGGCCCGCGCCGTCGGTGCCCAGGAGGCCCGTGGCGTGGGCTTCATCGACCAGGAGCAGGGCCCCGTGCCGCTCGGACGCCGCCAGCAGAGCCGGGAGGTCCGCGGCGTCGCCGTCCATGCTGAACACCGCGTCCGAGGCCACCAGGGCCACGGCTCCGGCGGGGGCCCCGGCCCGCCAGGCCGAGAGCTGGGTGTCCAGATCGCCCACGTCCCGGTGCCGGAAGATGCCCAGGTGCGCCCCGCCGGCCCGGGCCATGCGGCAACCGTCCACCAGGGAGGCGTGGTTCAGGGCGTCGGAGAAGACAGCGTCGCCCCGACCCACCAGGGCGGGGATGAGGGTGGCGTTGGCCTGGAAGCCGGTGTTGAAGAGCAGGCAGGCCTCGGCGCCCTTCCACTGGGCCAGGGTGGCTTCCAGCTCCTCGTGCAGTGGCGTGGTCCCCCGGAGCAGCCGGGCGGCCCCGGTCCCGGTGCCGAAGGCCCGGGCGGCGGCTCCGGCCGCCTCGGCCAGCCGGGGATCGCCGCGCAGTCCCAGGTAGTCGTTGGAGCAGAAGTCCAGACCCGTGGGGGCTTGGATCGCCCGGGACCGGCCCAGGGCCGTCCGCTCGTCGGCCAGCTGCTGCAGGCGAATTTTCCAGGCTGAAGAAATCACGGAACCTCGGGGACGGTCGGCGCAGATCAAAGGCGGGGGGGTAATGCTAGGATCTGAGGGGGATCCACTCGTGGGTCCCCCTTGGAGTTTTTCATGGATTACCAGCAATCGTGGCAGGGAGCCTCCGCCGGAGCGCAGTCCCGCATTGATTTTGTCCGCAGCGTCTACCTCTGGCTCATGGGCGGCTTCGCCGTGGCGGCCCTCGGGGCCCTCAGCGCCCCCTTCGTGGCCGCGGCCCTGGTCCCCGTGGCGGGCCGCTTCCTGGGCTGGGTGCTCTTCGGGATCCAGTTCGGGACCCTGATGTTTGCCTCCTCCGTGAGCCGTCGGCAGCCCCTGAACCGCGTCGCCTACGGCCTCTTCACCTTCGTCTCCGGCGTCATCGCGGGCATCGTGGCCCTGGTGGTGGCCCAGGGGGCGGGCTTCGTGCCCGTGTTCACCGCCTTCGGCCTCACCGGCGTGGTCTTCCTGACCCTCACGACCACGGCCTTCGTCTCCAAGCGCGACTTCAGCTTCCTGCGGAACTTCGTCATCGTGGGCATCGCCGTGATGTTCTTCGGCAGCCTCGCGGCGGCGCTCTTCCACCTGGAGGCCCTCAGCATGGTGATCAGCGGCGTGGCGGTCATCGCCTGCTCCGCCAAGCTGCTGTGGGACACCTCCGCCATGCTGCGCACCGACGATCTGGGCGACCCCGCGGGTTTCGCCCTGGCCCTGTTCGTCAGCCTCTACAACATCTTCATCGCCCTGATGAACCTTCTCGGCGGACGGCGCCGCTAGCGCCCCAGCACCCAAGGAAACCCATGCTCCGTGCCTCTCTCCTCTCCCTGATCGCCCTCGGCCTCGCCGCCCAGGAACCCGCCAAGACACCGGCGCCCGCGCCAGCCCCGGTCCAGGCTGCGGCACCGGCGCCCGCTCCGGCGCCCAAGCCCGAAGAGGTGGTGCTCGCCCGGGTGGGCGGCGAAGCCATCACCGAGGCCGACTTCCAGTCCGCCTTCCGCCTGCTCGGCCAGCAGGAGCAGATGCAGGTCCTCATGGTCCAGGGCGGCAAGGACGAGTTCGTGAAGCGCATGGCCGAGAGCAAGCTCCTGGCCGCCAAGGGCAGGCTCCTGGAGCTGGACAAGACGCCCGGCTACCAGACGGCCCTGGCCCGGGCCAAGGACGACCTGCTGGCCCGGGAGTACCTCTCCAAGGAGAGCCCGGCCCTCCAGAAGAAGCTCGTCGTCAGCGAGGCGGAGGTGAAGGCCTACTTCGACGGGCACCCGGACCGCTTCAAGCAGCCGGAGCTCGCCAGTGTGCGCCACATCCTCGTGTCGGTGAAGCAGGGCGAAGGCCAGCCTGGCGTGAGCGACGCGGACGCCAAGGCGCGCATCGCCAAGATCCAGGCCGAGTTGAAGAAGGGCGCCAAGTTCGAGACCCTGGCCAAGAAGTACAGCGACGATCCCGGCAGCAAGGACAACGGCGGCCTCTACGAGGATGCGGATCCCTCCGGCTGGGTGCCCGAGTTCGGCGCTGCGGCCCGCACCCAGGCCATCGGCAAGGTCGGCGCCCCGGTCAAGACCCAGTTCGGCTACCACCTCGTCAAGGTCGAGAGCCGCAAGCCGGCCCGGCAGGTGCCCTTTGAGGAGGCCAAGGCGGCCGCGGAGAAGCAGGCACAGCAGGACCGCCAGATGCAGGTCTGGAACGAGCTGATGGATGGCCTCCGCAAGGAGATCCCCTACGAGCTGGTGAAGCCTGCGGCGCCCAAGCCCGCCGAGCCCGCCAAGGCGGGTGGCCAGTGAGGACCTTCGCGCCCGCTCTCGCCCTCCTGCTGGCCCTTCCGGTCCTGGCGGCTGACACCAAGGCCGACGTCCGGGACGAGATCGTGGTGGTCGTCAACAAGCACATCATCACCCGCCGCGGCCTGACCCAGTCTGTGGAGCAGCAGCACGCGGCGCTCTACCGGCAGTTCTCCGGCAAGGAGCTGGACGAGAAGCTGAAGGACGCCCGGGAGAAGACCCTGCAGGGTCTCGTGGACGCCTTCCTGCTGGAGGACAAGGGTGCCGAGCTGGGCTCCCCGGTCACGGACGAGTATGTCCGCGCCAGCATCGACGGCATCAAGAAGGAGAACAACTTCGCCACGGACGCCGACCTCGAGCGGGCCCTGAAGGGCAGCCTGGGCATCAACCTGCCGGAGTTCATGAAGCGCCAGAAGCAGCAGGCCATCCAGCAGTTCGTGCTGCAGCGGGAGGTCTACTCCAAGGTGGCTGTGGAGGACAACGAGCTGCGGGCCTACTACGAGGACCACAAGGACGAGTACCGCCTGCCGAGCCGCTTCCGCATCCGGGAGCTGGTGCTCGCCAAGGGCGCCACGCCCCAGGAGCAGGAGCAGGCCCGCAAGCAGCTGGCGGAGATCCAGGCGGAGCTGAGTGCCGGCAAGTCCTTCGAGGCGCTGGCCCGCCAGCACTCCACCAGCCCCAGCAAGGCCACCGGTGGTGACCTGGGCTGGATGAACAAGGGCTTCCTGCGCGCCAGCATCGAGGACGCCGCGGTGAAGCTGAAGACCGACCAGGTCTCGGCGCCTATCGAGACCGACAAGGACCTCTACCTCGTCCAGCTGCTGGCCCTGGAGGACGCCCCGGTCAAGTCCTTCGCGGACGTGAAGGCGAAGATCCTGGAGAAGCTGCAGGAGCCCAAGGCCCAGAACGCCATCGAGCAGTACCTCTCGGGGCTGCGCATCCGCGCCAACATCCGCTACCTGGTGCCCAAGGAAGAGATCCTCAAGGGGTGATGGCATGCGCCTGGATGCCTTCCTCAAGAAGAGCCTGCTCATCAAGCGGCGCGAGCTGGCGAACCAGCTCTGCGACGAGGGGCTGGTGCGGGTCAACGGCGTGCCCCGGAAGGCCAGCCAGGACGTGAACCCCCAGGACGAGCTGGAGTTCCCGCTCTACAACCGGCAGCTCAAGGTCCGCGTGCTGGCCCTGCCCGAAGGCAACGTGAAGAAGGCCGACCAGTGGTCGCTCTTCGAGGTGCTCGAGGACAAGCGGCTCCCCCTGGAGCTGGGCTTCGGGGACCAGGATCCCTTCGCGCCGCCACCCAAGGTCCCCCGCAACCACTAGACAGCCCTTGTCGCGTCGCCAGGCCCACAGTGGCGGTACGCGTGGAGTCCCGATGTCCGACCAGCCCATGATCCGCACCCTCAAGGAGGGCGACGCCTTCCAGGGGTTCCTCCTGGCCCAGGAGGCCGCCTACAAGGTCAGCGCCAAGGGCACCGAGTACCTCGAGCTGAAGCTGGCGGACGCCTCCGGCGACCTGAAGGGCTTCCTCTGGGACCTGCGCGCCGTGGAGGGCGACCTGGAGGCCATCCGCGCCGATGCGTTCCTGCGGGTGAAGGGCGCAGTGACGAGCTTCAACGGTCGGCTCCAGCTCCGCCTGGACAAGGTCCGCTTCGCCGCCGATGCCGAGGTGGGAGACTTCTCGGCCTTCTTCCCGGTGAGCGCGAGGCCCGTGCCGGAGATGCTCGCGGAGCTGGACCGCGTCATCGCCTCCCTCCGGGATCCCTGGATCAGCCAGCTGGTGGCGGACCTGTTCGCCGAGGGCAGCGACCTGCGGACCGCCTTCGCCCTGGCGCCCGCCGCCAAGTCCATGCACCACGCCTTCCTGGGGGGCCTGCTGGAACACACCCTGTCGGTGCTGGGCATGGCCGAGCGGGCCTGTGCCCACTACCCCCTGCTGAACCGCGACCTGGTCCTGGCCGGGGCCCTGCTCCACGACGTGGGCAAGACCGCCGAGCTGAGCTACCAGCGCAGCTTCGGCTACACGGACGCGGGCAACCTGCTGGGCCATATCGCCCTGGAGGCCGAGTGGATCGGCCGGGCGATGGGCAGGATCCCCGGGTTCCCCGAGCCCCTGCGGCTGCAGATCCTGCACATCGTGCTCAGCCACCACGGGCGCCTGGACTTCGGCTCCCCGGTGCTGCCCAAGACCCCCGAGGCCCTCCTGGTCCACTACCTCGATGACCTGGACGGCAAGCTGGAAGTGATGTTCCGCGCCGTGGCGGACGAGGCCGGGGGTGGCTCCTGGAGCCCCTACAGCCGGTCCCTGGACCGCATGATCTACCGGGAGCGCTGGCCTCAGGTTGGACCTGTCGAAAACTGAACAGATCCAAATTGGCCTGGCCACTTGTGGACAGGTTTTGCCGATCGCAGGGTCTTCCTGGGCAGGTCCCGCAGGGTAGAACATGCGGGGGAAGTCCTTCCGATTCAAGGACAGGGGCGAAAGTGTCGCGGTAGAAATTTCCTGGCACGACTCTGGCTCTGAGGGAGGGAAGACCCTTCTGAGGTGCTCCATGAAGCTTTCCCGCAAAGCCAAGCGCTACGACGACTCGGTCCTTCCCGGTGAGTTCCAGGGCTACGAGACCTTTCACCAGGCGGATCTCGAGCTGGACGGCACCGTGGAGGGCTTCCTCCGCCGGGGCGAGGGTGGCGTGCAGCTGGGCGAGATGGTGCTCGAGCGGAACATCCCCAAGAAGCTCAGCTTCGCCAAGCTCAAGAACAAGGCGGAGAAGCTCTCGGAGCAGGTGAACTATCTCAAGGAGCGCCTGGAGATCGTGGACCACGACCGGCGCGGGATGTACATCCAGCTCCGGAGCCTGCCGCCCTACAAGGACGACACCCAGATCCAGTTCAACGAGATCAGCATCGGCAAGAACAAGATCGTCGTGAAGCGCATCGCCTTCTACCGCAAGGAGGAGGTCAAGCAGCAGGTGCCCCTCCAGCTGTCCGAGCTCGAGCTCAAGCGCCTCCTGTTCGATATTCGACAGGCGATTGCGTAGGGGGCTATCAGCTGTCAGCTCTCAGCTTTCAGTGATAAAACAGGGGCGCCGTCGGCGCCCCTGTGCTGTTGATAGCTGACAGCCGATAGCCCTAAAGCATCGCCAGCCAGCTGCCACTCTCGGCACCCCGGATGGGGCCCTCGGGGAGATCGCTCTCCTTGAACATGAAGTGGTGGCTGTTCCAGCTGCCGCAGCTGTCGCAGTGGTCCTGGTAGTCCTGGGAGCGGTGGCCGCAGACGGCGCACTCGAAGCGGAGCTTGAGGATGCCGAGGTTCCGGAGCAGCTGCCGGTACTCGTTCAGGGCCGCGTCGATGCGGCCGCGGCGGCTGTGGATCTTGGCCATGAAGAAGAACAGGATCGGGCTGTAGACCACCTGGCTGCGGACTTCCTGGAACAGGTCCAGGGCCTCGTCCAGGATCTCGAGGCGGTAGAGCATCTTGCCCAGGAAGAACTTGGCCGTGGTGCTGTGCTTGGAGGTGGCCGCCACGCGCCGCAGGAGGGCCAGGCCGTCCTCGGGCCGGCCCAGCTGGATGAAGTAGTCCTCGGCCTCCTGCAGGAAGGTGCCCTCCCCGGTCTTGCGGAAGCCTTCGAGCCAGATCTCGAGGCCCTGGGCCTCCTGGTCCTGGAGGATCATGCAGCGGCCCAGGCTGAGGTAGGCGGGCACGAAGTCCGGCTCGTCCTTGATGACCTGCTGGAAGATCTGGGCGGCGTCCTTGTACTGGTCGGCTTCCACCTTGGTCAGGCCAACCTGGTAGGCCAGGGCGGCACCCTGGGCCTTCTCCCCCTGGGTGAGCTCGCCGGCGAAGTGGGCCAGCAGCTTCTTGTGGGCTTCGCTGGCCTCCTCCCAGCGCCGACCCTCCATGTGGATGGCCCGGAGCCGCCGCCAGGCCCGCAGGGCCTTCTTGGGATGGTCGGAGGCGAGCTTCTTCAGCACTGCGGCGGAGGCCTCGGGGTTGCGCACGGCCATGAGAGCCTCGGCCAGCTGGTAGCGGGCCTCCACCTGGTCGTGGTCGTCCCGGCAGAGGGCCTCGAAGACCTTCACGGCCTCGTCGGCGCTGCCGCTCTTGAGCAGGAGCTCGCCCAGCAGGGCCCGGGCGGGCACGTAGTCCTTGCGCTGCTCCAGGATGTTCTCCAGGATCCCCTTCGCCTCCCGGGGCAGCCCGTGGGCCACCAGGTCCCGGGCGTCCTGCAGGCGCTCGGAGATGCGCTTGACCAGGCGGGTGTCGGCGGAGTCGTTGAGGCCCCGCACCAGCCGCACCACCTCCATGATGCCGGTGTAGAGGACGTTGAGGAGGAAGCCGAGCAGGAAGGTGATGAGGATGACGCTCTGCAGCTTGATGCTCTCGCCGAACACGACCACTTCGCGCATGAGCAGGTCATGGTTGGTCAGGTACAGGTTGCCGAGCACCATCAAGACGAGCAGCAGCAGGACGATGAAGAACACGTTGACTAGGCGCATGGCGGTCCCCGGGAACAGGCTCTGCCTAGCATGACACAGGTCGGCGGCGGCTCCTCAGGGCCCGGGCGACGCCTCGGCGGGGCGGTCCATCCAGGCCTTCGCCGCCTGGAGGTCCGACCAGACGGCCCGGCGCACATCCTGGGTGTACTGGCGCAGCACGTAGGCGGGATGGAAGGTGGGCATGACCGGGATCTCACGGTCGCCGACGCGCAGGCGCTGCCACTGACCCCGCACCCGGGTGATCCCCTCGCTGACGCCCAGCAGCTCGCGCAGGGGTGTGGCGCCGAGGGTGACGATGACCGCGGGCTGGAGCAGCTCGATCTTGCGCCGGAGGTAGCCCAGGCAGGCGCGGGCCTCCTCGGGCGCGGGCACGCGGTTGTCCGGGGGGCGGCACATGACGACGTTGGTGATGTAGGTCTCCTCGCGGCGGAGGCCCAGGGCCGCGATCATCTTGTCGAGCAGCTCCCCGGCCTTGCCCACGAAGGGCCGGCCCTGCAGGTCCTCGTCCCGGCCCGGGCCCTCGCCCACGAACAGCAGCCGGGCCGAGGGATCGCCCTCGCCGAAGACGAGCCGGAGGCGCCCGGGTCCCAGGGGGCAGGCCAGGCAGCCCTCGATGCTCTTCTGCAGGTCCGCCAGGGTGGCGGCCGCGGCCACCACCGCTCCGGGGGGGCAGCCCACCGGGTCCGTGGGGGGCACGTAGGCCGCCGGGGCCGACCGCTGGGGGGCAGGGCGAGCCGCCGGGGCCGGGGGTGCTGGCGGGGGCGGCGGAGTGGCCTGGGCCCGGCGCTCGGGGACCGCGGGCGGCACGGGCGCGGTCCGCTCCTCGCGGACCAGGCCCGCCACCCCCAGCTCTCCGAGGGTGTCGCGCCAGGCTTGCAGCGGATGGTCCATGCCTTAGCCTAGGGGCCTGGAGGCCGAAATGGAATCGGCTGGGCCCGGATTCCCCTTCAGGAGGCCCTGGCCGGAACTTTGGTGCAGCCTGGGGCATCATTGGACATCGGAGTGTGAATGACGCAGTCCCCCGGAACAGTCCCGTTCGGCAACCAGGAGGCATTCCATGCCGCCTTCGCGGAGCTCTATCCGAGGCTGGTGAGCTACGCCCGCCGCTACGGAGCCAACTTTCCCGAGGACATCGCCCAGGAAGCCTTCGTCATCCTCATGCAGCGGGAGGTTCCGGTGGAGCATCCCACGGCCTTCCTCTACGGCACTGTCAGAACCTTGTCCCTCACGGAACGCCGCCCCATGAAGAACCAGAACATCAGCCTGGAAGCCGTGGCCGAGCCGGGTCAGGCGGCCTACGCCGAGGACCTGGTGCTCAACCAGGAGGTCCGGGAGCGCATGCGGCTGCTCTCGCCCACCTTCCGGGAGGCCCTCTGGCTCTTCGTGGTGGAGGGCCTGTCCATCCGGGAGATCGCGGAGATCCTCGACATCCCCGAGGCCACTGTGAAGACCCGCATCCACCGGGCCAAGGCCCAGCTCAAAGAACAGCTCAATCCCGCAGGAGGCGTGCATGTCCTGGTCTGATCCCGCTCGGCGCTTTGAACCCGCCGAGGATGTGCAGCTGCGGGCCGAGCTCCGCGACCTCCTGGGTCTCGGCGCCCCCGTGGCCGTCCCGGTCGTGGACCCCACGCCAGAACTGAAGGCCCTCGCCGAGGACCTGCGCCGGGAGGCCCTGCGCCGCAGCCGCACCCAGCGCCAGCGTCCCACCTGGGGCCTGCTGGCCGCCGCGGCTCTGCCCCTGCTGGCGGTCCTCGCCGGGCTCGGCAACTGGGGCATCCAGCAGAAGCACCGGGCCGATACCCTCGCCACCCGGGCCCAGCGCCAGGAGCAGGAGCTCACCCGCCTCGCCGCCACCCATGCCTCGGAAGTGGCCCGCGAGCGGCAGGCGAAGGAAGAGGTCCAGCAGAAGCTGCAGCTGGCTTCCCGTCGGCCGACTCCCAAGGGTGAGCCCTACCTGGTCATCCCCGTGGAGAAGCCCCTGCAGGGCGCGAGCAGCGACGACTACCAGCGGGTCAAGCAGAAGCCCTAGCCTCCTTCGGCACGGTCCTGGCTAGACTCGGGGCAAGGTGTGCCCATGAACAGCAGTCCTCTGCTCCTCCTGATCCTGGTGCTCGCGGCCCTGGCCACGATCCTGGCCGGCCTCGGCGTCTTCGGCAACAGCCGGCCCCCGGATCCCCGGCTGAACAGCCTGCTCAATGACATCGACGACATGAAGGGCATGCTCTCCCAGGTCCAGAAGTCGGTCATGCAGACCGAGCGGAAGCTCGAGAAAGAGATCCAGGCCGCCCGCAACGAGAACCGCGAAGTGGTCGAGAAGCTGGCCGACGTCGTCGACAAGCGCCTCAAGGAGCTGGTGGGGTAGATTCCGGAGCGTGAAAGCGAGGCACGGCTTCGCCGTGCTGAGCGCGGGGGTCCGGAGGTGTTCGCGCAGCGAAGTGGAGCGACCTCCGCCTGACGGGCCCTGCCCCACAGGGCCCTCCTGCTCGCGGGCTCGCAGAGGCGGAGCCTCCCCCCGGAGAGTATTATCCTGCCTGGCTGTGGTTGGAGGGCGTCCAGCCCCGCTCGTTCAGCAGCTTGACGCCCTGGATGCGGGTGACCCGGAAGGCCATCTCCTCCTGGTGCAGGTGGCAGAAGGCCAGCAGGTGGTCCTCCTGGATGGTGCGGGGGGACACGCGGCGCAGCTGCGTCCGGTGGGCCGCCGGGGGCAGGTAGGTCAGCTCCACCATCAGGGTGTGGCCCGCGGCGTACTCGAGGATGCGCTGCACCTCCTCGGCCAGCTGGTCTTCGCCACCCAGGTGCAGCATGGGGATGCGGCGCTGGACCTCCTGGTAGAGGGACGGGTCCTCGTCATGGAGCCGCTGGAGCGCCGAGCGCACCATCTGCTGCACCGGCTCCAGGTGGTGGTTCATGCCCTTCTCGTCCACGAAGGCCAGGGCCGCCAGGGCCCAGAGGTAGAGCTTCTCGTCCGAGTCCACGCTGAGGGCCAGGAAGCGCCCGGGCTTGGGCATGAAGCCCGCCTGCTTCAGCAGGGCGTGGGCATTCCCGTCGCCGCGGACCTCGACCACGGTCTCGGAGATGGAGGCCAGCTTCAGCGGTGCCAGCTCGGGCCGGAGCTTCAGCTCGTCGGCCAGGTGGGCCGTGCGGGCGCGGATGAGCTTCACGCCCTGGTGCACCTCCACCTCCCCCACGCGCCGGGAGAGGTCCTCCAGCAGCTGGAGCAGGGGCTGGGGCAGGGCCCGGCTGCCGGCGCCGAGGCGCTGGCCCAGCTCCTCCAGGGGCACCCCCGAGTCCAGGGCCCGCACCAGCGTGGCGTGGCTCACCCGGAAGGTGCCCATGGCGTCCAGGGCCTCCACCTCGGCCAGCTGCGCGAGCTGAAGCAGGCGGTGGGGATTCTGCAGCAGGGGCGTCAGCAGCTCGAGCGTGGGCTGCATGATCACGGCCTGCTCCTGCTCCAGGGGCTGCCAGTGGGCGGCGGTGCCCTTGAGGTCCCGCAGCAGGTACTCGTGGGCCAGGGCCTCGCCGTGCTCCGTGAGACGGAGGTGCGCCAGGGCCTCGTCGCCGTGGATGATCCCCATGCGGCTGAGGAAGGGCAGGAAGACCGTGCGGGTGCGCTCCTCGTCCAGGGGATGCAGGGTCTCCAGGAAGGCCAGGAAGGGCTGCACCGCCAGGGTCTGGCCGCGGCGCTCCAGCAGGTGCTGCATGAGGAAGTGGCGGTCCTCGGCGGGCGGCATGCCCCAGGCCTTGAGGTCGTGCTCCAGCAGGCTGGCGAAGGCCCGCTCGGCCACCCAGCGGGGCGGGTGGCTGGTCACGGCCGGCAGCAGGGTCTCCACCCGGCCGTCACGGTTCCAGAGCAGGCCCAGGCGGTGCAGCAGCGTGAAGAGGAGCGTGGCGTCCTGCTCCTCGTGCAGCATGGCGTTCCGCTGCATGAGCAGGCCCAGCTCCTTCTTGGCGGGCAGGCCCCCCTTCAGCACGCGCAGCCCGGCCACGCAGCGCAGCAGGACACTCGTAAGGGCCAGCGAGAAGCGGAAGGGCTCGGCGTGCCGCAGTTTCACGTCCGGCGGGGCCTGGAAGCTGAGGTCCCCGTCCTCGAAGTCATCCAGGGCATCGGCCACCCGCTCGGCCACGGCCCAGCCGGAGCCGTCCGGAAGGGTCAGCCCGAGGTCGCCCAGGACCTGGAGACAGGCCGGCGCGGGCAGGGTGCCTTCGGCGGCGAGGTGCTTGAGGGCCACCAGGGACGGGCTGTCCAGGTCCGCCAGGGTGTCCGCGAGGCGCTTGTGGTCCTCCAGGTGGAAGACCATGGTCTTCAGCAGGCGCATCCGGCCCTCGGCACCCTCTTCCCAGCGGATGGGAATGGGCAGCCGCCGACGGTCACAGATGATCCGGAGCTGTTCATCCGAGCAGTTCGAGAGGAGCTGGAAATGCGTGAGCGGCATGGGCACCCAGAGGACCGTGTACAGACGATCGGCCAGTATCTCACGAAACGGCTTTTCGCTCACGCGCAATAAACCGATGGGCATCTCGGAGGGGGAGGCGGCAGGAGCTGGCGCAGCGGCCGCGGGCTACTGGGGCGCGGCCTCAAGGCGATGGGTCGGGCCCGAGACGCCGTCGCTGAGGACGACGTCGAAGCGTCGCGCGCCGGTGCTGAGGGACTGACTGCCGCCCGCCAGGATCGCGATCACCTCCCCGCTGTCCGCATCGCGCACCAGGGCCGCCGGGTGCAGCGTCGCGTCCCAGCGGAGCTGCACCTGGTCGGGGGCGAGCCGACGGGACTCCGGAGCCGGGGCCGCGAGGGCCGCGGCTTTCGAGAGGCCCCGCCGGGCGGTGATGGGCAGGCCCCCGCGCAGGACACTGAGGCCGGCGACGGCGTCCAGCAGCGGCGCGTCCAGGGGCAGCGCCGCCAGGAAGTGGCGCTCGCGCTCCGTCGGGGCGCAGCCGACCTCGAGCAGCTCCAGGGGCGCGCTGAAGAGGACGGCACCCTGCGCGTCGAGGCAAGCCACGCGGTAGTCCCCCTCGGCGGGCAGGGCGGAGGGCAGGGCCCGGGTCCGGAAGGAGGGCAGCAGCTCAACGCTGCCGTCCGCATGGACCAGGCCCCGCACCAGGAGGCACTCCCGGGCGCTGGCGACGGGTTCCGCCAGGGGCGCATCCTCGGGGAGGACCTTGAGGAAGCCGCCGGTGCCGCCGCGGAAGGACAGGATGTTCTGGTAGGTGTAGTCGCTGACCCAGACCGGGGAGCAGTAGGCCATGATGTCCTTGTAGGTCAGCGGGGACAGCCAGTGGCTGAGCTCACTGTCGTAGCCCCACTGGCCGATGAGTCCCCCGGCGTAGGGATAGTCCGGGTCGATGCCAGCTGGGACGTTCGCGCCGGAGGTCGGGCAGGGACTGTGGTTGCACCCCATGTTGTGGCCCGTCTCGTGGGCGAAGACCTCAGGGAAGTTGCCCCCGTCCTGGTACCCGGTCTTGTCCCAGCCGAGGGCGGTCCGGGCGGAGAAGCCCGAGGCCGAGGACGAGGGCACGTAGCCGAGGCCGGCCACCCCCGAGCTGTAGCTCACGTTCAGGGCGCCGAAGTAGTAGCGGTCCGAGGCCGCATCCGCCTGGTGCTTGGTGGCCAGGTCGCTGAGCAGGGTGCTCCAGCCCGTGCCATCGGAGCCGAGGGAGCTGACCGAGCCCGTGAAGGTGGTCCCCACGGCCACGTCCACGCTGGCCACGGGATACATCTTGGCGAGCCGGGCGGCCCACGCGTCCTTGTTGGCCGCGGTGACATTGCCAGTGCCGCTGGCCAGCGCAACCGGGAAGATCGTTGTCCGGTACGTGGGCACGACGGCGCCCTTCAGGGTGACCGTGAGCGCGTTGTTCGACTTGTCCGCTTCCGCCACGGCGCCTGCGGGGTCAACTTCCGCCAGGAGGCTGTAGCCTGTGCCCACGGGAGTCGTCAGGTCCGTGCCCGGGACCACCAGGTTCCAGCTGCTGGTCGGGGTGGACTGGTCCAGGGCGAGCGGCACGCCGCTGCCGGGAGCCAGGATGGTCTTCGGATAGCCCGGCACCGCGACGCCGTTGTTCTTCAGGGTGAGGCGGACCGCCGGCGTGGCGCTGTTGGTGGCATTGGCCAGCACGAAGGCGCGGATCAGACCGCTCTTGCCGGCGACGATGGGCACTGCGTTGTCCAGGGTCTGGGTGCTCTGGGTCAGCAGCACCTTCTCCAGGTGGAGGTCGAAGGTGGAGGTCCCGGCAGTGACGCCGAAGGTCCGGGTCACCGCTCCGCCGGGCGTGGTGAGCACCAGGTTGCCGGTGCTGGCGCCGGCCGGCACCTGGAAGGTGAGCTGGCTGGCGCTCTGGCTCGTGAGGGTGAGGGCCTGGCCGTTCAGGGCGAGGGTGGTGCCGGCGTAGCCCAGGTAGGTGCCCGTGATGACCACCGGAGTGCCCACCGGGCCCTGGGTGGGGTTCACGCCGGTGACCGTGGGCACGCCGTAGGTCACCGAGAAGGTGGTGGCAGAGATCCCGGTCCCCTGGAGGCTGGTGATGCTGATGGGGGCGCTGCCGTTGGCGGTGCCTGCGGGGACGGCGGCGCTGAGGGTGGTGCCGTCCGTGAGGGTGAACGTCGCGGTGAGGCCGCCGATGGTCACGCCGACGACGCCGAAGAAATTCCCGCCAGTGACTTGGAGGGTGGTCTCGCCCGCGAGCCCGGAGGTGGGCGTGAAGCTGGAGATGAACGGCTTGAGGTCCGAGGCCTGGGGCACGGTGATGCTGGCCGCCACGTCATCGACCAGGAAGCTGGTGGCGTACTGGGCATCCTCGAGGCTCTTGAAGGAGAGGCGGATGGTCCGTCCCTTGTACGGCAGCAGGTCCGCCGTGACAGCGGTGTAGGGGGAGGCGTTCAGGTTGGTCCGGGTCAGCAGGGTGCCGAGGGTGGCGCCGGCCGTGTCGAGGGCCGCGACGGTGAGGCTGTCCTTGGCGGCTGTACCGGGCTCGTCCGTCACGATCTTCAGGTAGAAGCTGAGCGTGGCGGAGGTCGCGGTGGCCGGGATGAAGAGGTCCTGGGTGATCTGGTCTGAGGCCACGGAGCCGTAGCCGCCCAGCCAGGCGAAGTTGGTGCCGAGATGCGGGAGCATGGCCGGGTACTGGGAGCCGGGAGCCTCCTGGATGACCCCGGTGTCGCCCTTCCAGGCCACGGGCGAGGTCTGCTCGAAGTCCCCGTTCATCAGGACCTGGATGGGGGCCACGGTGCCGCTGGCCACGAAATTGGCGGTGATGGTGAGGTTGGTGGTGACGCCGGTGACGGTGAAGGGGTTGGCGATGCTGGTGGTGATGCCCGTGCCGGTCCAGTTGGTGAAGGTGTAGCCCGCATTGGGCACGGCCGTGACGGGGGTGGTGTTGCCCCCGGAGGTGATGGTCTGGGAGGTTGTGCCTGTAATCGAGCCACCTGTCCCGGCCATGAAGCTGACGGTGTAGGTGGTCGGTGCTGGAGCAGGCGTGCTGCCACCGCCGCCCCCGCCCCCGCAGCTCAGGAACCAGGGCAGGAGGAGTAGGGCAAGGAGGCGGAGCTTGAGGGGGGCCACGGGACCTCTTGGTTTGCCGCCTGGTAGCGCGCAGCACTGTTCGGGTGAGTCCTACTGGGTGGCGAGGGTGCCGACGGTGACAGTGATGGCGGTGGGATTCCCGGTGCTGTCCAGGACCAGGGCTTTGGCGTTGTCCGAGGTCAGTGTGACGGTGCCGGGGACCACGCCGGA
>Ga0208507_1000385_pt1 | contig 29299 bp, 21 predicted proteins | sample CryBogCBH12Aug01_FD_184626 | JGI IMG/M metagenome (GOLD analysis project Ga0208507, IMG submission 184626) | Freshwater microbial communities from Crystal Bog, Wisconsin, USA - CBH12Aug09.1 (SPAdes) (version 2) | ecosystem: Environmental > Aquatic > Freshwater > Lake | place: Crystal Bog... | reverse complement strand
ACCCGTGGCGTAGCCCAGCTGGGCGGTGGTGACGATGATCCCGGCCCCGGTCACCGAGAGGTGGAACTCCCGGGCCATGGTGGGCAGCAGGGGCTGGGCGAAGTAGTTGCTGGCCACCGCCAGGCCGGTGGCCATGGCCATGAGCAGCACCAGCGCGGGGGGAAGCGCGTGGGGAGCCGGGAGGGACTCGGGGTCGGAGGACGTGGCCATGGCCGTAAGGGTCTCATTTTTTTTAGGTTCCGGGAGGATCCCATTCCCCGCTGGCGCAGTCCTGGCGCGGGGTCGGCAGGGGGAACGAGCCTTCCTCGCCCCCCCGAAAGCGGCTGGACGGTGACCTCAACCGCTGCTTTACTGAGCCTCGTGACCGCACTGGTCCAGCGAATTCTCTAAAATTAGTGAACACATCAGACCCAAAGTCTGAGACATTTGGCAGCGAACAAGGCTCTGCCGCTCCTGCCACAACCCTCTCACAGCGCCCGTTGGCGCTTCTTTCAAGGAGGCCACCTTGGCCGATTCCATTTCCCTCCGCGACCTCGCCGACCAGCTTTCGGCGAAGCTCAACGTCTCCAAGAGCGCCGCCTACCAGGCGCTGGGCGAGACCTTCGGCACCATCAACGCCTGCGTCGGCAAGGGCGGCAAGGTGGCGATCTTCCAGTTCGGCAGCTTCTACCAGAAGAGCCGCAAGGCCCGCACCGGCCGCAACCCCCAGACCGGCGCCGCCATCAAGATCGCCGCCAGCAAGAGCGTGGGCTTCAAGCCCTCGAAGGCCGCCGCCAAGGCCAAGGCCAAGCCCGCCAAGAAGGCCGCCAAGAAGTAGCGCAATTTTTCTCTGAACAAACAGCCCCGACCCCCAAAGGCCGGGGCTGTTTGCGTTTCTGAAAAGAAAGTTCGTACGCTGCGGTCGCGCAGAAGTAGACCAAGTGACTCCTCGCGCTGCCTGCGCTCGCGTGGCCCTGCGCCTGAGCGCGGGCCCTCGCAGTGGGGCACGGGACAGTTCAGCTTTCCCGGATGGCCTCCGATAGGCGAAGCAGGGCCCGGGCCCGCGAGGAGGAAGCATGGCCTTCGCCCAGTTCACGGCTGACCTCCACCTGGAGCACGCGCTCATCGACGCCCAGCACGCGTCCCTCTTCGTGGCTGTGAACCAGCTGCATGACGCCATGCGGGCCGGCGACTCCCGCGAGCAGCTCGGCGAGATCCTGGCCTTCCTGCGCAACTACACCGTCGAGCACTTCGCCACTGAAGAGAGCTTCATGGGCGAGACGGACTTCCCGGAGGCGGCGGCCCACAAGGCGCAGCACGACGCGCTCGTGCGCCAGGTCCAGGAGCTGGAGGCCAAGCACACCGCCGGCTCCCTGACACTCTCCATCACGGTCATGACCTTCCTGCGCGACTGGCTGGCCCAGCACATTGCCGTCGAGGACCGCAAGCTCGCCCGGCACCTCCAGTCGCGCTAGGCCTACTCGCCCGAGACCAGGAGCGGTTCCCGGATGGCGGAGAGCCGCGCGAAGTTCCGGAGCTTCTGCAGGTGCGCCAGGCTCAACAGGGTCCCCTCGGGAATGACGAGCAGGCCCGACAGGGTCTCCACGTCGGCCCGCAGGAGCTGCCCCACCTTCAGGTCCAGGGAGCCGACCTCCCGCGGTTCGCTGGTGGGCTGGGCCTCTCCGGAGCGCCCCAGACAGCGGCTCATGGCCTGCAGCACCGTCAGGTCGTACCAGGTGCGCCGACCCTCCATCTCCGCCAGCACGCTCACGTCCGTGCCACCCCAGGTGCGCTGGAGCTCGAAGTCCCACACGGCCCTCAGGATGCGACCCGAGAGGGGGATCAGCTCCCCGCGCAGGTCATCCGCCGGATACCCGCTGCCGTTGTAGTTCTTGTTCATGTACTGGAGGGCCTCGGCCACCTTCTCCAGGCGCGGGATGTGGCGGATCAGGTCGGCGCCGATCTGGGGGATCTGGTTGGCCAGGTCCCGCTCGTGGCTGTTCAGGAAGGCCCCGGTCTGGATGCGGTTCGAGACACTCCGGGGCAGCGTCAGGATGCCGATCTGGGACAGCACCGAGGCGATGCCCAGGATCCAGGGCTGCTCCAGGCCCATCTCCGCGCCCACCTCCTCCGCCAGGTCCGACATGGCCTGGGCCCGGCCGAAGGAGAGCGGGTCCAGCATGGCCAGCAGGTCCACCAGCATGCGGATCGCACCCTTCAGGGTGTCCTGCAGCAGGGTCCGTTCCGCCACCACCAGCTCATGCTGCCGGATGGCCTGATCCAGCGCCAGGCCCAGCAGGGCCGAGTCGCAGGGCTTGTGCAGGAAGCGGAAGATGGCGCCCTCGTTCACGGCGTCGATGGCGGTCCGCTGATCCGGGTCGCCCGTGAGCATGACGCGCACGGTGTCGGGGCTGGCCACCCGGGCCCGCGAGAGGAGATCGAGGCCCTCCATGCCCGGCATGCGGTGGTCCGCCACCAGCACCGCGTAGGGCCCCCGGGTCTCGAGCAGGGTCAGGGCCTGCTCGCCGCCGGGAGCGGTCTCCACCGTGAAGCGCCGCCGCAGCACCCGCGCGTAGCCCTCGAGGACTTCCGGCTCGTCGTCCACCAGCAGGATCTTGGGGTTCATGGCGCCTCCGTATTCACCGCGGCGGCGGCGGCCTGCCAAGCCTCGAGGTGGTCCCGGAGTCCGCACCGCCGGAGCAGCTCCTGGTCGAGGCTGGCGGTGCTGAAGAGCCACTGGCCTCCGGCCTCGCCGCAGATCGCGTCGGCCGCGTGGACGGCCAGGGCGGGACTCATGCCGCCCTCCGCCGGGACCACGGGCTGGTGGTGGTGGCTCACGATCTCCAGCACCCGGGCCGGCAGGCCCCATAGCCCCAGGAGGTAGGCGCCGACCTCCGCGTGCGAGATGCCGAAGATCCGCGTCTCGGCGGTGGTCAGCGACAGCGCCTCGGCGCGGACCGCCTCGGCCACCTGGTCGTAGCGCTCGGGGAAGTGCGAGGCCAGGATGAGCACGCCCAGGTCGTGGAGGATGCCCCCGGCGAAGGCCTCCCGCTCGAGGTGGGCCGGCAGCCCCTCCAGGCGGGCGATGGCCTGGGCCGTCCGCGCCACCGCCTTACTGTGCCGCCACACGTCCGAGGCCTTGAAGACCCGGGTGGGGAGAGGACTGGACGCCTCGAAGATGCCCTTGGACAGGACCAGGGTCCGCACGATGTCGACGCCCAGGTAGGCCACGGCCTCCCGGGGGTCCGCCACGGACTTCCGCATGCCGAAGAAGGCGCTGTTCACCAGCTGGAGGGTCTTGGCGGCCATGCCGGGATCCCGCTGGATGATCCCGCCGAGCTGGCCTGTGTCCACCCCGGGCCGGGCCAGGGCCTCCCGCAGCTCCTGGAAGACCTCCGGCGCACTGGGCAGCCGGTCGATGGTGCTGACCACCAGCTTGACGTCCCCATCCACCAGCGCCCCCGCCAGGTGGCAGGCGTTCTTCACCAGGGTCTTCAGGTGCTCGGGATCACAGGGCTTCGAGATGAACTGGTGGGCCACCCCCACGCACTGGGAGACCAGCTCCTTGTCGGCGTGGCCGGACAGGACCATGCGGACCGTGGTGGGATGGCGGCGCACGACCTCCCGCAGCAGCTGCGCGCCGTTCATCAGGGGCATGAGCATGTCCGACACGATCACGTCGAAGGACCGGGCCGCCAGGCGCTCCAGGGCCTCGGCCCCGCTCTCCACGAAGACCATGTCCCACTCCCCGCGCAGGGGCCGCAGGGTCCGCTGGAGTCCCTGCAGCACCATGGGCTCGTCGTCGACGAAGAGGATCTGCTGTTTGGCCATGGGCCCCTCAGTGAATGGAATCGGGCCGGGGGAGCGGGAGATAGACCCGGAAGGTCGTGCCCCGGCCCGGGGTGGTCTCGAAGAGGAGCCAGCCGCCGTGGTGCTCCACCACGATCTTGTGGACGATGGCCAGGCCCTGTCCGGTGCCCTGGCCCAGCGGCTTGGTGGTGAAGAAGGGCTGGAAGATGCGCTGCTGGATGTCCCTGGGGATGCCCGGCCCGTCGTCCGACACCGAGATCTCCACCTCACCCGGATGGAGGCAGGTGCGCACGGTGATCCTGCCGAAGGCACCGGAGGCGGCCCGGGCGGAGGAGCTGCCGATGGCGTGGGCGGCGTTCACGATGAGGTTGAGGACGACCTGGCTCACCTCGCAGGGAAAGCACGGCACCAGCGGCACCCTGGGGTCGAACTCCACCGCCAGCGTGGCCGAGTACTTCCACTCGTTCTGGGACACCAGGATGGTGGTGTTGATGGCCTGCTGCAGGTCCGCCAGGACCTTCTGGTCCGCCGCCGGGTGGGAGAAGTTCTTCATGGCGCTGACGATGTTCGAGATGCGCGCCACGCCGTCGAGGCTCTGGCGGATGGCCTTGGGGATCTCGACGCCCAGGTAGTCCAGGTCCGTGTCCGCCAGGCCCTCGAGGGCCTGCTGGGCCGCCTCGCCCGCGGCTCCCCCCATGCCCTGGATCTCCAGCAGGTGCGCCATCAGCTTCCCGACGATGGCGAAGGCCTCCGAGAAGGAGTCCCGCAGGAAGGTGGTGTTGTCCCCGATGAACTGGGTCGGCGTGTTGATCTCGTGGGCGATGCCCTGGGCCAGGCGCCCGAGCATCTGCAGGCGGAACAGGCCCACCGGACCGAGCCCCTCGAACCAGTCGGCCGGCTCGAGCTGCCCGGGCACGACACAGACCTGGTCCTCGTCCCCTGCTGCGATCAGGCCTAGCTGAGGCACGTCCCGCTCCACCGGAAGCTCCGGGATCGCCTCGGTACCGCCCAGAGCCTCGCCCATCCCCGATCCCTCGGCGCCGCGCGATGCCGCGCCTCAGGGGTCCATCGGTGCCCGGCTGACGGCGCTTCAAGCTGGGGAGGCCCTGTCTAGAATTTTGTTCCCGCCCCCGCCGGTCAGGTGTCCAGCAGGTCCAGCAGCAGCCCCTCCCCCTCGCAGGCCAGCCGGGCCTGGCAGGGGTGGGCCGGCAGGAGCTCCGCCAGCTCTCCCAGGTCCGTGACGCCGGACTCGAGCAGGTCCAGCAGCACCCGGGGATCGTGGTGGAACGAGGCCAGGCAGGGCTCCGGCTGGCCCTCGCCCGAGGCCTCCAGCAGCGCGCCGGAGCGGCCGAAGTAGGTGACCAGGTCGGCGGCCACGGGGCCCTCGGGGCGACCCCGGAAGCAGCGGTCGAAGAAGGCCACCTGCAGCGCGGTGGTGTCGGGATCCGGGTGGGCCGCCGTGAACTCCGCGAATTGCCCGAACAGCTCCGAGGGGGTCCAGGCGAGGGCCGTCAGGAGCAGGGCGAACCAGGGCACGGCGCGCCCCTGGTTGTAGAGCCGGTCGCAGGCCTCGGCCAGGCGGGCCGCCCGGGCCATGTCGGCGGCGCTGAAGGTGGGTGAGGCCAGCACCGTGTAGGGGATCTCCGGCAGGTGCTCGAGGCCGAAGCCCGGCGCCGTCTCCTGCAGCCGCGTGCCCGGGAGCACCGACAGCGGGAAGATGTCCACGTGGTTGGGCGCGAGGCTGAAGGCGAAGTCCAGGCTGGCGCAGAAGCCCTCGAGCGTGTCGCCGGGCAGCCCGTAGATCAGGTCGAAGCCGTAGGTGGCGCCCGCCTGGTGCAGCAGCAGCACCTTGGCCTCGAAGTCCCCGGGATCGATGCTCCGGCTGATGCGCCGCAGCACCGCGTCATCGGCGCTCTGCAGGCCGATCTGCAGGGTGCAGCGCAGCGTGGCGAAGAGCTCCGCCAGCTCCGCGTCGATGAACTCGCTCCGCAGCTCGAAGAAGAAGTGGATGGCCGGCGCCTCGGCGGCGATGAGGCGCAGGATGGCCTTGGCCTGCTGCCGGTCGAAGTTGAAGGTGGGATCCAGCACGAAGACCTGGCTCACCCCGCAGGCTTCGAAGCGCCGCAGCTCCGCCTGCACGCGGTCCATGGGCACGCGCCGGGTGCCGGCGGTGCCGCGGGACTCGAAGCAGAAGTCGCAGCGGAAGGGGCAGCCCCGGGACAGCTCCCAGAGCATGCCCGGATAGGCCGCGGGATCCAGCGTGCCGTCCAGGTAGGGCGAGGGCAGGCTGCCCAGGTCCTGCACCAGGCCGGGCCGGATGCTCCGCCGCACGGTGTCCAGCCGGTCCCCGCGCAGGAGGGCGCCCACCACCGCGACGATCAGGTCCTCGCCCTCCCCCGGCAGGACGAGGTCCAGCCACCCTTCGGCCAGCAGGCCCGCGGGATCCGCCGAGGCCTCGGCACCCCCGGCGAAGAGCAGCAGGGAGGGCTGCCGGGCCCGCAGGATCCGGGCAATGTCGCGGCCCAGGGCGCGGTTCCAGACGTAGAGGGAGAAGCCCACGCCGTCCGGCGCCGAGGCCAGGAGCTGGTCCGCGCAGGCCTCCGCGGCCTGCTGCAGGTAGAGATCCAGGACCTCCGCCCGCACGGTGTCGGGGTAGGCCCGCTTCAGGGCCGAGGCCAGCATCGCCGGACCCAGGGGAACGGCCCGCGCGGAGGCTTCGAGGTGGAGGGCGGCAAGGACCAGGTGCATGCGGGGTTCCCGTACGATCATACGCGGCCCGGGACCCGGTGCCGGGAGGGCGGGCGCCGGCGGCAGGCTGGTAACCCTGCCTCACCTGGACTACCTTTCCAAGGGACGCCGGAAGCCCCTGGGCCCACGGCCACCCTCTGCAGCCAGGAGCCACCATGCGCCGACCGACGCCCTTCCCTCCGTCCTTCCTCCTCATGGCCCGCGCCGCGGCCCTCGTCCTCGGGGCGGTGTCGGCGCTGGGCGCCGTCGGCCCCCGGCCCGATGACCCCAAGCCGGCCCTCACCCGGGTCGCCGAAGACGACCGCAGGCTGGAGGTGACCCTGAAGGGCGACGTGAAGCTGGACGCCGCGGCCCCGCAGCCCGTCACCGTCACGGGCGACGGCACGTTCCGGGTCAAGGAGGAGCAGGCCGGGAAGGTCCGGCTCTACGTGGCCACCGCCGAGAAGCGCACCTACAGCGTGGACGGCAAGGAGCAGCCCCTGGATGCCGCGGCCGAGGCCTGGCTGCGGGAGGTGGTGCGGGGGCTCACCAAGAACAGGCCAGAAGGCGGCCCGCGCCGCGTGGTGGAGGTCCAGCGCAAGCGCCTGGAGGGGGCGCCCGGCGAGGGCGACCACCCGACGCCGGAAGGCCGGCGCCTCCGCGTGGAAGTCCAGAAGGCCGAGGGCGGCGAAGGTCCCGCCACGGTGATCATCCACCGCGAGGGGCCTGGCGGCGAGCAGGTCGAGAAGCACCTGAGGATCGTCACCGAGGACCGGGAATCCGAAGGCTGCGGCGAGTGCGGCCCCCTGGAGCATCCGGGCAAGGGACGTCCAGGCATGGGACGTCCAGGCATGGGGCATCCAGGGATGATGGGTCAGCACGCCGGCCTGCTGCCGCCCGATCGGGAGGTGCTGCAGGCGGAGGTGGCCGCGCTCCAGGCCCAGCTGAAGGTCCTGCAGGCCCGCCTGAACCAGCTGCAGAAGGCCATCCAGGCCACACCCAAGGCCAGCAAAGGCGGAGCCCCCGTCCCGCCACCCCCGGCGCACTGATAACCCGGGCAGAACAAGAAGCAGCCACCGATGAACACCGAGAAGAGCTGATCAACACCGATAAAGACAACTGCGGGATTAACCACAAAGGGCACAAAGGGGCACAAAGAACTGCATGGCCCCGCGGGCGGGGCCACCAGGTGGGCACCATCGGGGGGTAGCTTCCACGCTGCACGGGTTGGATCCCGGGGGCGCCGGGATCGCGTCCCAAAAAGCGTAGCGGCGACGCTCGTCAGGGCGCCTTTGTGCCCTTTGTGTTCTTTGTGGTTATCCGCTTCTTGCTTTTCTCCGCGCCCTCTGCGGTGGGCGTCACAGCTCGTGCAGGAAGGTCTCGACGCGGTCCCAGTCGCGGGTCACGGGGAAGGGCGGCAGGGCGGCGCGGACCTGGGCGGCGTAGCGCTTGCCGACGCGGTCCTCGCTGGGCAGCATGAGGCGCGGGTCCAGCACCGCCACGACACCGCGGTCCGTGCGGGTGCGGATGAGGCGGCCGATGCCCTGCTTCAGCTTCAGGGTCATCTGGGGCACCTGGATGCCGATGAAGCCGAGGCCCTCGCGCTGGGCGTCCGCCTCGCGGATGCGGGCCTGCAGCACGGGGTCGTCCGGTGGCGAGAAGGGCAGCGCGGACACGATCACCAGGCTGAGGGCCTCGCCGGGCAGGTCCACGCCCTGCCAGAAGCTGGCCAGGCCCAGCAGGGCCGCGGAGGGCGTGGCGCGGAAGCGGTCCAGCAGCTGGGTGCGCGAGAGGCCGTCGCCCTGCACGAAGAAGGTGAGCTCCGGCAGGGCCCCCTCCAGGCGGGGCCGGAACGCGGCCAGCATCTTGCGGCTGGTGAACAGCACCAGGGCGCGCCCCCGGCTGGCCCGCAGCAGGCGCTCCATGGCCTCCAGGGAGGCCTCCACCCAGGCGGGATCGCCCACGCCGCCGCTGCCGGCGCGGCGCTCAGGCAGGCCCGGCGGCACGAAGAGCAGGCCCTGGGCCTCGAAGTCGAAGGGGCTCTCCACGTGCTGGGCCGCGTCCACCTCGGGATGCGTGAGGCCCAGCCGCAGCCCCAGGCCGTTGAAGCCGCGGCCGTCCCGCAGGGTGGCGCTGGTGAGGATCACGCTCTCGAAGCCGCGCCGCACGTGCTGGTGGAAGAAGGGGCGGATGTCCACGGGGTTGGACTTGAAGTGGACCAGGTTCGCGCCCTCCCGGCTGAGGGTGGAGACCCAGCCGTCCGGCTGCGCGAAGATCTGCTCCATGCGGGCGAAGGCGGTGCCCACGCGCTCAGCCAGGCGCAGCCAGGCCGGGTTCTCGGGATCGGCCGAGGCGAGCCGGCGGGTCTCCTGCAGCAGCGGGTGGCCCGCCTCCACCCAGCCGCCCACGGCGTCCGCCAGGGCCTTCATCTCGGGACCCGGCGCCAGCAGGGGCAGGACGCCGCCATCGGGCGGCACCCAGCCCAGGAGGTCCGCCCAGGAGCGCTCCCAGGGCGCCAGCGCCACCGCCAGGCCCGCGCCGGAGCCCTTGGCGGCCTCGCGCAGGTCCGCGAAGAGCAGGCTCATGGCGCGGCTGGACCAGGCCTCGGCGCAGCTCTCCGTGAGCTGCTCCTCCAGGTCATGGGCCTCGTCCATGATGAGCACCGGCGCGTCCGGCAGCACCTGGCCGAAGGCCGACTCCCGCAGCACGCGGTCCGCCATCAGCAGGGCGTGGTTGACGATGATGAGGTCCGCCTCGGCCACCTCCTGGCGCAGCTTCGTCAGGTGGCAGGTCTCGAAGGCCGGGCACTGGCGCCCGGTGCAGCGCTCGGCCCGGGCATTGATCTTGTCCCAGAGGGGCGACTCGCCCTCGCCGAAGCGCCCCAGGCCCTCGCGGTCCCCGTCCGGGGTGGCGGGGGCCCAGCGCTGCAGGGCCAGCCAGAGGGCCTGGTCCGCGCGGGTGAACTCCAGGCCCGGGTCCGCAGACACCGCCTCCCAGGCCACGCGGCAGAGGTAGTTGGCGCGGCCCTTGGCGAGCACCGCCTTGATGGGCCGGTCGAGGATGCCCGCGGCCCGGGGGACGTCCTCCTCCAGCAGTTGCCGCTGGAGCTGCTTGGTGCGGGTGGCCACCAGGATGGGCTTGGGCCCCGCCGCCAGGGCCGGGATCAGGTAGCCCAGGCTCTTGCCGGTGCCGGTGCCCGCCTCCACGGCCTGGACCACGGCCTCGGGCCGGGCCTCCGGGGTGCCGCCGCCCTGGCGCCACCGCTGGAAGCGCTCAGCGCCGCCCAGCAGGGCGTCGTGGACCAGCTCGGCCATGCGCCGCTGCCCGGGGCGGTCCTCGGCCCCCGGGAAGCAGGCGAAGATCCGCCCCTCCGGCGGCGCGAAGTAGCGGTCCATGGAGTGAGCCCGGGGCTCGGGGACAGAGCGGGTCATGAGCCCCCAGTGTGGGCCAGAGGCGGAAAAAGGGCGAACAGAATGCGCGGCCTGGGGCCGGGCCCCTCACTTGTGGTAGTCCTTGCCCTTCAGGATGGTGAAGGCCCGGTAGAGCTGCTCCAGGAACAGCGCCCGGCTCAGCTCGTGGGGGAAGGTCATGGGCGAGAGGCTCAGCTGCTCGGGGATCTCCCGCTTCAGCCCGGGGTCGAATCCGTGGCTGCTGCCCAGGACGAAGGCCAGGCTGTCGCCGTGGGCCATCTTCGTCTCCAGCCAGCGGGCGAAGGCCTCGCTGTCCCGCAGCTTCCCCTCGGGGGTCAGCAGCACCGGGCACTGCACCGCCGCCAGCTTCGGCCGCAGGCGCTCGGCTTCGTCCCTCAGCTGCCGGGCCGGGTCGCCCTTGCCCTCGGGCAGCTCCGTCACGGTCATCCGGGCATAGGCGCGGAGCATGCCGAGGTAGTGCTCCTGCAGACCACGGCAGGGTTCCAGGCGCAAACGGCCGAAAGCGAGGAGGGTTATCGGATACATGATTCCATTGTGATGAATATCCCTTGGCAGCGCCCGGGGAAGGTACCACCATCCCAGGTGGTACCCCTTTTCCGGAGGTTTTCTATGCGCCGATCCCTGATGCTGTCCCTCGCCGGCCTGCTGCTTGTCCCCGCCATCATCAGCTGCGGCGGCGACGCAATCCCCACGGCGGCCCCGGAGCCGGCCAAGGATCCCGCAGCCCTCCTCTCCAACCTGCAGTACCTGGCCGTCCGCAAGGACTACAAGGCCGCCGCCGTCATCGCCCCCATCACGCCCAACGTGGTCTTCCCGGGCGCCATGAACCTGCACAACAACGCCAAGCAGATGGGCCTCTCCCTGGATGCCGAGGAGATCAAGGGCCTGGGCATCGAGCATCTGGCGGCCAAGCTCGACAGCCTGCCGGGCGGGCCCTCGGACGATTACCCGGTCAAGGATGCCCGGCTGGCCTACAACGCCGGCATCTACCGCACCCTCAAGGGCCTCACCGCCAAGTCCTGGGGCAAGATGACCCACATGGGCATCACGGACAACCTGGCGGCCGCCCAGTTCGGCCTGACCGGCGTCAAGGACATGGCCCTGGGCTTCGACGGCACCAAGGTCCTCACCGTCAGCTGCATGAAGATGCCCAGCGGCGCCTGGGGCATCACCTACATCCGCTACGAAGTGGCCCCCAAGAACCTCAAGCAGAACTGAAGTTCTTCTCAATCCAGCCCTTCTGCCCAACCCCGAAGCCAGGAGGCCCGCCTCCTGGCTTCGGGGTTTTCCACGCGCTGCGGGAGGTGGAACGGGCCTCCGCAAGGCCCCGGTCCCATACTGGAGGTGGAAGCTGTGGGCAGGCCCCTTGCGAGGTGGGTATGACCAGGCACACGAACCTCTTCGAGAACGTGAACCGGCAGTTCGATGTGGCGGCGGACCTCCTGGGCCTCTCCCTGGAGCTGCGGGAGCTGTTGAAGACCCCCTACCGCGAGATCACCGTAGCCATGCCCCTGCGCATGGAGGACGGCACCCTGCACGTCTTCAAGGGCTACCGGGTCCAGCACAACGGCGTGCGGGGCCCCCAGAAGGGCGGCATCCGCTACCACCCGGATCTGGACCTGGACGATGTGCGGGCCCTGGCCAGCCTGATGACCTGGAAGACCGCCGTGGTGAACGTCCCCTTCGGCGGCGCCCGGGGCGGCATCACGTGTGATCCCGCCAGGCTGTCCCTCCACGAGCTGGAGATGCTCACCCGCCGCTACATCTCCAAGCTCTCCATGGTGCTGGGCCCCACCCGCGACATCCCGGCCCCGGACCTGAACACCAATGCCCAGACCATGGCCTGGGTGCTGGACGAGTACGGCCGCAAGAACGGCTACCAGCCCGCCTGCGTCACCGGCAAGCCCCTGGAGCTGGGCGGCAGCCAGGGCCGGCATGCGGCCACGGGCAAGGGCCTGGCCATCTGCGCCCGGGAGGCCTGGGAAGGCGTGCTGGGCGGCACGCTGCGGGGGGCGACGGTGGCCCTCCAGGGCTTCGGCAACGTGGGCAGCCACGCGGCGGCCTTCCTCCACGAGGCCGGCGCCCGGGTGACGGCCGTGGCGGACCTCCAGGGCGCCGTGCGAGCGCCGGGTGGCCTCGACGTCCCCGCGCTCCGCGCCCATGCCGGGGCCAACCGGGGCACCGTGGCCGGCTTCCCCGGCGGCGAGGCCTTCGACCCTGCGGACATCTGGGCCCAACCCTGCGACCTCCTGATCCCCGCAGCCCTGAGCGGCGTGCTGAACGCAGAGACCGCGCCCCTGGTGCAGGCGCGGCTGGTGCTGGAAGGCGCCGATGCCCCCACCACCCCGGAGGCGGACGCGATCTTCCAGGCCCGGGGCATTCCCGTGATTCCCGACATCCTCGCCAATGCCGGCGGTGTGACCGTGTCCTACTTCGAGTGGGTGCAGAACCTCCAGCAGCTCTTCTGGGACGAGGCGGAGATTTTCAGCAAGGAGGAGAAGGTGCTGGTGCAGGCCTTCGCCGAGGTCCGCGAGCGCGTCAACGCCCACCACTGCAGCTGGCGCACCGCCGCCCTCGTCCTGGCCCTGGAGCGCGTCAAGAAGGCCAACGAGCTGCGCGGGTGGTGATGCGGCAGGTGCTATTTCTTCCGCACACAGGGGTTTTTCAGACAAACAGCCGCCGGACCAGCAATCATTCAAGCGGCAAGGGCATGGCTTGCGGCTCCAGCTCCAGCTGGACGGAGTGGGGCCAGTGCGCCGGCCACCAGCGGCCCACTGCTGCGACCACGCCGAGGAACAGGGCCATGCCCAGCAGACCCGCTGCCGCCTCGAAGTAGAGCAGGCCGTTGGCACCGAAGCGTCCATAGGCCCAGCCATCGGACTTGGTGATCAGGATGATGGTGGCATTGGAGGCACAAGCGAGGACAGCGTACTTGGTTGCCGCGGCACCGATGCCGATGGCCTCCAGCGCAAAGGCGGAGAAGGCCGCATAGGTCAGACCCGTGACAAACGCATAGGCGGTCGTCCACACGATGAACATCCATTCCGTATGAGGGAGTACGGCCATGGCCAGGGCGGAGCCCGCCTGCAGCAGGCCAAAGGCGACATAGGCCGTCTTGCGGTTCATGCGATCGCAGAGCCATCCGCCCGTGAGGGCCCCTGCCGCCATCATCATTCCGCCCAGCACACCCGTGACCAGTGCCACAGAGCCCAGGCCCGCCTGCCAATCGCTGGCCACCGCAGACCAGAGGTTGGCAGCGGCCCCGGAGCTGATGGGGAGGAAGCAGAGGCAGAGCGCCAGGAACCCCATGCGCGACCGGGCCATTCCCCATACATCCTTGACCACGAAGGCGGCATTCCCGACTACGCCACGGGCAGGCAGGCGGGGCGGCTCCGGGATGGAGAGGATCGGAAGGGCACAGAGGAGGCAGACGGCGGCGAGGGTCGCCCCGACCATCCAGGGCGCGGACAACCGTCCCGCAAGGAAAAGGCCGAGTCCGCCACCAAGGCCCGTTCCCGCCAGGGCTCCTGCGTTCCACCACCCGCTCACCCGCCCCCTCTCTTGATCGGGAGTGGCATAGGCCATGACCCGGCCCGAGGCTTTGGAGACGAACGTCGCTGCAGTATTGGAGGCCATGGAGACCAGCCCCAGGAGCGGCAGGTTGGCCGAGGTCAGCGGAACGACGCTCATGGCCAGAAGGCCCAGCGCCGTGCACACCGCTCCGATGGCGTACCACTTGCGGGAGGTCAAGGTGGTGTCGACGACCGGAGAAAACAGAAAAGCCCATGCGCTGGGCATCAAGGTGGCCGCGGCGAGGGTGGCGATCGCCCCCATCCCGACGTGGTTCCTGGAAAGCAGGAAGGCAAGCGTGACGATGGGGTAGCCACTTGCCACGCCAAAGGGAATGACGAGGAAAAGGTAGGAGGCCGGGTGCGTCCGGCGCCGGGAGCTCATCGGCGCCCAGGCCCCGGATGGGTGGGCCACTCAGCCGGGCTTGGACGCATCAGGACCCTCGCGGCATTTCTGTTAATGGACAAGGAATCAGGGAGGCCATGGATCCCCTGTTTGGATAGGACAGAACAGGAAGAAGGAGCGATTATGCGCTTATTTGGTTCGTGACCCAAATGAGGGCCGTCCTTCCCCCGGAGCGCACGACCGAAGGCCTCTAACCGGGAGCGGCCAGGCACGGAACACGCGGCTGCTCCCCGCTTCCATCCCCTCTTTTCGTCCCTGCCCAGGCGATGATGGAAGCTTCATTAGGACCCCCATGCAGCTCACCGCCCAGTACACCCTGACTCCCGAAGAAGCCCTGCGGGGCACGCGGGCTTTCAAGCGCTTTGGCTACGGCCTGTCCGTGGGCGCGGGGCTGCTGCTGCTCCTCATGGGGACCACCAGCGCCCAGCTGGGCGGCCGTGGGCAGGGGCTGTTCATGCTCGCGAACGGGCTGCTCTTCCTGGTGCTCCCCGAGGCGGTCCTGCGCTGGGGCCGCTACCGCCGCGGCCCCCAGGCCTACCCGTTCATGAAGGTGCAGCTGGACGACGAGGGCCTGACCCTGCGCACCGAAGCCAGCGCGGGCAGCCTGCCCTGGGCCGCCTTCGCCGGCATCCAGCGCCACAGCGGCTTCTGGATCTTCCGCGTGAGCCGCTCCCAGGCCATCCTCGTGCCCGAGCGGGCCCTGGCGGAAGGCGACGAGCTGGAGGCCTTCCTGCGGGAGCGGAAGCTGTTCCGGCCATGAACCTGGGCTCCCCCGTCGACGGCGCCGCCCGGGAGCTGCTGGGCGCGCTGCTGGTCCGGGAAGGGGTCGTCCTCCGCATCACCGAGGTGGAGGCCTACGGCGGCCCCGAGGACAGCGCCAGCCACGCGCGCCACGGCCGCACGGCCCGCAACGCGCCCATGTGGGGGCCTCCGGGCCGGGCCTACCTCTACTTCTGCTACGGCATGCACTGGCTGCTGAACGTGGTCACGGGCCCCGAAGGCGGGGCCGCCGCCGTGCTCATCCGGGGCGCGGAGGTGGTAGCGGGCCTCCACAGCGTCCTGGCCCGGCGGAAGGCGTCGAAGGCCACGCCCGGACTCTGCGCCGGCCCCGCCAAGGTGGCCCAGGCCCTGGGCCTCGACGGCGCCTTCGACGGCCATGACCTCCTCGCCCCCGGCGGCCTGGAGCTGCGCCCCGGGACCCCGCCCGATCGAATCCTCGCCGGCCCCCGCCTGGGCATCGGCTTCGCAGCACCCGCCGACCAGACCCGTCCCTGGCGCTTCGCGGACGCGGACAGCGCCGCCGTCCTGAAGCCCCGGGAGCTGGCATCCTGGGAGCCCTGAAAGGGACCGACATGCCCTACGTGAACATCCGCATCACCCGCGAAGGCGCCACCCCCGACCAGAAGGCCGCCCTCATCCGGGGCGCCACCCAGCTCCTGGTGGACGTCCTCGGCAAGAACCCCCAGACCACTGTGGTCGTCATCGACGAGGTCGATACCGACAACTGGGGCATCGGCGGCGAGTCCATCACCGCGCGGCGCAAGCAGGGAAAGTAGTCCCGCCCCTTGCGGACCCCCGCCCCGGCCCCCATACTCAACCTCCGCCCGATCCGGGCCCTCGAGGGGGCAGGCCGGGCGGTTCCAGACCACATGGGGGTGACCGGTTTCGACAGGTCGTGATCCAGGTGTCCGGTGCAGGCGGGGGTTGGACGGATGGCCCCCTTATCAATCCGCCCAAACCAAACTGCCAACGATAACTTCGAACTGGCTCTCGCTGCCTAGGGCAACCTAGGCTCCGAGCGAGTCCCCGGGATCTCTGGGTACCGGGCTCGTTAAACCCCTGAAAGGGTGGCTTCGGCCTGCCGGACAGGGGTACCAGATAGGCTGCCGCGACGCCCCCTGACGGCAGCCGAGATCAGGAGGCACACGTCCCGAGCGGCTCGTCCGTTCCCCGCCGGGAGGTTTCAAGAGCGGACCAAGCCTGTGAATGAGCTGCCACCTGGCATTTCTTGGACGTGGGTTCGACTCCCACCACCTCCACCAACAACAACGCCCCCGCCGGGGGCGTTGTTGTTGTGGCGTGAACCATAAGATGGCCGAACGGTCAGCTTATGGTTCTTTTTTCTAGTGGGACAACATATGGTTCCCGACTGGTGAAAAAGTACTGGTGCCGCGCGAAGCCATCAATCGCTGGCTGAGGGTGGTTCGAGCATGGAGCGTCATCCCCTGCGTCCAGGCGCCTATGACACCCCCACCCTCACCCATTCCCCACTCTTGATGGCCACCAGCCAGGCCTCCACGGGCTTGCCCTCCTGGGCGCGGATGGCCTGGGCGTACCGGGCGACTTGGGCTTGGTAGCTGGCCAGCTCTTCGTGGCCAAAGGACTTGGAGTTCTTGAAGTCCAGGAGGTGGATGCGGTCGTCTTCCCACACCACCAGGTCGGCGCGGCCCTGGGCGCCGCTGGAGGCGGCACCGACCAGGGGCAGCTCGGTACGACGGCGCAGGTGCCGCCAGCCCCGGGCCTCGAACTGCTCCAGGAAGCGCTGGGCATGTTCCTTCGCACCGGCCACCGGCGGGGCCGCCGCCAGGCAGGCCGCGAACCCCTCGGCGTCCTCCCACCGCACCAGCAGGTCCCTCAGGAACGCATGGATCATTTCCCCATCCTGGCGGGCCTTGGCGCGGGCCTCCGCCGGCAGGGCCGCGTGGGCATCGGGGGTGGCCTCCTCTGGGGCCAAGGCGGGCCTCGGTGTGGGCGGCGCCCAGTCCGGACCGACCACCGGCGGGAGGGGAGAAGGTGCGGGCATGTCCTCCAGGTTGCACAGCTCCGCCGCATGGGCATCCGCGAGAAGCTGACCCCAGCGGGCCCAGGTCTTGGTCTCGGCCGGACCCTTTGATTCCTTGGGCTTCTTCGCCTCTTTCGGCTCCTGCAGCAGCAGGCAGAGGCGATCCTTGGCCCGGGTGAGGGCCACGTAGAGCAGGTTCAGGTCGTCCCGCCGCTGGCGCGCCGTCACGAGCGGCTTCAGCTCCCGGTAGGCCCGGCCCTCGAACTGACCCAGCTTCCAGGCCAGCAGGAGCCCACTGGTGGTCGAGCTCGTGCGCAGCTCGCCCTTGCGGAAGGACTGCGGGTTGCCGTTCAGCAGCGGCAGGATGACATCGTCGTATTCCAGGCCCTTGCTGGCGTGGACCGTCTGGATCAGGAGGTCCGCGTCGTCGGCGGAAGCCGGCAGGTCGCCCCGCTCCATGCCGGCGCGCTCATCCTCCAGAGCCGCATAGGCCACGGAAGGGCTGGCGGGCAGGCCGAGCAGCATGGCCAGCAGGGCCGCCAGGTTGCGCCGGGCCCGCAGGGGCTCCATGGTTCCGTGGGTGCGCAGGGCGGCAAGCCCCCGCAGCAGCGCCCCCTGGTCCAGCAGCTGTCCGGCCAGCGCCTGGGCAGAGACCTCACGGAGGCTCTGCAGCCACCGGACCGCCTCCCGGTGTGGCTCAGGGAAAGCCTCGGGATCCAGCTGGCCCAGGCCGGGCAGGCCGGGTCGGCCCTCCCGGGACAGGGCGAGGCGCGTGAGGTCCCCGTCGCTCAGGCCCACGAGCTGGCGCAGCAGGGCCACGCAGGGGCGGGGGCGCTCGGGGTGGGCCACCGCCTCCAGGGCCGCCATCACCAGCCGCACGCCGGGGCTGTCCCAAAAACCCTCCTTGGCCACCACGTAGGGCTGGATGCCCTGGCGCTTCAGGCGCTGCAGCAGGGTCGGCAGCTTGGTGCGCTGCTTCAGAAGCAGGGTGCGGCGACGGGGCCCCGGCTTGGCGGGTTCGCCCAGGCAGTGCCGCCAGCCTTCCTCCCGGGCAAGGCCCGAGATCCAGCCGGACAGGCCCGGCAGGTCCGTGCCTCGGGATGGGGCCGGAGTGCGCACCAGCCCCACGGGCAGCGCCGCCGGGGCCACGGCCTCCTGGGCTCCATCCAGGTTGTCCATTTCCGGAGCAAGCTGCGGCCAGACCTCCTCCACATAGCGGTTGGCCAGGGCCACCACCTGGGGCGTGGAGCGGAAGTTGTACGGCAGCCGGAAGGCCCGGTCTTCCGCCGCCCGCAGGTGGCCGGCCAGGAGCTCGGGGTCGCCGCCGCGGAAGCCGTAGATGGCCTGCTTGACGTCGCCCACCCGGACCACTCGTGCGGCCCCCAGGGCCGCCAGGAAGTCGTCCTGGGACGGCGAGGTGTCCTGGTACTCATCAACCAGCAGCAGCCGGGGCGGAACGCGCTCCAGCCGGGCCTCGACGAGGCTGTGTCTTGCCGTGCGCACCAGGTCACCAAAGGTGGCCAGACCCTGCTGGGCCTTCTGGGCCTCGAAGCGATTCAAGGCGTCCAGCAGCAGGCAGCGCAGGAGGTCTTCCAGGGCGTCGGCCACGGGCCCGAAGGCGGCCATGGCCTTCTTGAAGTTTTCCGTAAAGTAGGTGTTCTGCAGCTTGACGCGCTTGTCACTGCTCTGACGCTCGGCCCAGCGCAGGCGCGTGGCCAGGTCCGCAGTGGGGCCAGGTATCGCCAGGATGGCCGAGGGCTTGAAGTGCCGATACTGGTCGCTGGACGGATCGCCCGCCAACGGGGGATTGGCGGCAAAGGGTGCCAGGGCCACCTCGGCGGAGGCGAGGGCCGCCAGCAGCGCAGCGCGGAAGGGGCCGGGATCCTCGGGGTGCAGGTGGCCCATGGCATCCCGGTGGTTGTCGTGCCCCCGGGAGAGGGCATCCCAGCTGCGCTCGGCCCAGGTGAGCAGCAGGCGGGCCGGCACATGATCGGGGTCGGTATCAGGCAGGGTGAGGGCCTCCCGGACGGTCTGGCGGAGCAGCCGCAGCAGGGCGGGATGGGCCACGTCCCGGATGGTCTCGGGCGCCCCGGCGCCCTGCCCCAGCACCCGCATGGCCAGGCTGTGGATGGTGGATACCTGGAGCAGCTCGGCCTCCCGCCGGATGCGACGCCAGAAGGCCCGCGCCCGCTCGGGCGAGGCCGTCCAGGAGGCCCCAGTCCAGTGACTGGACGCCTGTGCCACTTCCTCAGCGGATTTCCGCAGGCGCTCGCCCAGGGGCAGGCCCTTCAGGAAGGTCTCCAGGGCCTTGGGGTCTGCGGTCTGCAGGAGGGGCAGGAAGGCTTTCCAGGCCGGTTCATCCAGCGCGGTCAGCAGGTCCAGGGGGCGGAGCAGGCGCTCGCGCAGGTCGGCGGAAGCCGCCTCGCTGAAGGTGGTGGCCAGGATCTCGAAGGGGCGGAGGTCCTCCCGGCCGAGGTTGGCGGTGACCAGCACGGTGAGGGTGAAGGTCTTGCCGGAACCGGCGCTGGCGCTCACCACCAGAGACTGGTCCAGGACGCCGGCCTTGCTGAGGTCGAGGATGCGCATCAGTCCCCCTCCTCGTCGCTGTCCACCGTGACATCCACCGGCCGTCCGCAGATGGCGCTCAGCTCGCACCAGCGGCAGTGTTCGCCCGGCGTGGGTGGAAAGTCCCCTGTGGCCAGCCTTGCGTCGAAGTGGGCGAGGTTCTGCAGCAGGCGATCCCGCCAGGCGTCCGGTCCGCCGGGCTCCTCAAGAAGCGTGTCCAGGTGCCTGGTGAAGGGCGCAGGCGCCTCCTCCCGCAGGGGAAGCAGGGCGGCGGTGGCGACGTCTCCCGGATACGCCGCTTCAGCGATGAGCATGTAGAGGGGGGTCTGGAGGTGCCCTGCGAAGGGCGCGTCCTCCTTGGCGTAGGCCTTGAGCTTCTCTTCCGTGGAGGTCTTGTAGTCCATCACCCGCAGGAAGGTCAGGCCCTCCTCGTGCTCCCAGCGCTCGATGCGGTCGAGCTTGCCGCTCACGGGGAAGGGTTTCCCATCCGGCAGGCTCAGGTCCACAGGACCCAGCTCCCCTTCCAGGGCGAGCAGGGTGCGGGTCCAACCCTCCTGCAAGGGCAGCACCTTGGGACCCTTCTTGGGAGCTGCCACCTGCATGCGCTCGGGGTAGAGGAAGACCAGTTCCTCCTTCGTCGGCGCCGGGGCCACCGCATCCAGCAGCAGCGCCGCCGCAAGGTTGGGCAGCAGGGACTCCACCTCCAGCACCACCTGAGGCCACTGCTCCTGGGGAATGTCCTTCAGGCCCGCCAGCCAGTCCTCGCGGTTTGCATCCCACAGGGCGTGCAGGTGGCCGAGCATGGCTTCGGGATCGAGGTCTCCGCCCAGGTCGCCGAGGAAGGCCGCAGGCCAGTCCCGCAGGCCCACGTAGGGCAGCAGGCAGGTCTCCAGGACGTGGTGGACCAGGGTGCCCCCGGCCATGCGGAGGTAGCTGGCGGCGTCCTTGCTGGTGAGGCCCCAGACCCGCTCAGCCAGGGACTGGAAGGGGCAGTTCGCCAAGGCCTCCAGGGCGGTGGGGCTGGCCCCGGGGCGGCCTTTGAGCCAGGCGGTGCGAATATCCGAGACCAGGTCCGACGCCGGGGCGTGGGTGGTCAGGGCCTCGGCCTCGGGCCGGGCCATGGCGGCCTGACTGCGGGCCACGGCGATGGGATTCTGCGCGTGTCCCTCCCACAGCCAGCGAAGGCGACTGTGCAGCTGGGGTTCGGGTGCGGTCCAGGTGGCCGCGCCTTCCAGGGCATTCCAGAACGGGCCCTGGGCCTTCATGCGGCCTTCCTCGTCCTGGGCGGGGCTGAGCACCACAAGGCGCTCCCGGGTCATGGCCAGGACCTTGTTGAAGGCGTAGGCCTCCTTCTGGAAGGCGCGGGGGATCTGGTCCCCATGCTCGCTGCGGGGCAGCCAGAAGCGCTGAAGGGCGAGGGGAAAGACCACATCCCCCGCCGCCACCGTGGCCTGCACCAGGGCCTGGTTGATGGCCGCTTTGCGGTCCCAGTCCAGGTCGGGGTTTTCGGGGGCCCGGCTGGGCCAGGCCCCCTCGGAGAGGTCCAGGATCAGCGTTGCCCGGGAGCCCGACCACTCCTCCAGGAGGGTGTCCGGCGTCACCAGGCGCAGGCCCTCCGGTGCGCGGGCCACGCGGCTGCTGCGGGCAGCCTCGAGGAAGGCCTCCAGGGCGGTGAGCATCTCGGCAAAGGTCCACACATCGGCGGACCAGGCTTCTTTGAGCAGGCCAAGCGGCGCGAAGAAGTCATCCGGGTCCATGGGCAGGCGCAGGGTCCCAGCCAGGGACTCAAGGCGGGCAGCCCAGTCCCGGGCAGGGAGGGTGCGCTGGCGCAGGGCATCGAGCTCCTGCCAGACGGTGGTGGCGCCGGGGCGGGCCCACTCGTGCAGGTGCATGAAACCGCTGGTGAAGGCCCGGGGACCGGTCTGATCGGCCACCGCCAGGAGGTCAGCCCAGCGGCGCAGGTCGTCCCGCTGGGAGGCCCGGAGGCCCGCCGAAACGGCGCAGGGATCCAGACGAAGCAGGCCCGTAAGCAGGGTCCAGAGGGGGCTCCAGGCCTCGCTGGCGAGGAGGGGCAGGAGACCGCCCCGGACCTGGAGGGGAATCCCTTCCGCCGCCAGGAGCGGTGCCAGGAAGGGGCCCACCTTCTGGGGTTCGGGATGAATGACGGTGATCTCGGCCGGGCTAAAACCCTCGTCCAGCCAGCTGCAGATCTGCTCCACTGCGTTGCGCAGCAGGTCCACGGGGCCGTCCACCAGGCCGCGCTGGAAGGTGTCGCCGTGGGACTCAAGCGCCAGGGTTCCCTCGAAGAGCCCGGCCAGCTCGGGGCTCCAAGGGGCGTCGCCCCAGCCTGCGGGTTCCGTGAGCTCCAATTCGTTGGGGAGGCTCTGGCCGTGCTGCTCCAGACCGTCCAGGAACCACTCCACCAGGGGTTGCGAGCTGCCGAAGAGCCCCGAGCTGCCATCTCCCTTGCGGGTGGCGAGGGCGAAGGTGGCCCCGCCCAGCTCGGGCACGCAGGCCAGGGTCCTCAGGCGGGCCGGACTGAGGTCGCGCAGGCCGGCAAGGATAGGTCCGTCCTCGGGGGTGCGCTCGATCCAGAGCCCTCGCTCCCCAGCCAGTTGCCTGTCCACGGCCCGCCAGAGGGCATGGTTGGGTTCGAGGTAGCCCGCCCGGTCCACCTCTGTGAGGTAGGCCTCCAGGTGGGCCACGACGCTGGCCAGGCTGTGGGGGGAGCGGGGGCTGCCCAGGTCCAGGCCGTGGCTCTGCAGGTCCCGGAGCGTGCTGGGCAGGAGTCCTTGGACCAGGAGCTCCTGGCAGGCCCCTGCCCGGGCCTTCAGGGCGTCCAGGCTCGGTTGTGGCAAGCCATGGGCCTTGGCCAAACGGCGGGCCACCCGCAGGTGCAGCAGCGTCCCAAAGGCCCCCGGTACCGGCGGCCTGGCATCGTCCAACAGCACACCGTCAAAGGGGTCGTAGCTCATGCCTGCCTTCTCGCGCTTCAGTCTGCCAGACCATCCTGCCAGATGGCTGGGGGTTCCAGGTTCCGGGGAAGAGGCCAACGGGCCGCAGAGGGTCCAATCCCAGAGTAGGCGTTCGGAGTGGACATTTTTTGTCCTTTCGGCTGGTGGGCCCTTGGAGGGCAGGAGTGCCTCAAGCGCCAGCGCCAGCCCAAGTATTTCGCGGTGTGGCCCCCCCCTCTCGAACCCGGCGTCACCTAACCTCCGCTGTCACCGGCGCCCGTAGATGTAGCGACGCTTCCAGAGATCCACCTCGTTCCGGAGCTCGGCTTCCGTACGCTCCAGCGCCCCTGGGCTTTCATGGGCGACCTCGGGGTCTGGGGCAGGCCGGGAGGCACCCTCCTGGAACTCGGCGGGCGTCCTCCATTGCTTGAACAAGGCGGGAAGGTCGATGGATCCGAGGAAGTCCCGTGCCTGCTCCAGGCGCTCCCAGAGCCCGGCCTGCTCCTCCAAGGGGGCCTCCTCCACAAGACGCTCCACCTCCGACAGGAAGGCCTGCACCCGCTTGGCCTGGTCCCAGCGCTTCATGAGATCCAGCAGCTCGTCCTTGCTGTCCTGGATCGCTTTCAGGCGGGCCCTCTCAAGCTTGGCGAGCCGCTCCTGCTCCGCCTGGATCGTCCATCGCTTCTGCATGGCTTCATGCTCTGCCACGAGCCTCTCGTGCTCGATCCGCGCCTTCTCCTGGGCCTCGCGCACGAGCGGGACCAGGCGTGATGCCTGAGCCTTCAGGGCCGCCGGGATTTGCTCGAGCAGCCCCGGAAACCCGCCCTCCTCGGCCTCCACCCAGGTCCGCTCCCAGGGCACCGCCTCGTAGGGGGAGTAGGCCCTCAGGGCGACCCGCCCAGTTTTGAACTCGTGGGTGGAGGTGTAGTAGGTCTGCTCGTGACGCCTCCGCTTCCCCGAGGGTGGGGGAATGTCGGAGACCCGAACCCACTTCCCGCCACGCTCCTGCGCCTCGGCCTCCTCGGAAAGCTCAAAGACGGTGAGTCCGATGGGCATGGTCCCGAAATACACAAGCGTAGGCCTGGCTGGGTTCAGGCCGTAATAGGACATAAGGTTCGAGGACTTCCCCTCACAGTAGGCAAGCCCCGGCCGGTGGAAGTAGACGCCGACGGGGCAGAACCCAACGCGATACCCCTTCTCCTCCAGGTGCAGGTAGAGCTGATTGGCCGCTTCGATCACCTTGGGCAGGGACTTTTTGGTGGCATAGAGATCTGCCAAAAGGCGCTTGGAGGGCCTCAGGTAGTCGTTGCTCATCACCGTGGCATTTTCAAAGAGCGACTCGATGCCCGTCAGGTGGGCATGTCTGCCTGTCTCATCCACCTGAGTGGGGGAGATCTTGGCTTGCCGTGAGGCCCGCGTGGAAGGTGAAGGATAGGGCTGGCGAGGGACGTATCCCCCGCCTTGGCTCCACACAAGCTCGCAGCCAGGTTCCGGGTCGGGGAGAGGCGGAGCCTTGGAGGTCAGGCCTGCGTTCTTTCGGGCCCAGTAGCCGCGCGGGGGGCAAGGCACGTTCATCCGCCGGCAGACCCGAGCCAGGAAGGATGAGGAGATGCCGTAGCGAGCCGCCACCTTGAGCATGGGCTCTGCCCATACCTCTTCGTAGAGCTTCTCTCGGCTCACGGACATGGATCTATCCTACTCGGCGTCCTTGCCTAGAGCTGCACCTAGACTTCCGGAAGGTATAGCCAACGGACTCGGACTCCATTGACTAGAAAATCATTGGCCATTTGAATTGGTTGGTTCCATTTCCTCAAGGCTGTTGAGGCCCAGCAGTGGGGACTCCACCGAAGCCTCGACCAGGTATCCCATGGCCCGATACCCTCTCATGCGTTTCTCGAACATCTTCCGGAAGACCGCCAGAGAATCATCGACGTAGTCGTAGATCTGAACCTCTCGTTTGCCCGGGTGCAACCGATGTAGCCGGCCTGCGTACTGCACCAGGGTCCCCTTCCAGGCGATGGGCATGGCCATGAAGAGGGTGTCCAGGCGGGGGTCATCAAAGCCTTCGCCAATGTAGCGCCCTGTGGCCAGGATGAGGCGCGGCTGATTGGGCGGGACGTCAGCGAGCCGTTGCAGCGCCAGCCGGCGGGCCTTTGCCGGCACGCCTCCGTGGAGTACCACGACATGCGGGACGACATCCTTAAGGGCTTCCACCAATAGCTCCAAGTGATCCCTGCGCTCAGTCAACACGATGGGAGAACGCCCCTCCCCCAGGGCCTTCCGGACATCTTGAAGGATCAAGGCATTCCGCTGTGGATCCGCCACCAGGGCAGCGTAAAGCTCCTGAATGCTTCCCTGGGCGAAGAATCTTGTCTCCCGAATCAGCAGGCGATTTGAGAAGGGGTGCTGGCCCTCCGCCGACCGGGGCTGGACCAGGTAGCGAATGGGGCCGCACTGGAAATGGAGTAGGCGCTGGAGACCATCACGCCGGTAAGGGGTTGCGGTGAGCCCCAGCACATAGCGGGCCTTCACCTCCCGCATGACCCGCTCAAAGGAGACTGCCGGGGCGTGATGGCATTCATCCACGATCACGTGGCCGTAGGTACCCAGGAGATCCAGTACCCCCTCCCTACCCGTCAGGCTCTGGATCATGGCGACATCGATAAGGCCGGTTGCCTTGTGCTTGCCGCCCCCAATCTGCCCCACCTCGTTCTGGCCGAGGCCGAGGAAGGCCTGGAGCTGTGCCCGCCACTGATCCAACAGTGGTTTCCTGTGCACGATCACCAACGTGTTTACGCCACGCAGCGCGGACATGTAGGCGCCAAGGACCGTCTTGCCAGTGCCGGGCGGCGCCACGAAGATGCCGAGATCGTGGGTACGAAGGGCCTCGACGGCAGTCTGCTGAACCTCGGTGAGCTGGCCCTGAAAAGTGACTTCCAGGGGATCACCGGCGCAACGCTGGTCTTCGACCTCCAGGCGGCTACCGTGCTCGGCGAGGAGCGTCCTGAGTTCCTCTTCGCACCCACGAGGAAGGGCGATGTGAACTGGGTGCTCCTCTGCGGCGCAAATGATGCGCGGGATGCCATTGGTGGAGAACCGCATGGCCTGTTTCTGGTAGAAGTCAGGATTCTGAAAGGCCACGAGGCGCTTAATCTCAGCATGGAGCCCAGCGGGCAACCCCGCCTTCTCTACAAAAATCTGCTGCGACCGAACGCCCTTGACGCTCGCCGGAACGGGTCCTTCTATGTGGATCTTCTTCGGCCTGCCTGACGGAGGTCTTTCCCAAGGCGTTTCGCCCAGGCCATCGTCCAGAGGTTCGAAGCGCACACCCAGGATCCGGCCCTGCTTCGCGGCGGCTTCAACCAGGGTGTCGACCTTTGCCGGAGACACACGCGGAAGGTTGGCCAGGTAGGCCCACGGGTCTGGATGCGGCTCCAATCTGGAATCGAGGAACAAGGTGTTACCCGCCTTCCGGGCAACCTGCTGCAACGGGAGAGCGATGAGGTTTCCGAACCCGCCCTGGGGCATCGTGTCCTGGTTCGGGAACAGACGGTCGTAGGAGGCCATGCTCAACTGCGGACGGTGGTTCATGGTCTCCGTGAGGAGGAAACAGCCGAGCCTTCGAGCCGTGGCCGCCGGTACCGGATCCGTGAAGAAGATCCAGAGATGCGCCCCTTCTCCCGACCGGGAGCGCTCTAATGCAGCTGGGATACCGTTCTGCTGGCAGGTCTCCAGGACGGCACCCGCGTCCTCCCGCCAGCCTTCACCGTCGAAATCAGCGGCAAGGAACCAGCAGGTCTCGTCCAACAGCAGTGGGTACACTCCGATCACATGGCGCCCCTGTAGGTGATCCAGAACGACCCGGTCATCCAGCGGCGCAAAGCGACGATTGGGGCAATCAGTGCACTTGATCCGGAACTTATCACAGAGCACGCGATCCCCGTCATTCATGCAGACCGGCGTGTAGCCCTTCCGGCCGCCCTTGTGGCTGGTCCAGAGGCGCGGGTAGACATCCTCCCGTCCCCGGAAGAGGCTCCGGAAGAGCGTCACCTTCTCGGTGGGGCCCTTTGGACATTCATGGGAGAGGGTCGGAACTACACCCTCATCCAGGGCCCGAATCTGCGTCTGAAGATCCTGGATCCGAACTCGTGTACTTTCGACCTCTTGCACCCGCGCCTTCAACTGGGCCTCAAGGGTTTCAAGCTCAGCAACCAGATTCAAGCGGGAGGTCATGGCCTCAGTCCGGTTCGCCGCTCACTCCCCACCTTGGTAGGCAGCGTCACGATGTGAATCTGGGCTGTTTGAATCCGGCCCTTAAGTTCTCCGAGGAGCCCGACATACCTCATGGACGGTCCGGTCATGGGAACTCCGAGCCCCATTCTCTCTTGGCCTGCCCCCCCTAGGGAAGCACCGCACCCTGGATCTGAATGGCCACTCAGCATGAGCCTCGGATACCCTTCTAGTCCTCGTTTAGAATTGACTAGCAAAACAATGTTCCTGATTATCGGCGACCCTCAGCCTGAAGGCTAGGCACCGGACCTCTCAAAAGTATAGGCGTTGCCTAAACTTTCTTTCGATTCGACAGGATGTGTCCACCCCCGAAGTCGATGATTTCGGAGGGAAGGCCACATGCCGAGGTACGACATTCAATTTCAGAAGGGCCTCTCCCTCCGGGAGTTCATGGCCCGCTACGGCACCGAGGAGCAGTGCATCGAGGCGATCTGCAAGGCTCGTTGGCCCCATGGGCTCGAGTGCCCCGAGTGCGGGTCCACTCACCACTGCCGCCTGTCCCGTGGCCTGTTCCAGTGCCAGGACTGCCGGAAGCAGACCAGCCCGACCGCTGGAACCATCTTCCAGGGCACGAAGCTCCCTCTCGCTGTCTGGTTCCAGGCCATGCACCTGCTCCTGGGGCAAGCACTCCGTCTCGGCTCTGGAACTGAAGCGCCAGCTTGGGGTCCACTACGAGACCACCTGGGCCATGAAGCAGAAAATCCTGCAGGTGATGTTGGAGCGAGAGGCCCAGACGGTCCTCTCTGGCCGGATCGAGGTGGACGACGCCTATGTGGGCGGGGAGCGCCACCTGGGGAAGCGAGGCCGGGGCGCCGCTGGCAAGACCCCCTTCGTTGTGGCTGTCCAGACCGACCCCGAGAACCCTGCTGTTGTTCTCCACATGAGGATGAAGGCGCTCCGGAATGTCGGCGGGCGCGAACTGAAGGCTTGGTTCGCCACTGGCTTCGCCCCGGCCTCGACCATCCTCACTGATGGCGGGAAGGCATACAACTTCCTGGATGCGGCAGGATTCGAGCACGAGCCCCACAAGATGCCGGGCGGTTGGCGGAGTGGGCGGCACCCCTCCTTCCCCTGGGTCAACACCGTCCTGGGGAACCTGAAGGGGAACATCGTGGGCGTGACCCGTTGGGTAGGGAAAGCCCACCTGGATCGCTACCTAGCCGAGTTCCAGTACCGCTTCAATCGACGCTTCGATCTAAAATCCATGCTTACTCGCCTGCTGACCGTGGCCATCCAGACCCCGGCCATGCCCCAGCCACTCCTAAAAATGTCATGGACTGTGCGAGCCACCTAGTGGTGGGCAGGCCCTTCGCGTCTGGTTATTTCCTTCTGGGCTTCAAGGCGTTTTCGCCAGTCACGACTTTTGTCCCTGTCTTGCTTTCGAGGTCAAGACGCGCATCCCGAGCAATTCGCCCACCTGTTCTAGCCGCATCCTTATTCTCAGGCATGCCGGTGGCTTCCACGCTTTCGGCGACCTGACGGGTAGCCAACTCTGCGAGGGCTGTAAAAACCAGTTCGGCCTCGGTCATGTGATCCCGCAAGTTCTGGGTGCGGAGCCCTTTCATGTCCTTGTGGGCCTTCACACTGACACCAGACCATTCCTCATGTATCAGGTTTGTCAGGATGGCGTATTCCTCGCCTTCCTTGACCTCGTGGTCCGCCCAGTAGTCCGTGAGTTTGTTCCTGGTTTCCTGCCCAGTCATTCGCTGTTGGATCCACTTCTCACTGCGACCATGTTTCTGCCAAAGTTCTCTGGCACGATCTAGCGCTAAAGCCGGATCGGCGAGTTCCTGAATTCGTTCGTGTCCCACCTTGGCCAGCCAGATCTTAATCGGCTCTGCCTTGGGGCTCGGAACGGACTGCACGAGACGCAGAAGGCTCTCTGGGGTGGCAACATCGGTGAAATACTGCTTGCCGTCAGCGGCGGTCATTTTCAGTCGGTGACAATTTGTCACCGACTGACTTCCCTCTGCATCCAAACGACTTCTGAGCTTGTTCCAGTATTTTCGGGCAGTTTGAAAATCCGGTTGCTCGGTCAGAACCTGCACAATGTCCACAACAGAGAACCACCAGGACTTCGTTGACTCGTCGTACACGCGGCGAATCTTGCTCTGGTCGAACAAGGCCAACTGGGCACCCATACCATCAGGTCCTTCATCTTCGGGGATACCCAGGAAATCCTCAGCCAAACCGATGGGTTCTTCGGCACCGACGGGCCTACCAACGCTCATTGAGACCGAGGAGGCCGTCTGCACAAGGTCCTCCGTCACGGGAGGCTTTGCCAATGGCTCCTTGGATGGCTCTGGCCCTATTCCGTTCTCATCCCGCTTCATCGGACTCTCTCCTTGCTACTCTGTGAAAGACTTTCCAACATTTGGTTTAAGAGGATCCGGGCTGGGCCTTGAGGCTTTCTTGAACCATCTGCCCACCGATTGATCGTTCTTCTCGTCACCCCGAACGCTTTGGCGAGGGCATCCACACCCCCGTATCGAAGAGCTAAGGCATGGAAGGGTTCGGGCAAACAGTCTGGTCTAGCCATAACACAGTATAGGACCAATGGTCTTGTTCGGCTAGTCTCGCCTCAATTAAGCTGAGGCTCGCCGATAATCAGGACAATGTTTTATAAACCATTTATTTAGAATATTTTCCACAACAATTACACGATCGGACACCTTATGCTTCCGACTTTGCACGACTGGACAACTTATGGTTCCGGCAGCCTGTCGGATAGGCCCATTCCACCCCTCAAATGAGGTCATTTCGGGGTAGAAGCGGACAGAATATGC
>Ga0208507_1000384_pt1 | contig 29331 bp, 28 predicted proteins | sample CryBogCBH12Aug01_FD_184626 | JGI IMG/M metagenome (GOLD analysis project Ga0208507, IMG submission 184626) | Freshwater microbial communities from Crystal Bog, Wisconsin, USA - CBH12Aug09.1 (SPAdes) (version 2) | ecosystem: Environmental > Aquatic > Freshwater > Lake | place: Crystal Bog... | reverse complement strand
ACATTCAGCCTCCAACACACCACCCTGCCAATCGACGCGGTGGTTTAAAAAACTGGCATCCGCCAAGTTCAGGGCATTGCAAACCGCACCGCGTTTGGCATCAAACGCACCAAACACCAAACGTTTGACCCGTGCATGGCTAATAGCCCCCATACACATCACACAGGGTTCCAGTGTGACATAAAGGGTTGTGTCAGTAAGCCGGTAGTTTTTTAAGGCCTTGCCAGCCTCACGTAAAGCCAATATTTCGGCATGGGCGGTCGGGTCATTCAGGCTAATCGGGTAATTCCAAGCTTCGGCAATACACCGCCCATTTTGCACCAACACTGCGCCCACCGGCACCTCCGCCAAACTTTCGGCATGTTGGGCAAGTCGAAAAGCATGGCGCATCCAGGCCTCATCAAGCGTGTTATCTTGTCCTACGTCCATATTCCTTCAATTTTTATGAGGTGACGATTATGCCGCTATTGCTTATAGAATAAGACCCCAATTTAAGCAAAACCTTAAAATTTAAAATTGGTAGTCCTGAAATTGGAATGATTTCTTAAAAAGCAAGCTTGGTAGTGTCGTAATGGTGGACAAAGTGCCAAATGACCGCGATAGGGTTCTCCAATTTTTTTGGCGAAGGCGAGTGATTTCCTGACCAGCCGTGACACCCTATGGCGCAGGGTGTGATGGGATTGGACTGTCCTTGCCTGACACCACATGGCGGTCTCCGATGTGTACGCCGACAATGGCGCGGGTGTCCCTGTCCAGGGCTAGCCAGCCCATTGCTTGTTGGCCTTGTTGCCTACAAACGACCAGAGTTCGTCACACTCAAGGGTCAATGCTGCGCCTTTTCGCGGCTTGGCGTCCGTTTTTTACAGTGGCGGTGACATGGCATTTCGGGTAGTTCATTGGCTCAATCAGGAAATCAAATTCGATGATTGTACTGCGGCTACTAGGAAACTTTCATAGCACTTGGCTCTTTGTATATCATTCCAATTTCAGAACCCTCGGCGGCGGGGGGTGGTGACGGTCACGAGGGCAGTGGTGACCGCCGTTAACGATAACGACAGGTTTTTTAACGCATATCCGTCTTACAGCTGTGCTTATGGTGCCGATGCAGGTAGATTGGGTGCGGGTAAATTGGGCGGTGGCGGGGCATGCCATTCTTGCTTCATGCCGTAGGTCAATTCACGAGGTATGGGCACGCGGTGGCCTTTGCCGTACATGCATTGCATATAGCTGATGTCATAAATTTGTTGCCCCTCTTCAATAGAATCGGGGGCAGGAGAGCTTGCCAATTGTTGTTGGGCCAGTTGTCGGCAGTTGCCATCATCGTCACGAAATTGCCCATTGCTTTTGCCGGTGCCGGGCAACACCAAAATATCAGGGCCAGTGGGTAGGGTTGAACAGCCTGTCAGCAAGAGGGTTGGTAATAAATAGCGTAAAATCGGTGACATAGTGATGCTCCGTTAAGGGACAATTTGTTGCCAAGCCGCCAAACACGCCCTGACATACGGATAATAACCAGCCGGATTGACACAATAATACCAATAACCGGGCACCTGCCCAAGCGGTTGCGGGTCAATGCTTTGCCAACCGGTCGGGCAGGCTGGTACATGGGGGTAATAGCCTTCAGGTTTACGGCAATAATCCCAATTATGGATTTCGCGCGGCTGGATGGCGGGTGTGCTGCTTTGCTCTATATACACCGGCGAGGCTGGTGGCATGTTGATGCCCGAAGATGGATAGTAAAGCGAATTGCCATAATATAGGCCACCATAATACGGATTGGCATAATAGGGCCAGTAATAAGGCAAGCCGCCATAAAACCCCAGCCCACCATAACTATGCGCGTGAATCCCGCCCATAAAACCGCCGCCATGGTGGTGACCGCCAAATCCGCCACCATGACCAACAAAACCACCGCCATGCCCACCGCCAAAGCCTCCTCCATGACCGCCCCCACCATGTCCACCACCGTGCGCCAAGGCACTTTGCCGGGCAGGCCAAGCGATTAGAATTATTATGGCAAAGACTAGCCTTCTGGATTTCATTATCGTTTCCCCACTTATCCACACAAGCCAAAAAGAACCAGAAGCATTACCGGACTGATTTATAATAGCCATTGTTGTCGGGTTGTACCCTCCGGACGCAAGCATTGTCACTTTTATGCACTTCAGGGAGAACCCAGCCCCATCAACCACCTGACTTAATCACTAGGAGCCGAACCCATGTCATTGTTAGCCCCGTTCACCAAAAAACCCAAATTGACCGCCGCCCACCAACACACCGCCCAAGCCCGCAACAGCACAGGAGGTGAAGCCGACAGCTTTTATAATGCCGCCTATTCCGGTTATGCGGCGGTGTTGTTGGATGACCCCATCCGTGCCGAAGCCCTTTACAGCTGGGGTTTTGCGTTATTGCACCAAGCCAAGGTGAAACCGGCCGAGCAAGCCATTACGCTCTTAGAGGAAGCCATCAGCAAATTTTCTTTTTGCCTGTTGATCAACCCCAATTATCTAGGTGCCGCCATAGATATGGGCGTGGCCTATATGGATTTGGCCCGCTTACAGACTGCCTCGCCCAGTGATGGGCTGTATAGCCTTGCTAAAAGCAGCTTTGAAAATGCCAACCGCATCCAAAAGGGTTCCGCTTCCTATAACGCGGCCTGTATTGATGCTTTGCGCGGAGATTATGATAGCGCCTTGCAAGCCTTGCAATACGCCAAAGAACGCGGCAGCTTGCCAGATATCGCCGATATTCTAGAAGATGCTGATTTGGATTGTGTAAAACAACAGGCTTGGTTCACCGATTTTGTCGCCGGTTTGGAAAAAAAACCAGCGGCTGAAGCAGCGCAAGCAACTGATCCTGAGCCAACTGCCCCTGAAGCAACAGAAGCAACGCCAACCGAACCCACAGAAAATGCCGAACAAACCACCAGCGAACCCGCGCAAAATTAACCCCTGCCTTTAGCAGTCCTAAAAAAGGCGGTCAAACCGGTCAACCGAAGGGATCGAACAGGCGCATTTTGAGTGCCTGCATGGTCGTCTAATAGATTATCCGGCATCAAACGGTGCCGGATGGAGTAGGGCATAAAAACAGCTTTTTATACCCCAGCCCCAGTATAGCGGTTATTTTTTCTCGGCGACCTTAATCAACCAGCCTGCCTCGCCGTGGCAGCCCAGCATGGCCTTGGCACTGACACTAATCCTGACAAATTGACCATTAAATTCCACTGGTAATTTCGCCTTGACCTTATGGAAACTGCTGTTGCTTTCAACCGAAAAAGCCAGCGGCAGTTTTTTGGCGGTCAGCTTAATGGTGCTGGCATCTGTCCATGCGGGTACTTTAAACATCAGCTCGGCTTCTGGCGCGGTTTCCGCTTGTTCCGCTGTATATTCGGTCAAGTTAAAATCGGTGAACTTAGGTTTTTTACAGACTTTTTCTTGTTCTTCCGGTGTGTAGGCGAATGCATTGGCGGCTAACAACAAACCGACAGTTATTAGGCAGCTTCTTAGTAAGGTTTTTTTTACGTTCATTTATTATCTCCTCTTAGTTGGTTAGGTATTATTGTTATCATCCAACGGTATACCTGTTTTTTTATTATACCCAAACCACTTTAGTTTTTTTTGCCATTAAATACAACTGCCCTGTATTGTTTGGAGGATTGCATAAGCGGCAAAGCCAGTGACCCATCAGAAAAAAAATCCTAGGTCTTGTACAATATCCATAGTTATAGCCCATCAAGGAGAGCAGCACAGTGAATTTACCTGACAAAGAAAGCTTGGATTATAAAAGCGCGGGCGTTGATATCGCCGCTGGCAATGCCCTTGTGGAACGCATCAAGCCGATTGCTGCCCGTACCCGTACAGCGGGTGTCATGGCAGGTTTGGGCGGCTTCGGTTCGTTGTTTGAACTGCCGCTGCACCGTTACCAACATCCCGTTTTGGTGTCCGGCACGGACGGTGTCGGCACCAAGCTTAAACTGGCGATAGACTTGGGCATTCACCACACAGTGGGCATTGATTTGGTTGCCATGTGCGTCAACGACATCATTGTGCAAGGCGCAGAGCCGTTATTTTTCTTGGACTACTTTGCCACCGGCAAGTTGGATGTTGATACCGCAGCGGCGGTTATTGCCGGTATCGGCCAAGGCTGTGAATTGTCTGGCGCGGCCTTGGTGGGCGGCGAAACAGCGGAAATGCCGGGCATGTATCCGGCAGGTGAATATGATTTGGCGGGCTTTTGCGTGGGCATTGTCGAAAAAGCCAACGTACTGGACGGCAGCAAGGTGCAAGTAGGTGATTGCCTGATTGGCATTGCCTCTTCCGGCCCACATTCCAACGGCTATTCGCTGATCCGTAAAATCATCAGCCATAGTGGGGCAAGCTTAAATGATCCGTTTGGCACAACCACGCTGGGCGAGGCTTTGCTGGAGCCGACCCGCATTTATGTGAAGAACCTGTTGGCATTGCTGGAAAAATTACCCGTACATGCCTTGGCGCACATTACTGGCGGTGGCCTGACCGAAAACTTGCCGCGCGTATTGCCTGAAGGCACAGCCGCCCAGATTAGCCTGTCCAGTTGGCAATTCCCGCCGTTGTTCCAATGGCTGCAACAGCAAGGTAATGTGGCACTCGCCGATATGTTAGTCACCTTCAATTGCGGCATCGGCATGGTGGTGTGTGTGGCTAAAGCAGATGAACAAGCCGCCTTGGATTTGCTAAGCCAATTGGGCGAAACTGTTTTCACGATAGGCCAAGTGGTTGCTGCCGAAGGCAAGCCGCATGTAGTGTTTGATGCATAAAGTTAGTGCGCCAATTGCATGGGCGCTTATAAAAACACTATGAGCCAAGCAGAGCATAATCAAAAAGCCCCCATCAACAAGCAGCCGACTGAGGCCAATGCCTTGCCGCATACGCCGATGATCAAGCAGTTTCTGACCATTAAGGCACAGTATCCGCACACCTTGTTGTTTTATCGCATGGGTGATTTCTACGAATTGTTTTTTGAGGATGCCCAAAAGGCTTCAGCCCTATTGGATATCACCCTGACCAGCCGTGGGCAATCGCAAGGCAAGCCGATTGCAATGGCGGGGATTCCCTACCATGCCGCCGAAGGCTATTTGGCCAAATTGCTCAAACACGGTGAGTCGGTGGCGATCTGCGAGCAAATTGGCAATCCGGCAACCACCAAGGGCCCGGTTGAGCGTAAAGTGGTGCGGGTCATCACCCCCGGCACGGTCACTGATGAGGCGTTATTGGATGAACGGCAAGACAATTTGTTGGTGTCGGTTGCAGTATCTGTCAATGGTGCAAGCTATGGCTTGGCCAGTTTGGATGTCAGCAGCGGTCGTTTTGCCTTACAACAACTGGCTGCCGAAGATACATTATTAAGCGAAATAAGCCGCTTGAACCCTGCCGAATTGTTATGGCCTGAAGATATCCAGTTGCCCGCCCTGCTCAAGCAGCGACGCGGTATAGGTATGAGACCAGCGTGGCATTTTGAACCCGCCAGTGCGCGGCAATTATTGCTGAAACAATTTGCCTGCCATGACTTGCAGGGCTTTGGTTGTGAGCATTTGCCCATGGCGCTGGCGGCGGCGGGGGCGTTATTGCAATATATTAAAGATACCCAGCAAAGTGCTTTGCCCCATCTACAGGGCATCCATATTGAAAGCAGTGCGGATTGTATTGCATTGGATGCCGCTAGCCGCCGCAATCTTGAGCTGGATTACCACCCCACCGGACAAATGCAATACACCCTATTTGGCGTGTTGGATAATACCGCAACCGCTATGGGCAGCCGTTGCTTACGCCGCTGGCTTAACCGGCCGCTACGCGATCAGGTTTTGCTAAAACAACGTTATGCGGGTATCGCCAGCTTATTGTCCAATAACTTATATGGCGAAATACAGCCCTTGTTACGGCAAGTAGGCGATATAGAAAGGGTCAGCTCGCGTATTGCTTTACGGTCAGCAAGACCGCGTGATTTGTTGGTGTTACGCAATACCTTAGCCGTGCTGCCTGATTTGCAGGCTGCTTTGGCTGTTAGCGACAATCCGCACTTGGCGGCACTGGGGGCGGCAATCGGCGTGCAGCCGGTGTTGCTGGCTTTGCTGCAACAGGCAATTATTGATAATCCACCAGTGTTGATCCGTGATGGCGGCGTGCTGGCTAGCGGCTACCACCCCGAACTGGATGAACTCAGGCATCTTAGCCAACATGCCGACCACTATTTGCTAGATATGGAAAGCCGCGAACGGGCGGCAACCGGCATCAACACGCTTAAAGTCCATTACAACCGTGTCCACGGGTTTTATATTGAAATCTCGCACTTGCACGCCGACAAAGTGCCTGCCCATTATATCCGCAAGCAAACGCTGAAAGGCGCGGAACGCTTTATCACCCCGGAACTAAAAAACTTTGAAGATAAAGTGCTCAGTGCGCGTGACAAGGCCTTATCATTTGAGAAGCAGTTATACGAAGCATTATTGGCAACCCTTGCCGAATCTTTGCAGGCATTGCAACAGTGCGCCACCGGTTTGGCGGAATTGGATGTGCTGGTCAATTTTGCCGGACGGGCGGACAGCCTAAATCTGGTACAGCCTGAACTGACCGATGCCTCCGGTTTGTCGATTCAGGCGGGGCGGCATTTGGTGGTGGAAAAATACGCCGACACCCCGTTTGTACCCAATGACTTATCATTTTCCCATCAACGGCGCATGTTAATCGTCACCGGCCCGAATATGGGCGGCAAATCCACTTATATGCGCCAAACGGCGTTATTGGTGATTCTGGCGCATATCGGTTGTTATGTACCGGCCCAAGCGATGGCTTGCGGGCCGATTGACCAGATATTCACCCGCATTGGCGCGTCCGATGATTTGGCGGGCGGACGTTCGACCTTTATGGTGGAAATGTCAGAAACCGCCAACATCCTGCATAATGCCACCGCCAACAGCCTGATACTGATGGATGAAGTGGGCCGTGGCACCAGCACTTTTGATGGCTTGTCGCTGGCATGGGCCTGTGCGGATTTTCTGGCCAAGCAAACACGGGCCTTCACCTTATTTGCCACCCATTATTTTGAGTTGACGGCACTGGCTGAGGAGCAAAAAACCATCCATAACATCCATCTGGATGCGGTTGAATATGGCGACAAAATCATTTTTTTACATGCCGTCAAAGACGGCCCAGCCAGCCAAAGCTATGGCCTGCAAGTGGCGGCCTTAGCGGGCGTGCCTCGTTCGGTGATTGACCACGCCAAAGCCAAATTGATGCAATTGGAAGATACCGCATACCGTGGCAGGCAGGCGGACAAAGAAGCCCAGCAATTGGATTTGTTTGTCGGCAAGGAATGCCATCCGGCGGTGCGCTTGTTGGAAGCAGTCAAAGCCGATGAGCTAAGCCCCAAGCAAGCCCTGGATATGCTGTATCAGCTAAAAAGTTTGCTATAAAGGCTATTTGCAAGAAGAATGTGAATAGCTTAATTGGGCTGGTGATGCATTGGGCTTTGTGGCTATCTTTTTTTGCCCATAACCCTCTTTCAACAATACCCCGCTCTGGTCTCTTTACCCTTGGTTTAGCTGTTTGTAGTTCCTCATGCGCTTCTCGTCTTTGGTCGGATTGAAAAATGCCCGGAACCATAACAGCTAGCCTCCCGTCAGTCCGAGTAATTTCGATCATGATCGACTTTACCATCCATACGGCAACAGCGCAAAATGTCGTTGGGCGGTGCTGTCATTGCAGCAGCCGCGCTGAAATATCGCCAAACCTTAGTCACTCGAAATGCCCACGATTTCAACTGGCTGGAAGGGTTGAAAGTGATTGATCCTGTCAAGTGATAACTCGGCAACTGGCATATAAAATGGGTCCATTGTCTGTAGAACCTACTCATCCAACAAGGGCAAGTCAATCTTGTCGTTGTCCAGCTCCAAAACACCGACCTTATCCAGTTTTTTCTGCATCTGCGTGGTGCGTGTGTTTTTTAATTTTTCCAACGAACCAGAGGCCGTGGTGAGCTGTTTATGCACCAAAGCCAATTGCTCAGCATACGTGGCAAATTCGGTTTTGACTTCCGCCAGCACCTTCCATACCTCACTGCTGCGCTTTTGTACCGCCAATGTCCTAAAGCCCATGTGCAGGCTGTTCAACAGTGCCGACAACGTGGTCGGGCCGGTGATGGTGATGCGGTATTGGCGCTGTAGCCGTTCAAACATGTGCGGATGCCGCAACACCTCGGCAAACAGGCTTTCAATAGGCAAAAACATAATGGCAAAATCAGTGGTATGGGGCGGGTCTATGTATTTGCCGCTGATGTCCTTGGCAAAGCTTTCCACTGCTTTGAACAACACTTTTTGGGTCTGGTCAATCTTAAGCAAATCGCCTTCTTCGTAGGCTTGTAACAGCAGTTGGTAGCTTTCCAGCGGAAATTTGGAATCCATCGGTAGCCACACGGTTTTTTCATCGTCTTTGCCGGGCAGCTTCACGGCAAACTCCACATTAGCCTGGCTACCCTGCTTGGTGGCAACGTTAGTGGCGTATTGTTCCGGCGCAAGCACTTGCTCGAGGATGTTGCCCAATTGGTATTCGCCCAAAATGCCGCGCGTTTTGACATTGGACAGCACTTTTTTCAAATCACCGACACCAATCGCCAAAGTTTGCATTTCACCTAAGCCTTTATGCACTTGTTCTAACCGGTCGCTGACTTGTTTAAACGATTCACCCAAGCGTTTTTCCAGAGTGCTTTGCAGTTTTTCATCAACTGTCTTACGCATTTCATTGAGTTGCTGGGTATTGTCTTCCCGTATGGCGTGCAGTTGCTTGTCGATGGTGTCACGAATCTCGCTGATGCTGGCTTTGGCAAGAGCATTGGCATCGGTTTGCTGCTTCTGCAAATCGGCAAATTTTTGACCCAGTTGTTCACCAAACACTTTAATATTAGTGGCAAACTGGCTTTCAAACGATTTTAGCGCGTCATTCAATTCGTTGCGGTTGTCCTTGGCATCTTTTTGGATGCTTTCGGCAAAACCATCCAATCGGGCAAGGGTTTTGTCCCTGAACTCATCTTGCTTGCTGTTTAGGGCATCACTGGACAGCTGAAAAGATTGGCTGACCGACAGCTTAAAATCATTGGCGTTGTTAATCAGCTTTTCTGACAACTCGCTAAAAGCTGTTTTGAATAAGTCCAATTGCTGATTATGCAGCTGGTTATTTTCGGCAATACGGTTCAGCAAGGTGTCCTGCAAATATTTGGACGCATCAAGATTTTCGCGTCTGTTATCGGCACCTATATCGCGCCATTCTTTGCGGGAGTCGGCAAAACCCTGTTTTACGTTTTCTTCGCTTTGTTTTAGCCAATAGAGCAGTTCGTTATGCATAACCGCTGGATTGTTGCCCGCCAACAGGTTAACCCGTTTTAGCAGCAAAACCAATAATATCAATATAACCAGCAGCAACACACTTGCCAAAATTACGGCTATCAGCAGGGGATCGGTCATTTATTGTCCTTTGGTGGCCTAATAAGCTAGGGAAAATGATAGGGGGATTTGCTTCTGATAGCCTGATGATGCACGGGGCTAAACCCGACTGCGTTTATTTAAATTATCCAGCATTCGGTATTAAGCGGCACGATTTTGCCCCGAATCCCCGCCAAGCTACCCTTGTTGCGCCGTTTTCAGCACAGCCAGCAGCTCTTGCAAGTAGGCTATTTCGCGTTTTTGATGCTCGATAATTTCATCTTTGTGGCTAACGGCTGCTTTCAGGTTTTGTATTTCCGCCGCCAGTTCCTGTGATGATCCGATAATATTACAGCCGTTATTGCTGTTATTTTCCCCGATCAAACATAAAACCTGTTTTTCACCAAAAGACATCAGTTCCATAAAATCCATGCCTAAGGTTTCGGCGATTTGTTCCAGTTTAGGAATATACGCCTTGGTTTCGCCGCGTTCAATTTTGGCATAACCGTTGGTGGACATGTTCAGCTTCATGGCCATTTCTTCCTGCGACCATTGGTGGGCTTCCCGCATCAGACGTATTTTTTCCTGTATTTTCATGGCATACCAACCAACAGTGGGGGAAATAGTAACTATTGGTTGATTGTAGCATAAGCCGTGCGGCTTGATAATTAAGCTGCTTGAGATTTAGCCATCGAGGCGACAACTACCCTGAAAATTTCCGTTACAGGCTCGTAACATCAGTTGCCTAAATTTGACCTTCACCTTAAATACTAACGCGGGCTATTAAATAATGAATGAGGCTTTTGTGAACGAAAAACATTTTGCTGATGAATTGGCTGACGAAATTGAACGTGACAACACGCTGAGCGATGATGCCAAAGCTTGCGTCGTACATAATCTGCACAAACTCAAAAAAACCAAAGTCAACATATTGATTACAGGAGCTACTGGTTGCGGAAAATCCTCGACCATTAACGCGCTTTTCAATTCAGAAAAAGCTAAAGTAGGTCAAGGCGTTAATCCAGAAACAATGGATGTTCAAAAATTTGAGTTTAATAACATAGTCCTGTACGACACACCCGGTCTCGGTGACGGCAAAGACGCAGACATTAAACACTCAAAAAACATTATAGACAAACTCCATGAAACCGATACTAATGGTAGCCTATTAATTGATTTAGTTCTTGTTATTCTTGAAGGAGGAAGCCGTGATCTTGGCACATCGTTTGAGTTAATTAATCAAGTTATTATTCCTAATCTTGGTGAAGATAAAAACCGGCTGTTAGTGGCGATCAATCAAGCAGATATGGCAATGAAAGGGCGTAATTGGAATCACAAAGAAAATCGCCCCGAACCTGAACTTATAAAATTTCTCGACGAAAAAGTTGTATCAACTCAAAGCCGTATCAAAGAAGCTACTGGTGTGGATGTTGAGCCAATTTATTACTGCGCCGGTTACAAAGATGGTGATCAAGCGCAAAATCCCTACAACTTATCTAAATTGCTACTTTTTATTTTGCGGCATACAAAAGAAGAAAAACGAGCTGCTTTTGCCCAAGATATTAATCGTGATAAAACAATGTGGGCGGATGACGATAGATTAGAAAATTACCGCCAGGAAATCCAAGAAACATTATGGGAGGCCATTAGATCAACTGCTTCGAAGGGTTCAGACATTGGTAAAGATGTTTTTGGTGGTGTCGGCGAATTTCTTTTCGGTGAACCCGGCAAACGAGTTGGAGAGGGATTGGGTAATGTTGTCGGAAGTGCTGTTGGTGGTTTAGCAGGCTTATTTGGTCGAGGAATTAAAAGTATTTTCAGCATTTTTGATTAAAACCATCTATCATGAAAAACTACAGATTCCATGATATTCAATCACATATAAGTCGAAATAATTTGTTAACCCCGCTGGATATTTTACTTGTTGGCGGGACTGGTACTGGTAAAAGTTCGACGCTGAACGCGTTATTCGGTTATACCGCAGCTAAAGTTGGGGACGGTGTTGATCCAGAAACACAACACATTTCAGCTCACTCTTTGCATGATTTTTTACGCTTTCATGATTCGGCAGGACTTGGTGATAGCAAGGAAAAAGACTACTGTCACGCGAAGAACATTACAGAGGAACTACAGAGAACTTGTAACACCGATTACTATTTTATTGATTTGGTGATGGTTCTGCTTGACGGGGGATCGCGTGATTTAGGAACAACTTTTCAATTATTAGATTCAGTAATATTAAAGTCAATTGAACCAAGACGGGTAATTGTTGCGATCAATCAAGCAGATATGGCAATGAAAGGGCGTAATTGGAATGCCCATCTAAATAAACCAGAATCTATCTTGGTTGATTTTTTAGAGGAAAAGGCGTGGTCGGTAAAACACCGCATTAACGAATCAACTGGATTAAGCATAAGTAAACCCGTGTATTACAGTGCTAAATTTGGGTATAACGTTGACGCATTGATAGACCATGTTATTGCTCATTTCCCTATCACAAGGCGAAATATCGCTAATTCAGAAACATATTAAATAGAGTTGTGCTATTACTAAGTCCAACAAGTCAGTCAAAGCACGTAGGTTTGGGTGTACCAAACCTTGTATCTACGCGCTGGGATAGCTCTCGCAGTCGCAGGGCGAAGCGGTACACACGACAATTTAGCGATTAAAAAAGACAGCGATTGCATATATCGGATGTTCTATGGTATAAGCTATATTGTCGTAGTGTACCTTTTAGTCCGAACATCCCATCAATACAGCTATCCAGCCTAGGTTATGAACCCGTTTTTTCAGAACTGCTAAAAGAGCTTAACGCCAGCGTGGCCGTGCTATTGGTGCTGTTGGTCGTGGTGATATGGCTGGTCTGGAAACTGAGTGCAGCCATAGCCATTTGGCAGTATAAGCATGGCGAGCATGATAAAAAGCTGCAAAAAGCGGGCGAGACCAATGACAAAGTGATTGCCATGGAAGCCAATATTGGCAAAGCGGTGGAATTTGGCGAACGTATCATCCGAATGGAAACCAAGCTGGATTTGGTGTTCCAAAAGCTAAGCCCCAATCCGTTTGCCCAATCGCAAAGCCCTATTGCCCTTACTCCCCAAGGCATTGAGATTGCCGTTAAAGTGGATGCCGATGCCACTATTGATAGGCTTTATCCGGTGTTGCAGGCACTGGTGGAACGTAAATTGCCCAAAACCGCCTACGATATCCAGGAAGGGGCATTTGCGGTGGTCAGGGATAACATTCAGCAGCTAATGAGTGAAGCGGAATTGAATAACCTGAAAAATGAGGCGTTCAATAAAGGCATGTTGTTGGATTCGTTTTTGATTATTTATGCCATAAAGCTGAGGGATAGGATGTTGGTGGATAAAAATATTGCGATTGGTGATATTGATAAGCACATGCTTGATACCGTATCGTAAACGGCATGGTTGGCTTGCGGCCAGCAACTGGACATGGCTTATTGTAGTTCCGTGCGTTCCCTGAGTGAAATCGAAGAACGCTGGCAACGTGAAAAATATTGCTGGTATGCTTTGATAAAGCGATTTTTCTGGTATAACAATAAGCTCAACATGCCTAGCACAGGAGGATTATATATGCCATTATTTTACCCGACAGCACGCCAATGCCTGGCTTTGCTCGCACTCGCCGCCTTAGTTTCCGCTTTTAGCCCCGTTATGGCTGAGTCTGATATGCAAATCCAAGAGCGGGTTTTGCGTGCACGCGAACAGTTGGCCCGCCAGCAACAGGGCGAGGCTGGGGATCACTCGGAACATGCCGGACACATCGGGGCAACCGCACCGGTTGACAAAAGTTTGGTGTTTCATGGGGTGTTTTATGGTTTTTTGCCGTGCGATGATTGTAACGGGATTAAAACCACGCTTTCTTTGAAGCAAAATGATAATTATTTGCTGGTCACCCAGCCAGCTCGGGACTCTTCCAAAGAATATTATGAAAAAGGCAAATATGTTTGGGATGAAGACCAAAAGCGGGTCACTTTAAACCCGCGTAAGGGCGGCACGGTGGTGCGGCATTATCATATTGATAATGAAGGGACGCTAATACAGCTTAACACGGATGGCACAAGGATAAGCGGCAAGCAAGCGGATGGCTATATTTTACGCAGGAGCGATACAGTTAAGAACCGTGAAGTGCATATCCATTAATGGCTAGCAGGTTGGAGGGTGGGCAAAGCCCCACCCAACAACGCTTAAATATAACGCAGCACCGCCAGCAAGCTGGCATCAGCCACATAAACATCCGCCAATTCACGTACCACAGGCCGCTCCACCACGCCGCCAAAGCCGATAGTGAAAGCTCCGGCTTGTTTGGCTTCCATATCGGTTTTGCCATCACCCACCATGACCAGTTTGCCTTGTTCCGCCAACTGGCTTGCCACTATCGCTTTGCCACCGCTTTGCGCCAATGGCGAATCGCTGTCAAAATGGCTGTAACTGCCATCGCTGTTGAAGAAAATGTCAACCGCATGGACTTGCCCGGCCGGTATGCCTAACACTTGTGCGAGCGGCAGAATGGCTTGACGCAGGCCACCGCTGACAATATGCACCGTTTTGCCTTGTGCCAATAAGGCATCAAACACATCTTTAACACCCTCGACCATTGCAGCAATGTACTGCTCCGCTAATGCCGCTATGCTGGCTTGGTCGGGCCGGATAAGCGACAAGCGTTGCCCGTAAACGGCTTCTAGCGGTACGTCACCATTCATAGCCAAGTTGGTGAGCCGGGCCATTGCCTCGCCCAGACCCACCTGTTTCGCCAGCTCATCAATGCCTTCTATCTTGCTTAAGGTGCTGTCACAATCAAAGCAGACGACCTCAAAGCTCATAAACTGATTTGGGTGGCTTTATGTACGGCTGGAATGGCGGCAATTTTTTGTAACAAGTCAGGGCCCAACGGTTCGGACACGCTGATGACCGCCATAGCTTGCTGCTGTTCGTCGGCAGTGCTGACCTGCATCCGTGAAATGTTGATGTTGGCGTTGCCCAACACGGCACTGATGGCGGAAATCATGCCCGGTTTGTCATCATGACGGGTGATCAGCAACGTGCCTTCCGGCACCACTTCGATATCAAAATGGTTGATGCAGACCAAGCGTGGTTGGCGGCCACCCAATAATGCGCCTGACAAAGTTATCTTTTGATCGGCAGTACTGCCCGTCAGTTTTATTAGCGAGACATAATCATGCGATTCTTGCGCCATGGACTCAACCAAGGCAATGCCTTGGCGTTTGGCAAGGTTCTCGGCATTGACACGGTTGACGGGGGTGGACACTTTGCCGGATAACACGCCAACGAGGGCTGCCACCGATAAGGGGCGCACCGCCACTTCAGCGGCTTTGCCAAAAGTGGCCACTTCAATTTTGGATAGGGGCTGGGTTGCCAACCCCGCCATTATTTTTCCCAATATGGTGGACAATGCCATAAATTCATGGGATTTTTTCAGTTCTTCAGCGGACAGCCTAGGTAAGTTCAAGGCATTGACGGATTCACCGGTTTTCAGGAACATCACGGCTTGCCGTGCAATTTCCACGCTAACCGCCACTTGGGCTTCGGTGGTTGACGCACCAAGATGCGGTGTGAACACGATGTTGTCCAATTCCAGCAAAGGTGAACCGGCAGGGGGTTCGTTTTCGTAAACATCAAGGGCCGCACCGGCAATCTGACCGGATTTTAAGGCCTGATACAAAGCTTCTTCATCAATCAGCCCGCCCCGGGCGCAATTGATGACCATGGTGGTTTTTTTCATCATGGCGAATTGCTCGCTGCCGATGATGTTACGGGTTTTTTCAATCAGAGGGCAATGCAGGGTCAGGTAATCAGCCCTTGACACCAATTCGTCCAGACCAACAGACTCCACGCCCAATTCGGCAAAAATTTCCGGTGCGACAAATGGGTCATAAGCAATGACATCCATTTTCAAGCCCAAACCACGCTGCGAAACAATGCGGCCTATGGTGCCGAAGCCTAAAATGGCGAGGGTTTTGTGGGCGACTTCTGTACCCATTAATTTGGAGCGTTCCCATTTTCCGGCGCGTACCGAGCGGTCGGCAGTCGGCAAGTGGCGGCTTAATGACATCAGATGGGCAACCGCCAGTTCGGCGGTGGTGGTGGCATTGGCATCGGGGGTGTTCATCACAATCACACCCATTTCAGTGGCAAACGGAATGTCAACGTTATCCACGCCTATGCCTGCCCGGCCTATCAATTTTAAACGGGTGGCTGCTTGCAACACTTTGCGGGTCACTTGCGTGTCACTGCGGATCAGCAAGGCATCAAAATCGCCGATGATGGCACACAATCCGTCTTCATCCAGCCCTGTTTGGATGTGGATTTGAATGCCGGATTGTCCGTTTAGGTAGTTGATACCAGCTTCCGCCAGTTTGTCGGAAATAAGGATTTTTTTCATGTGATTTTAAGTGGGCCAGTGGCGTGCAAGCTAAAAGAATATATTTTAACAGCTTTGTTATAATCCTGATATTGGCTTTAAGGGGAGGCAAACGCTGGGTGCTGACCTCGCACATTTGAAGCGTTGCCCTATAGAACGATATGCCTATGCCGTTTAAAAAAATCCTGTCGCCATTGGCTGCCGTTGCTGTATGCCTGGGCATTGCCTGGGCAGGGTGGTTTGCACAACCCCACCAAGCCGCACCGGATGTGGGCTTTATGACACTAACAGGACAGCCTATCAGGCTTGAACAGTTGCGCGGCAAGCCGGTGTTGGTGGTGTTTTGGGCAAGCGACTGCCCAAGTTGCCTTAAAGAAATCCCTGAGTTGCGCTCCTTGTACCAGCGCTATCACCACCAAGGGCTGGAAATTATCGCCGTGGCAATGGCTTACGACCCGCCTAGCGAGGTGGTGGCGGTGTCTAGAGCCATGCAATTGCCCTATCCGGTGGCACTGGATTTAAACTCGGCACATGCCAAAGCGTTTGGTGATGTCGAGTTGACACCCAGCACTTTTTTGATAAACCCTAAGGGGATGATTGAGAAAAAAATAACCGGCCTGTTTGATAAGGATGACATGCGGGCCACCATTGAACAGTTTTTGAAGGAATAAGCCATGCTCTGGTTAAAAGCGCTACATCTGATTTTTATGGTCACTTGGTTTGCGGGGCTGTTTTACTTGCCGCGTTTGTTTGTTTACCATGCCATGAGTGAAGACCAAACCAGCAGGGAACGCTTTAAGGTGATGGAGCGCAAATTATATTTTGGCATCATGACGCCGGGCATGGTGGCCACTTTTCTATTTGGCATCTGGATGTTGCATGATTATGCCTGGGCCATTTACGGCACTAGCGGTTGGTTGCACCTTAAATTGGCATTGCTGGTGTTGCTGGTCGCTTATCACGTGCTTTGCGGCATTTGGTTGTCTGATTTTAAGCAAGACCGCAACCAGCATTCCCATATCTATTACCGCTGGATGAACGAGGTGCCGGTGTTATTTTTGGTGGCTATTATACTATTGGCTGTCGTCAAACCTTTTTAGGTGGCGCAGCAGCACAAGATCGTTTTAGAAAAGGAAAACAAGCGATGTTTGAAGTCATTAGGTTGTTGTTTGCCATCTGCCTGTTGCAAAAAGGGCCGCAAGATTTACCCTATTCGCCATTCCTGTTAAAACTGTTGCTGGCAGTCAATTTTTTGACCGGACTTTTAATCGGCAGGGTGGACTCAAGTTGGCTTAGTGCCGCACTGCAGTCGCTTGTTAGCTTATTGCTGGCCTGTATTTTCTGTTGGCTTTGCCTTTATCTGAGCCGGAAACGCCCGCGGCTCAACCAAACTTTGGGCACAATACTGGGGATTGATGCCATGATCGGCTTTTTCTCGTTGCCCGCCATAGCCACCCTGTCGATTAATCAGGGCGGCTTGACCGTTGTTGTGCTGTTGATCGGCTTAATTGGCTGGCATTGGGCGGTGATTGGGCATATTATCCGCCATGCACTGGATCAGAGCCTAAGCTTCGGTTTGGGCGTAGCATTATTATATTTAATGGCAAGCTATCAAGTTATGGCTTTGCTGTTCCCTGAAATCCCTAAAACCACCTAGGAGCAACCATGAACCACTACCAACACATTTTGCTTTCCGTCGATTTTTTCGCGCAAGACAATTTGATTGCCGAACGGGCGAAAGCCATAGCAGAAAAATTTCAGGCAAAACTAAGCATTATCCATGTAATGGAACCCATGCCCATTAACGATGCCGGTCTCGGCGGTGAAATGCCGGTCAACTTCGATTTGATGAACGCATTGGAAGAAACGGCAAAACAAAGCTTGGAGCGGTTAGCCGCAAACTTGGATGTGCCTAAGGAGCGGCAATGGCTGGAGATAGGCAACCCCAAGTACGAAATTGTCCGGGTTGCCACTGACAACAATGTGGACTTGATAGTAGTCGGCTCTCATGGACGGCATGGTTTGGCATTAATGCTCGGTTCAACCACTGATGGCATTGTGCATAAAGCACCTTGCGATGTGCTGGCAGTGCATTTGCCTGACGCACACTAATAAATTTTCAAAGCAGTTAGGGCGGGGATGCTGGTTTGCCAGGTACAACCTTGGTAAGCATTCCTGTTTTTAGCAGATATTTTAGGGCAATAAAAATGATAGGAAAAGTTGACCAGTTTGATGCAAGCACGCAAATGGGAGAAATAACCAGCGAAGACCAACGTTATACCTTTGATCTGCAAGATTGGCTAGCTGATGTGCCGCCCGAGCCAGGTGATGAGGTGGCATTTGAAGTGGAAGAGGGCGGCGCGAAAAAAATCAACTTGGTGGGTCTGGCAAAACCCCAAGCCGTCAAATCCAGGTATTTAGCCGCAGCACTGGCCTTGGTGTTTGGCTTTGCCGGTATCCACCGGGTTTATTTGGGCCATTACAAGCTGGCCTTTTACCAATTGGCGTTTACCTTGTTGACAGCCGGATATGGGGTGCTTTGGGGGTTTGTGGAGTGTATCCTGCTATTAGCCGGACATATTGACAAAGATGCCAAAGGCCGGCCATTGAAATAGCAGGGCAGGCTAAACCGACCGCAACAAAAAAGGCTCAAGTACCTGCGTACAAGAGCCTTTTTTGGAATCTGGCTGATGTTAAGCGTTATTTGCTGCTGACATTGGCGGCTGTCAAACCTTTGGGGCCGGACTCAATATCAAAAGTGACCGTTTGGCCTTCTGTCAGTGTCTTAAAGCCTTCGCCCTGAATCACCGAATGGTGGACAAAAACATCTTCGCCGCCTTCAGATGGGGCGATGAAACCGAAACCTTTGGTATTGTTGAACCACTTTACCGTGCCTGTTGCCATTTCCAAACTCCTAAAAATAAAAATGTACTGTTACAAAATTAGCAATCTGATGTCCCTGCAAGTTGCCCATCCGGCACACTTCAAAACCAACATCCATCCTCTAATCCTGCTATTGTAATTTTTTTACCGTACGCTGTCACCCGCATATTTTAAAGGCCAGCAATTCCCGCTTTAAAACCCTTATGTTTTTTTGGCGGGTTCCGCCTCGACACCCCCATGAACGGCAAAAAGCACAACATGCCTTTGCCAAGCGGTGGTAAAACCGGACAGCCACTGCCCGACTTGCCATACCTGTTAGCGGGTTGTTTTGCAGTGCGGCAATACGTTTTTCAAAAGGCGGGGGGCTCATGAACAGCTTCATGGTTCCACCGGCATCAGCATGGAATTCGCAGCAGCGCGGATATATATAGACTGGCTTCACCCTTGCCTACCCGCTGATACAACAGAGGCTTTACAGCTTGGGCGCTTTGAAGTGCTTTAATTTGATGCCAATGGCACAAGCCGCCCCCACCACAATATAAGCATAATTGACCAACAAACCGGACAGCGTGCTGGGGTTATGGTCAACCGCATCACGCAAGCCCGGGGTCACTGTAACAGTCCACAGCACACACGGGATTAAATAAGCCAAAAACCCCAATCCGGCTGAAGATAGCGGATTTTTGCCCATTGCTTGGGCGCTTTTGTAATACCAATAAGTGATCAAGAAAGCGGTCAGCGTGCCAATCATAATGAAACCCTATGCGTTTGTTGGTGAGGGTTGCACCTTAGCAAAATGCGTGCGGGGACTCAAGTGCCATTCAGCCAAGCAGGCCCAATGGCCAAAAAATGCTGCAAAAAAAACGGCAACTATTGACAAAAAACGAACCCCAACAAAGCCATAATATTTATGATTCGTCCGTTTTAACTATTAATGGAAATATATCAAGCTTGATGTTTGGTCGCGTTTCTTTTATGCCATTGGGTACACACAACCCATGCACTATAGGCGACTCCGTAGTAAACCACCTGCAAAAGCCGGACATCAGCTGTCCGGCTCGCCATAGCTTTTAACGGGCGTTTTGCAATGCGGCAATGCGTTCTTCAAGGGGCGGATGGCTCATGAACAGCTTCATGGCCCCGCCACCATTAATGCCGAAAGCCGCCAATTGACCCGGCAGGGCTTGGCCTTCATGGGCGCGTTGCAAGGAACGTAGGGCGGCAATCATTTTGTCGCTGCCCGCCAGTTTTGCCCCACCGGCATCGGCCCGGAATTCGCGGCGGCGCGAGTACCACATGACCAGCATGGAGGCCAACACACCCAAGGCGACTTGCGCCACCATTTGCGTGATGTAGTAGCCTGGGCCATAGCCACGTTCTGTCTTGAACACGGCCCGGTCCACCACATAGCCAATCACGCTGGCGAAAAAGTAGACAAAGGTGTTCACCACGCCTTGCATCAGGGCCATGGTGACCATGTCACCGTTGGCAACGTGGGTGATTTCATGGCCAATCACCGCTTCCACTTCATCGGTGTTCATAGTGTGCAACAAGCCAGTGCTGACGGCTACTAAAGCATGGTTTTTGTCCATGCCGGTGGCAAAGGCATTGGGTTCGGGGGCGGCAAAAATGCCCACTTCCGGCATGCCAATGCCAGCTTGGCGGGCTTGGCGGCTGACCACATCCAGCAACCATTGTTCATCACGGCTTTGGGCTTGACCGATAACTTGTACGCCCATGGCGCGTTTAGCCGTCCATTTGGACATTGCCAATGAGATGAAAGAGCCGGTCATGCCGATAATCGCGGACACCAACAGCAGGCTGTTCAGGTCAAGGTTTATGCCTTGCGCGTCCAGGGTGCTTTTAATGCCCAGCAAATTGAAAATGACGGTCACGACAACCAATACAGCGGCATTGGTTGCCAAAAAAAGGAGTATACGCATCATGGGGAGTGTCCTGTGTCTGGTTAAGGTAGCTCTTATATGGGGACTTAATTGTTAAAGTCAATCCATTGTTTATGAGTGTGTTGTCCGGTAAAAGTTTGCTGCGTCTGAAAATAAATACAAGAATCTATGGATGCGTAACGGATTCGGCATCAATAGCGGCCAGCTGCCCAGGTTCATGCTGCTTGGCATGGTTCTCGCCCAACAGCAAATACACCGCCGGTACGACAAACAAAGTGAACAGGGTGCCAATAGCAATGCCTGTGGCTATCACCAGCCCCATGTTAAAACGCGACACCGCACCCGCACCGCTGGCCATAATCAACGGCAACACGCCCAACACCATAGCGGCAGTAGTCATTAAAATAGGCCGCAAGCGTATTTCAGCTGCCGCTTCAATGGCGGCGCGTTTGCTTAAGCCCTCTTTTTGCTTATTGTTGGCAAATTCAACAATCAAAATGCCGTGCTTGCTGATTAACCCCATCAGGGTGACCAAGCCCACTTCGGTGTAAATGTTCAGGGTGGCGCTGCCAATACCTAAAGCAATGAAGGCCAAGGCCCCGGCAATCGACATGGGCACCGACACCAAAATGATGAGCGGGTCGCGGAAGCTTTCAAATTGCGCCGCCAAGGCCAAGAAAATGATGATCAAGGCCAGCAAAAAAGTAAGCACAAAGCCGCTGGACTCTTGCACCAACTGCCGGGACTGCCCGCCGTAATCAATGGAATAACTGGGCGGCAACACTTGTTTGCCAACGGTTTGCAGCGTGTCCAAGGCATCCCCCAAGGTGACGCCAGGGAACATCACCCCGGAAATGATGGCGGCGTTAGTTTCTTGGAAATGGTTCAACGAGCGCGGTACCGTGTGCATACTGACACTGGCAATGGTGGACAGCGGCACACTGGTGCCGTCCGCCGTATGGATATAATAGTTAGCCAACTGGTCAGGGTTAAGCCGTGAACGTTGCTGTATTTGCGGAATGACCTTATAAGAACGCCCGTCCATGCTGAAATAATTGACATAGCCGCCGCCCAGCATTGAGGCCAACGAAGCGCCCACATCTTGCATTGTCAAACCCAACAACGCCGCCTTGTCGCGGTCAATGTCCACATGTGCTTGCGGTTGGTCATATTTTAGGTCGCTGTCCAGAAACATGAACATGCCGGTTTTTTGCGCAGCTTGGATAAATTGCTGGGTCATACCGTACATATCGGCGTAAGAATCAGTGGAACCAATGACAAATTGCACCGGCAAGCCACTACTGCCCGGTAGCGGCGGCGGCTGAAAGGCCGCCACACGGAAACCGGCAATCTGGTTCAAGTCCGCTTGAAGCAGCGGCATCAGTTGGCTGGCGGTGCGTTTGCGCTCGCTCCACGGTGTCAACACCGTGCCACCAATTGACTGCCCAGGCATGTTCAATTGGAAAACATGGTCATTTTCTGGGTTTTTGATGAATTTCTGGAAAACCTCATTGGCATAAACCAGCCGTTGCTCTAAGGTTGCATCAGGGGCGGCAGTGGCCATGGTGATAATGACACCTTGGTCTTCTTGGGGGGCGAGTTCGCTGTTGCAGGCGTTATACAGAAAATAAATGCTGCCCAAAATGATCGCTGCAAACACGGCAGTGACGGGCAAATAGTTAAGCGAGTGGTGCAAGGTTTTATGGTAGCCACGTTGCAGGGCAAATACGCGGCGGTCAATAAAATCAACCATACGCTCTTCCCAGCCGCTGCGGTCTGGCTCATGGGCCTTAAGCAAGCGTGAACACATCATGGGCGACAAGGTTAATGCGACGATTGCCGATATGGTCACCGCACCCACGACGGTAAAGGCGAATTCTGAAAACAAGGCCCCCGTCAACCCCCCCTGAAAGCCCACCGGCACATACACGGCAATCAACACAATAGTCATGGCAATAATCGGGCCGGTCAGCTCGCGGGCTGCCAACAGGGCGGCCGGAATGGGCTTCATGCCGTCTTCAAGGTGGCGGTTGATATTCTCGACCACAATAATCGCGTCATCGACAACCAAGCCGATGGACAGCACTAAGGCCAGCAGGGTCAGCAAATTGATGGAAAAGCCAAACATCAGCATCATGGTGAATGTGCCAACCAACGACAAAGGAATGGCAACCACCGGAATCAGCACCGAACGGGGCGAACCTAAAAAGGCAAACACCACCAAGGTGACAATCACCAAGGCTTCCAGTAGCGTATGCACCACTTCATGAATGGAGCTATCGACAAATTTGGTGGAATCGTAAACAATTTCGCCGCTGATGCCTTGCGGCAACTGGCTCTGGATACTGGGCATCAAATCACGCACCCTCGCCATCACCTCCAACAAATTGGCCCCTGGAGCAATCTGCAAGCCAATATAGACGGCCTTGTTGCCATCAAAACTCACGCTGGTTTCATAATCATCCGCACCCAAGGTGACTTTCGCCACATCTTGCATGCGAATAATCGCACCGCCTTGTTGCTTGACAATAAGGTTGGCAAACTCTTCCACACTGTGCAGGCTGGTTGAAGCGGACAGATTGACTTGCACGGATTGGCCTTTGGTTGTCCCTAATCCGGCGATGTAATCGTTTTTGGCCAAGGCGGTGCTGACATCGGCGGCGGTCAACCCATAACCCGCCAGTTTGTCGGGGTCCAGCCAGGCGCGTAGCGAGAAATATTTGCTGCCCAACAACTCTGCCGTTTGGATGCCCTCCACCGATTGTAGTCTGGGCTGCACGGCACGGATCAGATAATCGGTGATATTGTTGGCAGGCAAAACATCACTGGAAAAACCGATGTACATGGCATCAATGCTCTCGCCAATTTTTACCGTCAGTACCGGACGTTGTGACTCTGGCGGCAACTGGTTCAATATCGCATTCACTTTGGCACTGATTTCGGTCAGGGCCTTGTTAGGGTCAAAATTCAGGCGCAGGTTAGCGGTGATGGTGCTGAGGCTATTTTGGCTAGTGGAGGTGATGTAATCAATACCGTTGGCTTGGGCAATCATGTTCTCCAAAGGTGTGGTGATAAAGCCCGCCACAATATCCGGATCGGCACCGTAATAAGCCGTGGTGATGGTGATGACGGCGTTTTCTGTGCGCGGATACTGCAACACCGGCAGGCTGGCTAAGGCACGCACCCCCAGCACCAACAACATCAGGCTAATAACGGTCGATAAGACAGGTCGGCGTATAAATAGGTCAGTAAGGTTCATGGCGGCAAGTGCGGTGTCAGTGTGGGCGGTTGCCCTAGTTTATACGTCTGAAAGTAGGGGGTAGCGTTGATGTTGATGCTCGATTTTACTTGCGCCAGAAATCCGGCATAAACAAAATCAGGATAGAATAAATCTGCACCCTGCCCAACAACATGGCAAATGAGCAAACATTAGTTTGATAATCGGTCAATACCGCATAGGTATGGCCCGGCCCCACCAGATTTAAACCGGGGCCGGCATTATTGAAGCAAGCAATAATGGCAGAAAATGCGGTCATAAAGTCTAAGCCGCTAACCAACAGCGCCAAGACCAAAAAAACGATGCTGATAAAATACAAAAAAATAAAGCCTGTCACCGAAGCGACCACTTCGCTGTGGATGGTGCTGTCGCCCACTTTGATGGACTTGACCGCATAAGGATGGATGAATTTGAACATCTCCATACGCGCCTGCTTAATGAGGATGATGGTGCGGATCATCCTGATGCCTCCGCCAGTGGAACCCGAAGAAGCCGAAAGGCAGCTCAATAACAACATCCAAATCGGCACAAAAATGGGCCAGTGGCTAAAATCTTGGTTAACAAATCCGCTATCGGTGGCCATACTGACCACGTTAAATGAAGCATAACGCAAAGCGGTCAAAAAATCGGCATAAATACCGGCATCAAGCAACATCAGCGCCACCAACACACAGCTACATAACACCAACAATAAAAATGAACGGGCTTCGCTGTCGGTGATATAACCGCGCCAATCGCGCTTGCTCAGGGCAATAAAATGGGTGGCGAAATTAATGCCCGCCAGCAATTGGAACACTGTCAACACCACCTCAATCGGCACTGAATTAAAAAAGCCAATGCTGCTGTCATGGGTGGAAAAACCGCCTAGGCTCATGGCCGAAAATGCGTGGCAAAGCGCATCAAACCAGCCCATACCGGCCCACTTTAACGCAACGATGCACACTGCCGTCATGCCTGCATAAACTATCCATAACGCTTTGGCGGTCTGGGCAATGCGCGGCGGCAGTTCCGATTCCTTAACCGAGCCCGGCATACCCGCTTTGTAGAGTTGCATCCCGCCTATGCCTAGAATAGGCAAGATGGCAACGGCAAAGATAATGACCCCCATACCGGCAACCCAGCTGAGTTCATGCCGCCAAAGATTGACCGACACAGGCAAACTGTCCAAGCCGCTTAACACCGTGCCGCCGCTGGTGGTCAGTGCGGAAACCGCTTCAAAATACCCATCGGCGAAAGACATTTGCGGAAAATGCAGCAACAACGGCAAAGCGCAAAATATCGGGGTTATTGACCAGGTGGTGGCCACCAACAAGAAACCCGCTTGCCTCGACAAGGATTTGGCTATGTTTAAGGTGCATAACACCATGAACACGCCGGATAAAAAAGTGATCAGCGTACCTTGGTAAAAGGCTTCGGTGGCCCCATCGTCGGCCAATTTCGAAGTGGCGAAACACGTTGCCATTAAGCAACCAAAGCCCATGGTGACAATTCCAAAGATATGGACGATGGTCAAGGCTATATTCATGCTGGCGACGGATTAATGAAAGTTAATGGGGATTGGGCGGGGGTTGCCAAGTACGGCAGGGCTGAACAGCAAGCACCGCCACACATAAGGCCATCAAATAGGTCTGAAAAGCTTTTCAATATGAGCGACCAAGCGTTTTTCAATGGCAAACATCACCACATGGTCGCCTTCTTCAAATACTGTGTCATGGTGGATAGGTATCACCTCCTTGGCACGGATCAACGCCCCCATGACAATGCCTGCGGGCAGTTCAATCGCGTCAACTTGGCAACCCACCACCGATATGCCGTCGGTGGTATGGTGGGCTATCGCCTCAATGGCTTCGGCACTACCGCCACATAGCGAGCTGACTTGTGCGACATCGGCGCGGCGCAAATGCTTAAGGATGCTGCCAAGGGTTTCCTGATTGGGCAATACTGACACATCAATGCCAGTGCCGGGCAACAATTTGCTGTAGGAGATATGGTTAAGCAAACAAATGGTTTTGCGCGCCCCCAAACTTTTCGCCAACGAGGCGGAAATGATATTGACCCCATCATTGTCAGTGATCGCACAGAACAAATCGGTGCTTTCAATAGACTCATCCAGCAATAGCGCTTCATCGGCACAATCGCCCAGCAATACGATAGTCTTGCCCAGTTCATGGGATATTTTTTTGGCGCGGCGTGGGTCTTTTTCGATAATCTTGACTTGGTAACTATTTTGCAATGCCAAAGCCAGGCGCTTGCCGATGTGGCCTCCGCCTGCAATGATAATACGCTTGACCGGCGATTCCAATTTGTTCAGCTCACTCAACACTCGCCGCACTTCTTGGCTAGGCGCAACAAAAAACACCTCGTCACCGGTCTGGATGACCGCCTCGCCATTGATCACCAGTGGTTTGCCTTGCCTGAAAATGGCCGCCACCCGCGTTTTGCCCTTTGCCAGACGATCCCTTAACGATTTGATTTTTTTGCCGGTCAGTACGCCATCGGCAACCACCTTGACGGAAAACAAACGCACCAGACCATCGGCAAAATTGGAAATATGCATCACCCCCGGCAATTCAATCAAATTACGGATGGATTCCATCACAATTTGCTCAGGGCTGATGACAAAATCAACCGGGATACCATTGTCACCAAATAATTTCGGATTTTTTAGGTATTCTATCGCCCTTACCCGGGCGATAGTTTTGGGGCGGCTGTACAAGGCTTTGATAATCAGGCAAGCCAACATATTGGTTTCGTCGCTGTCAGTCACAGCTATGACAATGTCGGCGCTGGCAACCCCTGCCTGTTCCAATATATTGGGGTGGGCGGCATTACCGACCACTGTGGCAATATCAAAACGCTCTTTTAAAGCCTCCAAAAGCTCCGGTTTAAAATCGATGACAACAATATCATTGTTTTCGTTCGCCAACGCTTCGGCAACTGAGGAGCCAGTGACACCCGCGCCAAGAATGAGGATTTTCAATAGTTGGGCCTGCCCTTGTTTATTGTCTGACCCGCTTGCCGGGCAAGCTGGGAGTCGGCACACTGTTACGGTGTGGCTATGATTATAACGAAGTTTTTGGCTAATCGGCAACGTTAGTGCTTGGTTGCCACGTGCCAATGCCTAATCAACGTTACGCCGGACAGCGCAAGGTAAAGGTAACCGGGCCATTATTGACCAAAGCCACCTGCATATCCGCGCCAAATTCGCCAAAAGCCACCTGCGGATGACGTTGTATGGCAAGCTGCTGCAAGTAAGCAAACAGCTGTCGCCCGTATTCGGGGGCGGCTGCGGGGGTAAAGCTGGGGCGGTTGCCGCTTTGGGTGTCTGCCGCCAAGGTGAATTGCGGAACCAACAACAAGCCCCCCCCTATATCCTGCAAGCTGAGGTTCATACGTTCCGCACTATCGGCGAAAATCCGGTAATTGAGGATGCGCTGCAGCAAGCGTTCCGCCTCTTTTGGCGTATCGGCTTTTTCCACAGCCACCAAGGCCATAATGCCCACACCAATAGCCCCCAACAGCTCGCCGTTTACGGTAACAGAAGCGGAAGTCACGCGTTGGATAATTGTTATCATAAAGCAGCCCCGATAATTGGTATCATGACAAGGTTGGCATTTAATTCTACCTTTAATCTGAATGGGCGGTCACATGAAAATTTTTCTTTGCCTTTTGCTGTGCCTGCTCTTGCCAAGCTGTTCTGGCATTAGCCCGCAACAAGATGCCCGTCGCGACCAGCCAGTTGCGGGACTTGCCCCGCAGACCCGCAGCAATGCCCCGGCAACACCGGACAGGCGTTTCTTAACGGTCAAAAAAGTTTATGACGGAGATACGGTATTATTGGAAGATGGGCGCAAAATCCGCCTACTGGGCATTAACACACCTGAAATCGCCCACGGCAACCGGGTGGGCGAAGCCGGTGGCGAACAAGCCAAGGCGTGGCTGACCGAAAAGCTGCTGAACCAGCCGGTACGGTTGGAAATCGGCGTGGAAAAAACCGACCATTACGGACGCACCTTGGCACACTTGTTCAACGCCGAAAACGAACATATTAACTTGCAATTAGTGGCTAATGGCATGGCCTCTGTGGAGATTTTCCCGCCTAATTTGGCCTATGCCGGACAACTGGCCAGTGCCGAACAACACGCGGAAACAGCCCATTTAGGCATCTGGCAAATGCCTGAATACGCGCCTATTGCCGTTGCCGCACTTGCAGATGCTCACCCACATGGCTGGACACGGGCAATTGGCAGAATCAATGCCGTGCAAGCGACACAACATGGCGTGAACCTGGTGTTTTCTGAGCGGTTTGCCGTCCATATCGAGCAACGTAACGTACCGTTATTTGGTGAGCTTAATGATTACTTGAATAAATCGGTGGAGGTGCGCGGCTGGATCCATCAGCGCAAAGGCCATCTAGTGATGCTGGTGCGCCATCCTAGTGCCATCAAACGCTAATAAAAAAGGGGCTAGCCCCTATAAATCCTAACGCGCTGTAAGGCTGGGTGGTTGCCCAACCCTACAGCTGTCCATTGCAGACCGGCTGGTTATTTAAAGCTGAACAGCGTGGTCAAATCACCAATGGCTGGTTTATTGGTAGGATGATAACCGTTCATCACTGGGTTCGGTAAATTGTCACGGCTACGTGCAGATAATGGCTTTAAGCCCCAGTTGTATTCGATAAACTTGGCAATAGAGGCATGGTCATGATAAACATGATCCACATAACCTTTTTTGGCATAAGGCGAAACCACTATCAACGGGATACGCGGGCCATCACCGAAGAAGTCCAAGTTTTGGATATAACCAGTGTCAAAAGAACCACCACCCTCGTCAGTAGTGATAATGATCGCCGTTTTTGCCCATAAATCAGGCTTGGCTTGAACCGAAGTCACCAATTGGCTAATGAATTGTTCGTAAAGTGCTGGTACTGAGTACCCAGGGTGACCGCTAGACAGGTTTTTAGGCACGACAAAAGAAACCGCTGGCAAGGTGCCGTTAGTCACATCGTTATTGAAACTGTCCAAGCCTTGCAAATTGGCACGCAATGCAGGCGTGTTGACAACGTTGCTGGAGCCATTGAGCGGATCGCCCAAACTGTTATAAACAGCGCCTTGTGTCAAAGAATAAGCATTGGCATTGACAATTGCCGTGCGGGTGGGTTCAGGGATAGCCGCTGGCACTTGTAGGTTGACCACATAATGGATTTTTGGGTAAAGCGGGTCGTTCAGCACATCTTTGGTATCACGACCGGCAGTGTACCATTTCCAACTGACAGAATTGGCTGACAATGCTTCGCCAATGGTAGGCACTGTTTGTGGTGGATAGACATATTTGGTCGCACCCAAGGTTTTGGCAGTGCCGTCGACATTGTAAGGCGTGTCGTAGTTGTTGACCAAATAATAGGCGCCTGGTGC
>Ga0208507_1000382_pt1 | contig 29442 bp, 26 predicted proteins | sample CryBogCBH12Aug01_FD_184626 | JGI IMG/M metagenome (GOLD analysis project Ga0208507, IMG submission 184626) | Freshwater microbial communities from Crystal Bog, Wisconsin, USA - CBH12Aug09.1 (SPAdes) (version 2) | ecosystem: Environmental > Aquatic > Freshwater > Lake | place: Crystal Bog... | reverse complement strand
CGGTTGTTTTGGGCGAGGAAAAATATCGCGCGGCGGCGGAGAAAAATTTGCAGTTCGTCCGCGAAAAACTTTGGGACGAAAAATCCAAGACGCTTTTCCACCGCTGGCGCGACGGCGCGCGCGACAGCGTGCAATTGCTCGAATGCTATGCGTTCCTGCTCGACGGCGTGGTTCAGCTTTACGAGGCGACGCTGAATCCGGAGCAGCTGGAATTCGCGTGCGAACTCGCGACGGCGATGATCGCCAAATTTTACGACCCGGCCAACGGCGGCTTCTGGCAAAGCCCCGCCGGCACGACCGATTTAATTTTGCGCGTGAAGGACGATTACGATGGCGCGGAGCCGAGCGGTAATTCCGTCGCCACGCTCGCGCTGCTGAAACTTGCCGGCATCACGGGGTGTGAAGATTTCCGCCAACCCGCCGAGGCGACGCTGCAACTCTTTGCACATCGCCTGCAAAATCAGCCCGCCGGACTGGCCTTTATGCTGCAAGCGCTGGATTTCTGGCTGGACGAACCGCGCCGCGTGGTGATTTGCGGAGACACGAATTCCATGAATTTTCACAAATTGCTCCACGCCGCGCACTCGATTTATCAGCCGAACAAAATTGTTTTAGGCAATGCTGGTGCGGTCGAGCCGCTCGCCAAAATTTTGTCCGCGAAAACGGAAGCGACGGCGTTTGTCTGCACTGGCACCGCCTGCCAGCCGCTGACGGAAGATGCGGAGGCGTTGAAGAAAAGTTTGCTTTAACCGATGCTGCCGATGCTTATTCAAAAATACGCGGCACCAGCGTCTTTAGCGCGTTCACCATAAACTGCACGGCGATGGCCGCCAGCAGCAGTCCCATCACGCGCGTGCCGATGCGCAGCGCAATCGGGTTCAGCCGTTTCGCGCCATGCGCCGCCATCCGCAGAACGCCGTAGCTCGCCAGCGACACCAGCAAAATGCAGCCGCACAACGCGAGGCTGTGCCACACCGTCGTCGCCTCCGATTCCAACAGGATTACCGTTGAGATTGCGCCCGGCCCGGACAGCATCGGAATCGCCAGCGGCGTCACCGTGATGTCGGTTTTCTCCGCGCCCGCCGCCGTTTCCTCGCTGGTTTCCTGCACGCGCGACCGCTGCGCCCGCAACATATCCAGCGCCACCAGCAGCAGCACGATGCTCGCGGCAATTTGAAATGCCGGCATGGTGATGCCGAGCAATTGAAAAATCCATTTGCCCGCGAAGCCGAAACCCAGCAGCACGCCCGCCACGACGAGGCAGGCGATTTTCGCCATGCGCGAACGCTCCGCTGGCGAATCGTTCGGCGTCATCGCGATGAACGCCGGGATCACCGCGAACGGGTCCACGATCACGAACAGCGAACTCACCGCGAGCAGACTGTATTCAATCAGGCTCATAGCGAACAAGGTGCCAGAACCGCGTCGCTCATCCCATGCACAATTTTTTTATCGGCGGGAACAATCGTCGCCAGCACGCCGCCAAGCGTCGGCCGTGCCGCGTCGCCTTCGCCGGAAACGAAATAATACGGACACAACCGCGCCCGCCCCTTCATCGGCACGACTTCGTTCTTCGCAAAATCAAACCAGCTTGCGTCCACCTGCGAAGGCTTGTGGAACCGCTGTAACACGCTCGGCGACGTCTCGAAATTCTTCAGCGCCGCATCCACCGCCACGCTCCAGTCGGCGGACGACAAATCGCTGCCGAGAAAAACCCCGCGCGCACCCCACGCATTTTCCGAAAAGCCCGACACCTTCAAAATCAGGTCACGCTCCCGCTGCGACATGGTCTTGAGCTGCGACCAGTCCGTGAGATTCAATTCGGGAATCGCCGCGTGCGGCGGCAGCGGCGACGGATCCACGAGCCAGGTATAGGGAATGATTTTTTTGAGCCGCGCTAGAAAACCTTCGCCCAGCTCCTGTCGCCAAAAACCGTGCAAGTTCCGGTTCCATAGCAGCGCGAACAACATTTTCTCCTCGAACATCGGCTTGGGCGGCGGCGTCAGGCGGATTTTCTTTTCCGCCGCCAGTGCAAAAATCTGTTTGGCATTGGCAACATTGGGCAAATCGAACAGTTCAAAGAAGCGATAAACCGCGTCACCCTCGGCGAAGCTTTCAAACTTTGAATTTTGAATTTTGAATTTTGAATTACCGATTTGCGCCGCCAGCCATTCCATTTCCGGGCGATACGTTTTTGCTTCTTCCGAAACGACGATGTGAACATTTTTCGCGTCGCCAAAAATAGATTCAAAGCCCCGAATCATCCCGTCCGCGCCGCCAATGCTTTCCGCTTTCCGCTTTCCGCTTTCCGCTTTTGAGTAAGTCTGATTCAGCCACGCGGTCAGCCCGATGCCGCCGGGCACAGAATCTAGCTCCGTGATGCTGAACCCATTTTCCGTCAGCAAAATATCGGGCCGAATGACGCGCGGCACATCATTTTTGAAAGCAACGGAACGTTGAAGCTCGATCAACTCGCGCGGCTTGCCCAAGTCCAGCCAGCGCGCGACCCATTCCGGCTGTTTGCCCTCGACGCTCTTGCGATAAAGCAGATTCACCGCGCGATAAAATTGCAGCAGCACGCGGCCGAGCGATTCAATTTCCTGCGCCAACTTTTCGCCCAGCGGAAACGGCGTGGGCGAAATTTTCCATTCCAGCCCGGCAAAAAGTCCATTCGTGGGAATTTGTTCGCGAATGAATTTGGCTTGGTCGGCAGATGAATTCACAAAAGTTTTTGGCCGCAGATGTTCACCGATGAAACACAGACGGCAGAGGGAAAAACTCTTTTTTTATTTTTGTGTTTCATCTGTTATCAAGTTGATAAAACCATTGTCAATACAGAGTTGGACGGCCACGGTTAGTGGAACTGCCAGCCACGCGGCGGATGGAATCACCATTCGCCACGATGCGGCAGAACTCCGCTGGAACTCCTTAACGAGTCGGCTGGTTCTGGGGCATGATGCAGATCCATGCCCGTGAAAACCAAATACACCCTGTTCCGGCGTAGTGCCGTATATTATAGCCAAGACAGCACCACTGGCAAGCAAACCAGCTTTGGCAAAGCTGCCTTGGGCTTTGGGCTTTCATTGGAATCAGCGACGGAATGTCTGGCAGCATCCGTGTGGCAAGTTCGACCCGCTTGGCACTCATCCTACCGACCCGCGCAGCAAATACCGTTCGTTTTTCCCCGCTGATGTTTGACCCGCTTGAACCTGTGAACCGGATTTATTCCATCACCAAACCAGCACGGCTACGGTCAATGAAAGTTGACACCCATAGCCCGAAATCCTGACAACTTAACCCAAATAGTCTTTAGTTTTAACAGCAATTTGCTAATCTCCCTTTATCTAAATCAAGGCCACAGACGTGTTTTATCTGTGGCGAAATCATCGGCGAGAAAATGCAAGACCTGATTGCCAAAGCCGCGACGCTCCTCGAAGCGCTGCCCTACATCCAAAAATTTAGCGGCGAGACCTTCGTCGTCAAATACGGCGGCAGTTTTATGGACTCGCCAGATGCCAACGTCCGCAACAGCGTCGCGCGCGACATCGTGTTTCTCGAAGCGGTGGAAATCAATCCCGTCGTCGTCCACGGCGGTGGCAAGGCCATCACCCGCGCGATGGAAAAAGCCGGTTTGAAAGCGAATTTCATCCAGGGCCAGCGCGTCACCGACGAACCCACGGTGCAAATCGTGGACGACGTTTTGTCGCGCGAAATTAATCCTGAAGTCGTCAAAACCATCAACGCGCTCGGCGGCAAGGCCGTCGGCTTTGCCGGCCCGGACATTTTCAAATGCAAAAAGCTTTACCTCGACGACAAGGAAAATCCGGGCCAAAAAATTGACATCGGCTACGTTGGCGAAGTCATCGAGGTCAACGTCCAGCCATTGAAGGAATCCATGTGGTGCGGCTTCACACCCGTCATCAGCCCGACCGCGCGCGGCGAGGACGGGAAAATTTACAATTGCAACGCCGACGTCGCCGCTGCGATGTGCGCCATCGCGCTCAACGCCAAACGGCTCGTGTTCATGAGCGATGTGCCCGGTTTGATGCGCGACCCAAAAGATCCGGCCACCCTCATCGCGCATTTGAAAACCGGCGAAGTTCCCGGACTCAAGGCCGCTGGTATCGTGGACAAAGGCATGATTCCGAAAGTGGACAGCGCTGTCGCCGCCATCAAGTCCGGCGTGGAAAAAGTCTCCTTCGTGGACGGGCGCACACCGCATTCCGTCATGCTGGAAATTTTCACCGACAAGGGCGTGGGCACGGAAGTAGTCTTGTGATTTGCGATTTACAATTTACGATTTACGCGCGATTTTCGAGAATCACATCCGCTCGTAAATAATAAATCCAATATCGTAAATGAAAGACCTTGTTCCCGCGCCGCCCGCCATCATGCGGAACGACTACGAATCCATCTGCGAACTGTTCGCGAAAAATGTCGTGCCCAGCTACGGACGTTTTGAACTCGTTTTGAGTCACGGCCACGGCAGCTACGTTTTCGATGTCGCCGGTAAACGCTATCTCGACCTCGGCAGCGGTATTGCCGTGTGCTGTCTCGGTCACGCGCATCCGGGCATCACCGAGGCGCTCGTCGAACAGTCCAAAAAGCTGATTCACGTTTCCAATCTTTATTTCACCGAACCGCAAGGCCGGCTTGCCGCCGAACTCGTCAAGCGCATCGGCGACGGCAAAGTTTTCTTTTGCAACAGCGGCGCGGAGGCGAACGAAGGTCTTTACAAACTCGCGCGGAAATTCGGCCACGACGAAGGCCGGTTTGAAATTCTGACCGCGACGAATTCCTTTCACGGACGGACGCTCGCGGGCATCGCCGCCACTGGTCAGGACAAAGTAAAGAAAGGTTTTGAACCAGCCGTGCCTGGTTTCCGGCACATTCTGTTCAACGACCTCGAAGCCGCGCGGAATGCGATTTCGCCTGCCACCATTGCCATTTTGATTGAAGGCGTGCAGGGCGAAGGCGGCGTCACGCCCGCCACGCCGGAATATCTGCTCGGCCTACGGCAGCTTTGCGACGAAAAAAAAATGCTTTTGCTCATGGACGGCGTGCAATGTGGCCATTATCGGACGGGCAAGTTCCAGAGCTTTCAAAAAATTCTCGAGAGCGTTGCCGGCGGCGAGAAATTTCTGCCCGACGGCCTCTCGATGGCCAAGTCGCTCGGCGGCGGATTTCCCATCGGCGCGTTCTGGGTGCGGGCGCCGTATGCGGATTTGTTGAGCGCCGGCACGCACGGCACGACTTACGGCGGCACGCCGCTCGCTTGCGCCGTGGGTTTGAAAATTCTCGAAGTCATCGAACAGGAAAAGCTCGCGGACCAGGCGCAAAAGCTTGGCGGCTGGCTGAAATCGGAAATCGAACGGCTGGCGAAAACCTATCCGACCGTCGTGAAATCCGCGCGGGGAATGGGTTTCATTCTCGGCATCGAGTTATGCGAAAAAATCCCCGCGTTCGCTGCCAGCGACAAGCCGCCGGCGCTGCAATTCGTGAACCGGCTGCACACGGCGGGTGTTTTGACCGTGCCGGCAGGCAGCCAAATCGTCCGGCTGCTGCCGCCGCTAAACCTCAAGCTACAGGAAGCTGGCGAAGGCATTAACATAATCGAGGAAGTCGTCAAATCGCTCGTGTGAACGCCGCCGCGCTCAAGCATTTGTCCGCCGTTGATCCGGTGATGAAAAAACTCATCGCTGAAGTCGGCCCGTGCAAGCTGGAGCACGAGCCGTGGCGCTCGCCGTTTCAATCGCTCGTGCAGGCCGTGGCGCACCAACAGCTCAACGGCACGGCGGCGAACACGATTCTGACACGGTTCAAAAAGCTGTTTCCCAAGCGCCGTTTTCCCAAGCCGAAAGATTTGGCCGGCGTGACTGATGAGCAGATTCGCGCGTGTGGTTTTTCGTTTTCCAAAATCGCCGCTATCCGCGACATCGCGGCGAAAACTTTAGACGGGACGATTCCATCGTCGCGGCAGATTGAAAAGCTGACGGATGAGGAAATCATTGAGCGTCTGACCGAGGCGCGCGGTGTCGGGCGCTGGACGGTGGAGATGCTTTTGATTTTCCAGCTTGGCCGCAAAGATGTTTTGCCGGTGGACGATTTTGGCGTGCGCAACGGCTTTCGCCTCGCCTACAAAAAACGTGAAATGCCGAAGCCGAAGGTGCTGCTGGCATTTGGCAAAAAGTGGCGGCCGCACGGCACAACGGCGGCGTGGTATCTCTGGCGCGCGACGGACATCGCCAAGAAAAAGAAGTGACGCGGGCTTTCGATTCGGCTATACAATTTTCTTTGAGCAATAACTTCCCGGAATGATTGAATCATGAAGCACTTGTTGTCATTGGAAAAACTGCCGCGCACGGACTTTGAAAAAATTCTGCGCGACGCCACCGTGTTCAAACGCGAACGCGGCGCGCACTCAACGCAGCCGCTCGCCGGCCAGACGTGGGCGCTGATTTTTTCCAAGTCGTCCACGCGCACGCGGGTCTCGTTTGAGGTTGGCATTCGCGAACTCGGCGCGGGCGTGATGTTTCTCAACGCAAATGACATCCAGCTTGGCCGCGGCGAGCCGATCAAGGACACCGCACGCGTGCTGGGCCGCATGATTCACGGTGCGGTCATCCGCACCTACGCGCAGCACGACGTGGAGCAGTTCGCCGAGTTTTCCAAAACCCCGACGATCAATGCGCTGACGGACGACGAGCATCCGTGCCAGGTGCTGACGGACATTTTTACGTTTGAAGAAATGCGCGGCCCGATTGCCGGCAAGGTAGTCACGTTCATTGGCGACGGCGCGTGCAATATGCCGGTGTCGTGGATTTTTGCGGCGGCGAAGCTGGGTTTTGAACTGCGCATTGCCGCACCGAAAGCGTTTCAGCCGTCAGCAGAAATTTTGAAACGGGCGGGCGGAAAAATTGTCGTCACGGAAGATTTGAAAGCCGCTGCGAGCGGCGCGGATCTGCTTTACACGGACGTCTGGGTTTCGATGGGCAAGGAAGCCGAAGCTGCCGAACGCATCAAGATTTTCAACGGCTATCAGATCAACGCGCCGCTCGTGAAACTCGCGAAGCCCGGCGCGCTGGTGATGCACTGTCTGCCGGCATATCGCGGCAAGGAGATTGACGCGGAAACTTTTGAGGCGCACGCGGACACGATTTTCACGCAGGCGGAAAACCGGCTCCATGTGCAGAAAGCTATTTTGAACTGGGCGGTGAGCTAACCGCCCAGACGCCAAGAAAACTATTCTTGCTCGAATTCGGATTCTTCGTCTTGAAGGCCGCGACGGCTGGGGCCGGTTGCGTATTGGCGCAGATACTTCACAGCAACTTTGAGATTCTTCGGCCATTCGCTCTGGATGGTCAGAAGTTCGTTCGTGACCGGATGCGGCAAACTTAATTCCTCGGCGTGCAGCGCGGCACGCGACAGCAGCGGGCGTTCTTCGCGACCGGGCTTGAGGTAAAAATCTTTTTTCAACCGCGAGAGCCACAGTTTTTTGCCGCCGTAAAGTTCGTCGGCCACCACCGGAAAACCGGCGTGCTTCAAGTGAACGCGAACCTGATGCGTCCGGTCGGTCAGCGGCGCGCAGCGCAGCAGCACCCAGTCGGAAAATTGTTCTAGCACGGCAAATTCCGTCCGCGACTTCTTGCCTTCGAGCGGATTCACGCACATCTGGCCGGGCTTGACCGGATGCGGCGCGAGCTTGGCGTCCACCTCAAAATTGACCGCTTCAGGAAGGCCCCACGCGAGCGCGACGTATTTTCGCAGCGGCTTTTCCGCGCCAAAAAAATCCGCCAGCGTGATGAACGTCGGCTTATTTTTCGCCAGCAGGATGACGCCGCTCGTTTCAAAATCGAGCCGGTGGGCATTGCTCAAATAAGTAAGATTGCGTTCGCGCGCCCACGGTTTGCCGGCGGCGAGACCGTCGAGCAGCAACTTCATCAGGCTCGGACGATTCTCATCGTGGCGGTCAGGCGAAGTCAGCAAACCGGCGGGCTTGTCGAGCGCGAGCAGGTGCTCGTCCTCAAAGAGAACGGGGATTTCCCAAAATTCCTTCGTCGCGGGCGACGACAGTTTAATGGCTGCGCTCACGGCTATTTCGCCGCGCTCGCCGCCGCCTGTTTTTGGAAGAACGGCGTGTCGCGCAGTTCGCGATTGGCCTCGCCTTGCAGCCAGAGGTTGAACGCCTCGTTCTGCCGCGCGCGGCGAACCTGGACGAGGAACTGCGGCAGCTCCGCATTCTTTTTCGCCGTATCAATCGGCAGCATCTGCTGGACGAACAGGACGAAACCGCCGTCACCGGTCGGTTGAAAATTACTGACGTGGCCCGGAGCCGTGGTGAACGCCGCTTGCTTGAGTTGGCCGAGGCTGGCGCGGTCGCCGAGTTCGGGCAATTCCTGCGTGCTCAACGAAAAGGCCGACAACACCTGCGGCGCCTGCCCACCCGCCACCGCCGCTTGCGCGAAGGTTTTTCCGGCAGCCATCTGCACGACAGCGGTGAAATAAAAATTCGTCCCGGCGTGCTGGGCCAGCGCCACGGCTTCGTTGTCGCGAAAATCGCGCGTCACGCGGTCTTGGATTTGCGCCAGCGACGGAATCGCGCTCGGCAACTGGCCGGCCAAGGCGAGCACATAAACGCCATCCGCGCCGACCACCGGGCCGGCGAATGGTTCATCCGCGCTCAACTGGAATGCGGCTTTGGTGAAAGCTGCCGGCGCGCTGAAATCTTCCGGGCCGTAATTGGCCGAGAACGGCGCGGTGGTGCGGGTCACCAGACCTTTTTGGGTGGCGTAGGCGGCGAGATTTTCCGGCTTGGCCGGCTCCATGGCGAACACCGCCGTCGCCAAATCATTCGCCGACTGGCGGGCGTCACGCAGCGCGCGGTCGCGGATGAGCAGGTCGCGAATTTTGGCCTTGGCCTCGTCCGGCGTTTTGGCGTCGGGGAACTGGCTCTGGCCATATTGCTGATAGACGGAGTTCACATATTCCGTGAAGTTCGTCTTCTCCCATTCCGCCTTGGCCGCCGCGAGATAATTCGTGACGTTGAAGAAAACGTAGCTGACTTGCACGCGATCCGGCTCGCGATAGGCGGCCATGTTATTCGTGTAAAACTGCTCGACAGCAGCCGGCGTGACCGCGACCTGCGCGAGATAATTCGACGCGGCGAAGAAGACCGCCTGCGCGGAAACTTCCTGATGTTCGCGGTCGTAAAGCTGGCCGGCTTCCTGCGGCGTGACCAGCACACCGGGCAAGCCGAGCACCTGAATCATCTGCTGCACCACCAGTTCGTCGCGCAGGAAATTTTGCAGATCCGTCACGCCCAAACCTTCCGGGGCCAAAACCTGTTCGACAAATTTATCCATCGCCACCGGCTGGCCGTTGCGGCCAATGGAGCGGAGAAAATCACTCGCGGCGGCGATCAGCGCGTCTTCGCTGACGTGGATGCCGAGCTGGCGCGACTTTTGTTCCAGTAACAGGCGGATGTAGATTTCGCGCTCCGTGTCTTCGCGGGAGAAGCTGGCGCTCTTGTCGGGCCACTGGCCGTTGCGCATCCAGTAATACAGGTAAAATTCCGCCTGCGACCGCTGAAAATCCTGCGCGGTGATGGTCCGGCCATAAATCGTGCCGAAATTGCCGCTGGCCCGGCTGCCATTGCCGTATTTTGACGGGCCGGAACCCATGAAAACCACAAAGGAAATAATCGTGAGGCCGGCGATGATCCACCACAGCCAGCTAGAATGTTTGCGAATTGATCCAATCATAGTGAAAAAAGTGAACACGAAGCCTAGCTTGCCGGAAGAAGCATGGCAAACGTAAAAGCAGACTGCTTTTGCTCGTAATCCTAATCCCTAATCTTAATCGTAATCCGCCGGTAGAGCCGATTACGATTAGGATTACGATTAAGATTAGGAAGCTTTCAGCCACCGCGCCACATCCATCGCAGCGTAGGTGATGAGGATGTCCGCGCCCGCCCGGCGCATCGCCAGCAGACTTTCCAGCGTCACCGCGCGCTCGTCAATCCAGCCGTTCGCGGCGGCGGCCTTGATCATCGCGTGTTCGCCGCTCACGGCATAAACCGCCGTGGGCAAACCGAATTCTTTTTTCACGCGCTGCACGATGTCGAGATAAGCGATGCCCGGCTTGACCATCACCATGTCCGCGCCTTCCTGCACGTCCAGCGCAACTTCGCGGAGGGCTTCGTTGCCGTTCGCTGCGTCCATTTGATAACTGCGGCGGTCGCCAAAACTCGGCGCGGATTCCGCGACTTCGCGGAACGGGCCGTAAAACGCGGACGCAAACTTCGCCGCGTAGCTCATAATCGGCGTGTCGAAAAACCCCTCGTTGTCCAGTTCGGCGCGGATGGCGCGAACGCGGCCGTCCATCATGTCGCTCGGCGCCACGATGTCCGCGCCGGCTTCCGCGTGGCTGGCGGCAGTGCGCGCGAGCAATTTCAGCGACGGGTCGTTGAGGATTTTTCCACCGTGGACAATGCCGCAATGGCCGTGGCTCATGTATTCACAGAGGCAGACATCGGTGATGACGAGCAGCGACGGCAATTCCTTTTTCAACAGCCGCACGACTTGCTGGACAATGCCGTTCTTGGCGTAAGCGCCGGAAGCTTTTTCATCTTTCTTGTCGGGAATACCAAAGAGCAAAACGGCGGACACACCGAGCGCGTGCGCCGTCGTGGCCTCGCGCAAAATCTCATCGGGCGAAAGTTGAAACACGCCGGGCATGGCCGTCACCGGGCGGCGGAGCTTCTTGCCGCTGCGCGCAAAAAGCGGCAGAACGAGCTGCGAAACGTTCAGCGAGTTTTCGGCAACGAGTCGGCGCAGGGCGGGCGAGGTGCGCAGGCGGCGCGGGCGGACGACGGGAAATCCGGGCGAATTCATGGCGTCAGTCTAGGTTTTGCGGGGCGTGGGTAAAAGGGAAAAATATTTTTAGCTACCGATGGACACAGATGAAACACGTCTGTGGCATTGATTTAGACAAAGGGAAAATAGCAAATTGCTGGTAAAACTAAAGACTATTTGGGTTAAATTGTCAGAATTTCGGGCTATGGGTGTCAGCTTTCACTGACAGTTTTACTGACAGTGGCCGGGCTGGTTTGGTGTGGATTCATCGGTTCAAGCGGGTAAAACATCAGCCGGGAAGAACGAACGGTATTTGGAGCGCGGGTCGGTGGGATGAGCGCCAAGCGGGTCAAACTTACCGCACGGATGCTGCCAGACATTCCGGCGCTGATTCCAGTGAAAGCCCAAAGCCCAAAGCAGCTTTGCCAAAGCTGGTTTGCCAGCGGGCGAGACATCGAGCCAAACCCATTTGCCGACGACCTCGGCCAGTTCGTATTGCCTCGGCAACTGTTGCCGCAAGCAATTCAAGACCGTTTCCGTGGACAAGCCACGGTTGGCGCAATGCTGGACAAAACCCGTTTGTTTGTTCGCTTTAGTTGATGATAGCTGGCTGGCGTTTGCTGGCGCCGCTGCTTCAATCTGTAATTTGTTTTTCATAAGCTTTTTTTTGATGATCGCCGTCCGTGTCTCGCCGTAGGCCGCTTGCTTCACCCCTCGCGGAGCCAGGTTTTGAACAAAGCTCGGTTTTTTTCCGGCGTGCATGGGGCATGACAGCGAAAGTTTCGGCGTTACCCGATAGCCGGGTCGCTGGCGTGGCCCATGCCCTGCGTCGCCGGAAAAAAAGCGCCCCGCGACAGCGGGCATCAAAAGATTGAAAAACATGGTGTAGCCGCAAGCGGCCTACGGTGAGATTCGGACGGCCCCGGCTTATCAACAAAACGCGCCATGTCAAAAACACCAACCAAAAAACCTCTAGCCTCGCAGAGTTGCCAAAGGCATCAAGCTGGTCGGTTCTGACTTCCGTTGGTTTGGGAGCAGCGCAGCGGAAACCAAACCGGCGGTGGTCAGACTAAATTTGGTTTTAGTAGTGAGGCCGGCCAGTTTTGTGATGGGAGCGCTCTGGAACGAAATGAAATGTAGTGAAAGATTAGCGGAAGGAGCAAAAGCTGGCCGGTCTCACGGTTAATGCCGATGCCTTGGCCGTGGCGCAGCCTCGCGGCCTCCCCGCCTGTCTCCGCCGGATTCAGACTGCGGAACGGAGCGCGGGCAGACGGGCGCAGGTCGTTGGCTCACGCGGAGTGAAGCGGTCTGAACCGGACGGAGTCAGGCCGGCCAATCTTGGGGAGCGCGCGTCGGCCAGCTTTTCAAGGCGTAGTCTGTCAGGGGAATTGAAAAACTGGCCGTCGCGCGCGAAGAGGGAAAAGCCAATCTTGACCGCCATAAGCAAATTCAAACCATAAATTCAGCAGACATTATGATGATAAACGTCGCTAAAATAAATGTTGAACAGGATGTGCATCAGTGATACAAAAGACATAGCTCCTGAAAGTAATAAGGGGGGAATATTAACCGGGAATAAACCAACCAATCGAAAGGCATAATAGCATGAATGGAATTCGTGTCGGGTTCGGGCGGGCTTGCGTTCTGGCCGCCATTTTCACCATCAACTACACCTCGGCGCACGCGCAAGCATCCGTGCCGGATTCCATCGTGCAGATCACGGCGGAGGCGCAAGGGCTGTCACTGGTGGCCCCGGAAGATTTGCCGCCGTGCGGCACGTTTTGGGAAGTGCTGCCGGGCGGCGTCATGGCCCCGCTGCCGTGCCCGCTCCTCGATCAAAACCTGCCCACCTACGCCATCACGGACAATATCTTTCTGGTAGATGCCACCGGCGGTCAGGTGGCGGTGAATAAACGGCAGTTAAAAAACAGGGCACTCACGCAGTCCGCGACCAGTGATGCCGTGGCGTCCGCTTTAGAAAATCAGGCGACCGCCATCGTGAATTTAATCAACCAAGTTCAAACGGCGGCGGCAAGCCAGCAGATGCGGACGATGGCGGGTGCAAAGGGCGTGCCTTCGCCGGGCGATAGCGGCGGTGACAGCGGTGGCGGTGATTCCACCAACAATTATGTTTCCTACATTTGGGACACCAACCAGCTTTGGCTGGAAATCACGAATGTGAGCAACGGCACCAGTTTTGCGAACCTACACAACGGAACCAATCAAGTGTATGCCATCTGGTCAACGACGAATCTTTTGACACCGATGGTGGGTTGGCAGGTGGAAAACGAGTTGTGGCCGGTTGGAGATCAAACTAACGTGATGCCGTTCACGGTGGAGAATTTTGGCAGTCCGTATTTGTTTCTCCGCGCACAAGATTGGACGGGGGTTGACAGCGATGGCGACGGCATCCCGGACTGGTGGGCGTGGAATTACTTTGGCACGATCAATGTCAACGCGACGAATCAGGATTATTACGGCACTACGTTGCTTTACGATTACCAACAGGGGCAAGACCCGAATCCGATTGTCTTTTCAATCCGGCCATACCAACGCGTCAACACCACTGCGCCAGTGCTGCCGTTGAACCTCATGGGCGGCACGCCTTTCTATATGGCAACATTGGTGAACGACAACAACGCGACGAATGCGGTATGGATGCCGTATAACCCCAATCTGACGGTCAGTCTCAACAGCGGGGACGGCAGCTACAATGTTCAGGTGGGCTTGCGCGGCCATGCGGCGGACAGTTCAACGACCTGGAATTACTGCTCGCTCATCTTGGACACAGTGCCACCGGTGGTGACGGTCACGAATCCGGTTTCCGCGACCGTTTCCAACACCACCATAAACCTACAGGGTTTGGTCAATGAAAGTTTAAGCTCATTGACTTTTGATGTGGGCAACGCCAATGGGGTGGTGACCAATCAAACCGGATTTATGACCGGCAGTGATTCGGGCACCAACTATTTCACCTGTCCGATTGTCAGCCTGACTAGCGGTTCAAATTGGATTACGATTCATGCTACCGATTTGGCGGGCAACCCAACCGACTTGAATCTGGCGCTGAATTGTGCGGCGGACATCAGCCAGTCGGGCTTAAGCGTGCTCTGGCCGACGAACGGCGTGGCTGTCAGTGGGAGCAGCTTTACTTTGCAGGCGCAGGTCAACAATCCGACGGCCAGCATTTTCGCCACCATCGTGGATGCTTCGGGAAATACGAACACGGTTTCAGGCTTGGTGGAGGGCAACGGCGCGGTCTGGGTGAAAAACCTGCCGCTGGCTGCCGGCAATAACACTGTGACCGTGACGGCAGGTTTGGCTTCCGGCGTGACGAACACCCAGACGTTCACGGTGGTTGGCAACGACATCGGCCTGACGATTGACCCGCTGACGCAGTTGAACCAAGCCCGCGTGACCGTCACCGGCTCGGTGGGCGACCCGGTGAATGATTGCGTGTGGGTCAATGGGCAACGGGCTAATGTTGACCCTGATACCGGCGATTGGGAGGCGGACGAGGTGCCGGTGAGTCCTACTGGAACGGCGGCCTTGAATGTAAAAGTCTATGTGGGGGATCCGGTGTTGATTGGGGAACAGACGCAGTTTGTGCCGCAGCCGGTGGCGATGCAGATGATGAGTTACCAATTGAAGCAGCATCTCGAATATAATGACAGTCAGGGCAACGTTTCCTTGGACGATTATAAAGTCAACTGGCTGGCGGGGGTTGGCGGAATGCGTCAAGATGTTGGCTTTTCTACCGCTTGGCCCGGTTCGTATAATTTACAGTTCAACTATGGGCCGACCCCGTCGGATTTCCAAACGACGTGGGTAAACGCCAGCGTGGATGTGCCAGAGTGGCGCGTCCAGAGCATGAATGGCTATTCGGAATGGGGCAGCTTTCAGCGGCAAACCGCCAATCGGGTGCAACTGCTGGCACCGGGTGGACAGACGGCGGGGGTAACCAACGTATATCTGGTGCGGTTTGCCTCGGTAAGTTCTAATTTATCAGTTGGGGATTATTCCATTGATGTTGGCGGAAACTGGCCGCCAGAGCAATTTCAAATCGGTGGCCAGCCGTTGGTGAATACAGGGGAGACCAATACGAGCGGCAGTTTTGCCAGGGGAGCGTTGTGGGGCATCACCACGGTTTCCGCCCCGGCGGGGCAGAACGTAGAGGTGACGCCCTCATACATCGTCCAACCGCAAGGCAACTGGGATTATGATTTTGATATGCAGGCCTGCCAGTTGTATCCGCCGATGGCGGATGCCAACCGGGATGGAAACTTTAGTCCCAACACGGCCTCGACGCCCTGCCGCTTTTGGATCAATGACTCGCGCGAAAGCGGCGATGTGTTGAGCGATGGCAAGGACTCCATTCCTGGCTACGGCTCGCCGAATTATGCGCGCAGTCAGGTCAATGGTCGCTCGGACTTAGTGAACTTCTTCCCGGTGACGCTCTCCTTGAGCAACGTATTGGCATGGCTGCCGGTGACGAACGGTTATGAATACCATCTTTCCCAAGCCGACAGCGCGGTGAAGTTTGTCTATACCAGTTTGACCAACGGCAATGGCAATGCGTTTGATTACCTGACGAACTTGGACAGCTACGGTTATGGCACGAATGCGAATGAATGGGTGACCAATGCGGACACAATTTCCGTTACCAACAGCCAGATAATGGGGACGATGCTGGACACCAATTGGCTGGCAATGGTGCAAACCAACGGCGGCAACGGAATCATTTTACTGGAAGGCTGCGCGGCGACCACCGCGCCGCTGATGTTGGAAATCTGGGGTAAGGATCAAAATGGCAACAAGCAACTACTGGGCGGTTCACCGATGTATTTGAGCCTTGATGGAGTAGAACAGATGTATCGGCAAATCGATTTGCGGGGCGGATATACGGGGCTACCCGCAGAGCCGCCAAACAATCCCGACAACCTTTGCAATGGAAAACACATTGTCTTTATTCACGGTTTCAGTATCAGCGGAGATGAATCGCGCGGAGAGAACGCGGAAGTTTTCAAGCGACTGTATCAAGCTCATTCTCACGCCATGTTCACCGGCGTGGACTGGCAGGGCGATGATAGCCCGTGGTTTGATTGGACTGGCAAAATGGCGTATTACGACAATGTGACCAATGCCTTTATCACCGCCTCCAATTTCAAAGCAGCCGTGAGCGACTTGCCCGGCGCGCAGAAATACGTCATGGCTCACAGTTTGGGCAACATGGTGGCATCCAGTGCCATCAAGGACTTTGGTTTGAGCGTGAACAGTTATTTTGCGTTGGATGCCGCTGTCGCCACGGAAGCGTATGATGGCGACAACAGCCATTTAGACATGGTTTATCCCGGTGCCTTCAACACCTTTGAGGGTTGGATCAATTACGACCGGCGTCTCTGGGCGAGCGACTGGCATAATCTGTTTCCCGGCGGTGATGGCCGGGCGGGGCTGACCTGGATTAACCGCTTTGGCGTTATCGGCAATATATACAACTTTTATTCCTCCGGCGAAGAAGTGCTGAAGGATTCCGACGGCACTTATCCCAATCCTGTCACCGTTAAATCCAGCGGCGGCGAGTTGTCATGGGTCTGTCAGGAAATGAGCAAGGGCGACGCGTTGACCAGCATCGCCAATTCCTGTTCGCAGGCCGGCTGGACGTTGAATGTGGCCTGGTATATTCCGGTTGACCCGGCGCATCCGATCACCACGCAGCCGCGCCGGCGGTATCAGGCAGACCCAAGCAATTTCACCGACTACGGCACCAGTTACGGCCATATCAATACGAATGATTTTCCCGCCAATCCCTTCTTTGGGGTGTTCAAGGACAGCAGAGTAATGGATGCTTCCGCAGGCAGTGATGAAGCGGCGAAGTTTGAAGTCCGTGCCGGTATATTGGCCGGCGGCATTCCGGCCCTGTCTCACGCAACAGGGGCGAATTTTGTTGCCGCTTTCGGAGGAAGCCAAAACAAAGATATGATGAATATGAAGACTGGTTGGCCACAAGACCGCCAAAGTATTCAACGCTTAAAAGACCGTTGGCTACACAGTGATTTTGAAGAAGTGGCTTATCCATTTGTCCATTCCCTGTTCGACAACATCGTTAACCTCGGAGGATTCTAAAATGAAAAATAAAACGAAAATATTGTGTGGTTTGTTAATTATGCTTGTTCTGACAAGTCGTGCCGAAGTTGGTGAATTTCAAATAACCATCAAAGTTGTAGATGAGGCGGGTAACCCAATGCCAGAAATTAAGATTGGAGCTTCCTTTTTTCAGTCGAAGCTGTCAGTTCCAATAACCGCCCATGATTTGGCTGAAAGACAAATTAATTTAATCACTGACACAAATGGTCTTGCTGTTATTGACGCTTCATCTGTTTATGACCGCCATGTTTGGTATGGAGTCGATTCGCCGCAGGGCTATTACTATGAGAATGGTGGCGAATGCATTTTCAAAGAAATTGAAAGCGGTAAATGGCAGCCTTGGAATCCTACGGTTCAATTTGTCTTGAAGCCAATTGGCGTTCGAGTTCCAATGTATGCAAAAAAGGTTGACTGGAATACTTCTCTTCCTGAAAACAACAAACCCATCGGCTATGATTTGGAAATTGGAGATTGGGTTGCTCCTTACGGAAAAGGCATCACCTCTGATTTCTTTTTTACTCTCGAACGTAAATTTACAAGCGTCACCCAAGATTTCAGCGCCACGCTCACGCTGACTTTTCCCAATGACGGAGACGGGATTCAGTCGGTTATGTCTGATGCAAGCGGCAGCACATTTCGGATTCCGCGCTCCGCGCCGGAAAATGGTTATGACTCAAAACTTGTTATGCAAATGTATCGGGAAAACAGCAAGCCAATCGTCGGTGCAACGCCAGACCCAAATCAAAACTATTTCTTCCGGGTGCGGACAAAGAAAGACCATCAAAACAATATTGTCAGTGCTATGTATGGCAAGATTTATGGGAATATTGGCTGGGATATTTTTCATTCTGCAACCGCTCAACTTAGTTTTACCTATTACCTCAACCCTAAATTAAATTCCCGCATTACGGAATTTGACCCGAAGCAGAACTTGATGACCAATTTGAAATTTAATGAAGGCGTTAGCGCACCATGACGGCAACGACATCGGCCTACCGGTTTGCTGAATTAAAAATTTTGCTGGCGGAAGTCTGGCTTGGGAGGCCAGGTGCAATTCGGAGCGACGGAACGAGCATCCAAGCGGAACGGAGGCTAGTTTGCGGCGGAGTGGCGGCGGCCAAGATTGATCACGCCATTAGGCCAGCGACCAAATAGAATTTGCGGTGTTAAAAAGACGTGAGTTTTTATTTTCCACCTGACCGAGCATTGCAGGACAAGGCCGCGACAAAACTGCGGAAAATCCTGACAGAAAAATCGTTTATGGAACGGTGGGAGTCCGTGTCGCAGGAGATGAAATGGGTGATCAGTGGACGGCCACACGCCACTGAACACCGGAAGATTCTGCCCGAATATAGCTACCACATATTCGACCTCTACGCGCGGACGATTTTCAAAACCTACGCGCCATTATCCGAAGTCGTGACGATCACAGATAAAAAACTCGCCGCCACCGCCAAAACGGTTGAAGAAGGCAGAGCGGCCATAAAAATTAATTGGGACAAAATGGGTTCCGTGTTTCAAATGGGCGAGCGGGCGATGATGTTTTTTGAAAACGAAGCCGAGCCACAACTTAAACGCGAATGGCTTTTAGATTTGCCGCCTAAAAAAGACGAGGAAATTTATCGGTTAATCATCGGCGATCGTTGGCTGAATGCGAAACTGGCAGAATTTCAGGCGCTGGATAAAAACAAGCCAGTCGAGGAAATCATCGAACAGCACACAACCGCAATCAAAGAGACGACAAAAAAGGCGGTTCCAGAATGGCACCAAAAAGCGCGGGATTGGGAACCGGGGGCGACAGCAAAATTTCATACAGGCGCGGCCAAAGGTTCGGTTGGGTTTATCAATGAGGCTGGTGAATTGCACGGCGAGAAAAAAATCAAACACAAGAACACCTACGAGTATTTGCTAATCTGCTGGCCGGAAATTCATGCAATGATAAAAGCCAAACCGCAGAATCGAATGGAAGATTTGTGGAACTGGTTAAAGCCGTTTAGCTATGCGCGTTGGATTGAAATTGAGGATTTAGATCAACTCGTCAGCCTCGCCCGTTCCATCAAACTGAAACTCAAAAAACCGGGTGCGCCTCGCAAGCCCCGGAAATGTTGAAGTCAGTTTTTTTTCCACTTCATAGTTCTTCTGCCGGCGACGTGTTAAAACGTCAGCATGGAAATTGGCAAGCCAACTTCTATCGCAAACGCACAAAGGGCGGGAAACCGTGACCAGCGGTGCAATTCCATGTTCGTGCCCGGCTGCGGACAGGAACAACCAACAGTGCCGGAAACAATGAAAACAAAATAACTATGCAACTGAAAGTCTCCGTCATATCGGATCGCCCCGACGAATACATCGGCAAGCGCGGCTTGGTCAAAAGCCAGATTATAACGTGCCAGGACGTTGACCCGTCGGGCTACCGCTTGCTCATGCCGTTCGACATGACCCTGAGCGAAGACGAGAAAACCAAATGGGCCGGCAAGCTCCAGGACAAGACAATTGTCGTGGGCATTCGCGAGTTGGTGCCGTTTGGCGGACGTCTCCGTGCGCGGGGTGCGATAGTCACCGGCCCGGACGGTAAATAACCAAAGCTATGAACCCGGAATTGTTCGCCCTGTCACTCATCGAATGGCAACTGTTCGTCACGCTCACGTTCAAAAGTGATGCGCTGGCGGACGCGGTGCGCATCAAGATGTTTTTCGCGTTGCTGCGAAAGCAGGCGGACAATTTCGGGGTTCATTTCAAAGAAACCATTTGGTGCCTGCGCCGGGAAAACGGTGAGTTGACCGGGCGGGGGCATCTACACGCATTAATCGCGGGGTTTCCCCAACACGCGCTGACCACGGCCACCTGTTTTGCCTTCATGAAAATCTGGGAGCAACACGGTGGCGGCTGGGCACGCGTAACGCTCTATAGCCCGCTGCTTGACGGTGTGGGCTACGTCCTCAAGGGCTGCGAAGCTGAATACCAGCGCGCGGGCGGGGACTTTTATGAGACCAAAAAGTTTGGGGGAACCTGCGACGTCATGCTTTCCGAGTCGGTCTTCCGCGTATTGGAAGGCCGGCGACAAATAGGGAAGAGACGCCGTCAAGGACAACGCGAAGCGGAGTAAGACGAACTCCCTGTGAAGGCGGCCACTGTGTCGGCGATAACGACGCACACCGCCTTTGGATCGCAGCGGCATGAACCAGCCTCACACGAGGCCGATCAACCTGCGGACAGGGATAATAGATTTGTCCAGGCTGCGGCAATACTGCCAGTTGTCACCGGCAAGGTAGTTCCTGCCTTGCCCCCACCCGCCGCGGAGCGGCGGGTGGGGGTAAGGCAGGATTGCTTGAAGATGAACTCTGCCCAAATCCGAAGCCGAAACGAAAATTAACCATGACCGCAGAAGAAAAAGTAAGCTGGCTGAACGAACGCGCTCCGTTGCGACGGTGGGCGGTCGGCGACGACGTGCGTTGTCGTTGCTGCGGTGCGGTGTTCAAGGCAGCGCAGACGGCCGCGGACTATGTGGGCGACCCGACGTGTCCGCATTGCATCGGCAGCTCGCCCGCTGACTTTGAAAAAGTTTTACCCGGCCCAAAGCCGTGAATCAACCATGCGCGACGACCAACATAAATTTCTGATGTTGCTGGGGCAGTTGCCGGCCCGCCTGACGGCGGAGCAAGCGGCGTGGGTCTTGAACTGCCAGCCGCATGACCTCCCGGCGCTGGTCGCGGCCAAGCTGCTCAAGCCGTTGGGCAATCCACCGGCCAACGGCATCAAGTTTTTCGCCACGGCAGATTTGCTGGAATCCGTCAAAGACCGCAACTGGCTGGTGCGCGTCTCCGCGACCATCTATCAGCACTGGCACACGAAAAACGCCCGCAAGCACCTCGCGGGGCGGTCAGATTTACCAACATTATCCTTTTCGCCCGGCGAAAAGTGGCGCGCCAGCGATCCGGCCAGCGCGAGCGGATAAGCGAGTCCAGAGGCCATGCCTCTGGCGCGGGGCTTGGGGACGGCGAGAGTCCCCAAAAAAGCAAAAGCGGTTGAGTGGGTAAGACTCAACCGCCCGATTCTTTTTAGGCCATCACCATTGGCGGCGGGCTGGTCATTTTCCGTTCGTAATCCTCAAGGCTCGGCACGATGATGACGGCTTTCTTGGCGTAGGCGCGGTGAATCGCCTTGCTGCCGTGGCCGAGGGCGGCCTGTGCGAACCGTTCCGGCATCCCGACGGTCTTGGCGCGTTCCGCCCATGCGTAGCGATAACAATGCAGCGACACGCCCGCTACGCCAGCACAGCGGCAGCGATAGCGAAACCGGTTGGCCCGGAAGTTGGCGGGGTGCGTGGACAGGTTCGGGAACAATACGCCGGTCGTCGGCAACTGCTGCAACACCTTTTCCAACGCCTTGCTAATCGTGAACTGCGCCAGCGTGCCGGTCTTCTGCCGGAAATAGGAAAGCGTTCGCGTCGGCCAGTCAATGTCCTCGGCTTTGAAATGGGCGGCGTCGGCTTGGGCCGCGCCGGTTTCCCAGAGCAGTTCCAAATACAGTTTCCATTCCGCCTTTTTTTCACGGGCAAGAATGGCGGCGTGTTCGTCCCGCGTGATGCCGCGCCGGTCTTTGGGTTTATACTTCGGCCAGAGATTCGGCGCGACAATCGGCAGGGCCAGCCAGCCCGCGCTCAAGGCCAGATGATGCAACCGCTTCAAGAAACAGAGGGTGGACGGTTTGGCGCATTGGAACACGGCAAAGAAATCATCGGTGGTCGTTTCCAAAAGTTTCTTGTGCCGCAAGCCGTCCAAGGCGGGCGACTTGAACGCCGTGGCAAAGCGTTCGCGGCTGCTGTCCTTGCCACGCGCTTGCAACTGTTCCATGACGGTCTGCCAAGTGCGTTCGACAAAGGCGGGGTCGCTGGCGGTCAGATAGGCGCGGGCAAGGTGCAAATTAAGCACCGGCTGACGCTGCGCCTCGTTGCGGGCGTTGAGCAGGCTGCGCGCCTCGGTTTCATCCTTGGTGCGCAAGCTGGTTTGCTTGCCGGTGGTGCTGTCTTGGCTGTAATATACGGGGCCACGACGGAACAGGGTGTATTTGGTTTTCATGGGCATGGGTCTGAATCATGCACCAGTTACGTCGCGACACGTTAAAGTGTAGTGGGCGAGTTTCAGCGGAATAGTGGCAGCGTGGTGGCGAATGGTGATTCCATCCGCCGTGTGGCTGACAGTTCCACTGACAGTGGCCGTCCATCGCACCAAGAAACCCTTTGTTTATGCGGGCTTGAACAACTTGATGACAGATGAAACACAGATTTCTAAAAACAGATTCTTTATCTGTGTTTCATCCGTGTGAATCGGTGGCTACTCCTTTTCCTCCGCCCAGCGCGGTGCGATTTTATTCACCACGCCGATGTGATCCAACACGCGGGCAACGACGGTGTCAGCCAGCTCAACAATGGTTTTTGCGCCGGAATAAAAACTAGGATTCGCCGGAATCAAGGTCGCGCCGGCGAGCAGCAGCAGTTCCATGTTTTTGACGTGAATCAGACTCAACGGCGTTTCGCGCGGGACGAGAATCAGTTTCTTTTTTTCCTTCAGCACCACGTCGGCGGCGCGCAGTAAAACGTCCTCGCTGTAACCGTGCGCGATGCGGCCCATCGTGCCCATTGTGCAGGGGATGACGACCATCACGTCCGGCGGATTCGAGCCGCTGGCGAACGGCGCGTTCATGCTTTTCAGGCCATGCGGCTTCACGCCTTCGGGAAATTTTAACCCGCCCGGCAGCTCCTCGGCAACGACCTGCTGGGCGTAGTTGCTCAACACAACATGGATTTCGTGTTTGCGCGGATTCAGGTTATCCAGCAATCGCTGTGCGTAAAGCGCGCCGCTGGCTCCGGTGATGGCCACAAGAATTTTCAAGCGGACAAATCGTAAATCGTAAATCATAAATCGTAAATGAGGAAACAGCTTGAGTCCGCCTTTCGCTTCCGCAAAATTAGCGCGTGTTCAAATTTGCGGGAATCAGCTTTGGCGGAATATTTTTGCTCCTGGCGGGCTGCAGCACCGTGCCCAGCGACCACAACGAAACGGTGCCGGTGGAATGGTCGTTGACGAACGCCGTTACCGCTGCGGTTCCGCCGCGCCGCGCCGCGCTCCCCGCCGTTCCCATCAAGCCCCTGTCGGTGGTTCCCGTCGTCCACCACAATCAGCCACCGCCGCAAATCTACCAGCCCGCGCCCATCCTGACGTGGACTTCGCTCGACCGCTGGGCGGCGGAAAACAAGCTGGCCGCGCCGCGCAAAGTCGCCAGTTCGCCGCTGGCCAGCTACGCGATCAACTCCGCGAAAGGCACGCTCACGCTGGTCATCGGCAGTCGCGAAGCCATTTGGCGCGGCATGGAAATTAACCTCGGCTTCGCGCCAGAAATCATTGACGACCAAATTTTCCTGCACGGCCTCGACCTGCAAAAAAACCTGAAACCACTGCTGTTCGGCGAACCGCTCGGCTTCGGCACCAACCGCGTCATCGTCCTCGATCCCGGCCACGGCGGCAGCAAGCCCGGCACCACCAGCGTGCGGGACGGACGGACGGAAAAGGAATTCACGCTCGACTGGGCGCGGCGGCTCAAGCCATTGCTCGAAACGAACGGCTGGACGGTTTTTCTCACGCGCACGAACGACACGGACATCGCGCTCTCCAACCGCGTCGCCGTGGCCGAGGCGCATCACGCCGACCTGTTCATCAGTCTGCATTTCAATTCCTCCGCGCCCGACCACCTCCAGTCCGGCCTCGAAACCTATTGCCTGACGCCGACGGGAATGCCCTCGACGCTCACGCGCAATTACAGTGATTTGTGGACGGAGCGTTTTCCCAATAACTATTTTGACGAGGCCAATTTTAAGCTCGCCGTCCATTTGCAGGCAGCCCTGCTGCGCGCGACGAACGAGGAAGATCGCGGCGTGCGCCGAGCACGGTTCATGGACGTGCTGCGCGGCCAGCGGCGACCGGCGATTTTGATCGAAGGCGGCTATCTCTCGAATCCAGCCGAAGCGGAAAAAATCGAAAACGCCGAGTTTCGTGAAAAACTGGCCGAGGCTGTTGCCAACGCGCTCAAATGAAAAATAAAAAACACATTCTTGTCACGGGTGGCGCGGGATTTATCGGCGCGCATCTGGTGGAACGGCTGTTGCAAGCTGACAAAATCGTTGTGGTCATTGATGATCTTTCAACCGGCAGCCTGGAAAATTTGGCGGCGGCCAAAGCCAATCCTCGCTTCCATTTCATTCATTCAAAAGTTTCTGACTGCGCGGAACTGTCGCAACTCGCGGCGGAAGCGGAATTTATTTTTCACCTCGCCGCGACTGTCGGCGTGGAACTCGTCGTCAAATCCGCGCTGCACGTTTTGGAAGCGAGCTTCAACGAGACGCAGATTTTGCTGCGCGCGGCAGCGAAAAATTCTACGCCGTTGCTGCTGACTTCCACTTCGGAAGTCTATGGCAAAAGTGCCAAGCCGGAGTTCAGCGAGGACGACGATTTGCTCATCGGACCGCCGACGCATTCGCGCTGGAGCTACGCCTCCGCAAAACTTACGGACGAATTTCTCGCGCTCGCCTACGCGCGCGAAAAAAAACTGCCCGTCACCATCGCGCGACTGTTCAACACTGTCGGTCCGCGCCAGACCGGACGCTACGGCATGGTGCTGCCGCGCTTCATCGCGGCGGCGAAGAGCGGCGAACCGCTGAAAGTTTACGGCGACGGCGCGCAATCGCGCTGCTTCGGCTTGGTTCACGATGTCGTGGAAGCGCTGGTGCGCTTGCAGAAATGTGACGCGGCGCGCGGCGAAATTTTCAACATCGGCGGCACGGAAGAAATTTCCATGCTGGAACTGGCGCAGCTCGTCGTGACCACGCTCGGCTCAAACTCTGCGATTGAATTGATGCCTTACGATCAGGCTTACGCACCGGGCTTTGACGATATGCGCCGCCGAAAACCATGCGTGGAAAAACTGGAAAAGTTTGTGAACTTCAAACCGCAGACGCCGCTGCGTGACATCATCCGGCTGACGGCGGGGTAAAATTATTTCACCCGCAGTAATTTCAACGCGTGCTTAAAATCCTCCGGCAGCGGGGCGGAAAATTTCAGCGGCTTTTGCGTGCGCGGATGCACAAAAGATAATTCCTTGGCGTGCAGCAAGACGCGCGGCGCAGCGTAGTTCGCGAGTTCCTTCAGCCGCTTATTTTTCGTCGAGCCGTAAGTGTCATCGCCCACGACGGGATGGCCGAGGTGCTGAAAATGCACGCGAATCTGATGCGTGCGGCCAGTGTGAATCTGCACCTCGACGTAGGTGGCGCACTTCAACTTCTCCAGCACGCGCCAGCTCGTGTGCGCGGCGCGACCGTCGCTGTCGTCATGCACGGCCATGCGTTTGCGATGCGTGGGATGGCGGGCGATGGCGGCATGGATTTCGCCGGTTTCGCGCGGAACGGCGCCGCAGACGATGGCGTGATAAACTTTTTTTACAACGCGATTGGCGAATTGTTCCGAAAGCGCAATGTGCGTCTCGTCATTTTTGGCAACGACGAGGCAGCCGCTGGTTTCCTTGTCGAGCCGGTGGACAATGCCGGGCCGCGCGACGCCGCCGATGCCGCTCAACGAGCCTTGGCAATGATGCAGCAGCGCGTTGACGAGCGTGTGTTCCTCGTGGCCGGCGGCGGGATGCACGACGAGGCCGGCGGGTTTGTTGACGACGAGCAGCGATTGATCCTCGAACAAAATATCGAGCGGCATTTCTTCCGGCTGGGCTTCGGCGGGTTTTGGTTCGGGAAAATGAATTTCAACTTTTTCGCCCGCGCGCGGCGCGTGCGTGGGCTTGACGGTTTTGCCATCAACGCGGATGTGGCCTTGTTCAATGAGCCGCTGCATCGCGCCGCGCGAGACGGCGGGAAATTTTGTCCGCAAAAAAATGTCGAGGCGCTCGCTGGGCAGCGATTGTTCGACGGTGAAAGTTTCCGTGCGGGGATTCATTCAAAAGTGTCGCGCGAAGGACGCGAAGTTTGTGAAGAAAAACTTTCCCTTCACCATCTGCGCGGCCTTCGCGCGACCTATATTTTGCCAGCATTTCACGGCGTGGCTTTGGGCGCGTTTTCGTTTTTCCAAGTGAGTAAAAAAATCAGGCCGACGCCGGTGCAGATGGCGGTGTCGGCCAGGTTGAACGCGGGAAAGCCGATTTCGCCGCCGCCGCGCTGTTGCATATAGAAATAAATAAAATCAATGACCGCATGGCGACCGGGCAGCAGCCGGTCAGTGAGGTTACCGCCGATGCCGCCGAAGATGAGGCCGAACGCGATTTGACCCGGAAGCGTGTGGGAATTGAAATGGTGCCGCGTCAAAAACAGCGCCACAAACGCCAGCAGCGCGACGAAGGCGAGCGCGCCGTTGTTGCCGCGAAAGAGGCTCCACGCCGCGCCGGTATTGCCCCAATGCACAAATTTGAAAAAGCCGGCGATGATGATTTTTTCGTCGCCTTGGTCAAGCAAGTTCAGCACGAGCCATTTGGTGAACTGGTCGAGAATGAACACCACCACCGCGATGACGGCGATGTAACGGTTGGAGTGACGGTTGGCTTCAGCCATGCGGCGGACATTAAACCGCACAAACCACAGTGTTTTCAACCGTAATCCTAATCTTAATCTTAATCGCAATCCCGTTTCCGCGCAGATTAAGATTGGGATTACGATTAAGATTAGGATTTTCGCGCCGGAAAAATCCTGACATTCTCCGCGTATGGCACTGGTGCGAATCCTGGTTGATGGCTACTCGCTGCTCCACCGTTGGCCGGAACTGGCCGAGGGTGCGCCGCGTCATTCCGAGACGGCGCGCGATGCGCTGGTGGAAATGCTCGCGCAATATCAGGACGCGTGCGGCACGCCGGTGACGGTGTTTTTCGACGGACGCGGGGCACGGCGGACGAAACCGAAAAACACGGCGGGCAAGTCGGTGGAAGTTTTATTTTCTAATGCGGGCCAGACGGCGGATGCTTTGATCGAACGCGCAGCGCACCGGTTCCAGCCGTATGGCGAGGTGCTGGTGGTGACGGATGATTTTGCGGAACGCGACACGGTGAGCGGTTTCGGCAGCTCGGTGGCGAGCTGCGGTAATTTCATCGCGATGATCCAGAATGCGCTGGCGAATCTGGCGGAAAACCTCAACAATCACAATCGTTCCGAGCGGAATCGGTTTTTCCGTTCGCGCTGACCATGAATTGTTTTTCCCGTCGCCATTTTTTCCGCCCCGCCGCGCGCTGGCTGTGCGCGCTGCTGGCGGCGCTGGCGTTGCCAATCAACGCGCCCGCCCAGCCGGCCAACCCGCAGCGCTGGTTGTTCATTTTCGACTTGTCCCCGGCGATGCAAAAGCGGCTGCCAGCCACGGCGACGGCCTTGAAAGAATTTTTCGCCACGTCCGCCGGCGGACAGTTGCAGGCCGGCGACAGCATTGGGGTCTGGACTTTCGACCAAAAGCTACACACCGGACAATTTCCGCTGGTGGTCTGGAATCCGAATTATGCGACGGCACTGACAACTAATTTGATTGGTTTCCTGCGGGCACAAAAATTTACTTTGGACTCGCAACTGTCGGTCTTGCAGCCGGTGCTGGGGAATGTCGTGGCCGGCTCGGAACGGCTCACCGTCGTTATTTTCTGCGACGGCCAAAGCGAAATCTCCGCGACGCCCTTCGACTCTGGCATCAACCAAAATTTTCGAGACAGCCGGGCGGAACGCAAAAAAAATCAGCAGCCGTTCGTGGTGCTGATTCGCACGCTGGCGGGGAAATATCTTGGCTGCACGGTTAATTATCCACCGGGCGCAATCAACCTGCCGCCGTTTCCGGTGCCGCCGCCGGTCGCGCCGCCAACGCCAGTAGTGGCGGCGGTCCAGCCTACTCCGGTGGCTGTGCCGGATTTGGTTATCGTAGGCACCAACGTGGGCGCGACTGCCAGCGCGTCGCCCGCCAGCAAACCGGTCGAGGCTCCTAAAATTATTGTGATCGTCACCAACCCAGCGCCAGCGCCCGTCAGCAACATTCCGCCGGCAAAGACGGTGACGCCAGCGAGCAACCACGTCGCCATTGCTATGGTTGCTTGCGCGACAAATTCAGTTCCGCCACCGGTGCCGACCAGCGTAATCACCCCCGCCACCAACGCGTCCGTCGCCGCGTCCAATAACCTTCCGGCTCCACCCGCGCGCCGTTGGATTCACTTCGCCGTTGGGTTGCTCGCGGTCGGCGCGGTGCTGGCGGTGATTCTGATTATCCGCGCCAACCGGCGACCGCGCGGCAGCCTCATCAGCAGTTCGATGCAAGACGACCCGCCGAGGAAATGATTTCATTCCGCGCGTGACTTTTGGCCGCGCCTGTGGAAAATTTCGCGACCATGAAAGCCTTTAAATTATTTTGTGCCGGTGCGTTTGCCGTGTTGCTCGCTGCCGGTTGCTCCAACGAAAAACCCGTTGCGCCCGCAACCCCGACCCCGCCGCCCGCCGCCGCGCCCGCGCCAACCACCGCGAATTCCAATGAAGTCGCCGTCATCACGACGAGCGAAGGCGTGATGGTGGTGGAATTTTATCCGGACGTCGCGCCGAACCACGTCGCCAATTTCAAGAAACTCGCGCAGCAGGGTTTTTATGACGGCACGGCGTTTCATCGCGTCATTCCCGGTTTCATGATTCAAGGCGGCGACCCGAACACGAAGAACGACGCGGCGAAAGATTCGTGGGGCATGGGCGGACCGGGCTACACGGTCAACGCGGAATTTAATTCCAAGCATCACGCGCGCGGCATTCTCTCTATGGCGCGGGCACAGGATCCAAATTCCGCCGGCTCGCAATTTTTCATCTGCCACGCCGACGCGAGTTCGCTCGACGGTCAATACACCGTTTTCGGCAATCTTATCAAGGGTTTTGACGTGCTGGACAAAATCGCCACCACGCCGACGGAAGCGCCGGATCGCCCGGTCAAACGCATCAATGTTGATAGCATTAAAATCGTTCCCGCTGACAGCGTGAAATAACCCAACCAGTCACCACTAAAAAATATAAATTGTTTATGAGCGAAGTTGCCATCCTGACCACCAGCGCCGGCGAAATGATTCTCGAATTTTGGCCGGACGTCGCGCCCGGCCACGTCAAAAATTTCAAAGACCTTGCCGAGAAAGGCTTTTATGACGGCACCTGTTTTCATCGCGTCATCAAGGGCTTCATGATTCAGGGCGGCGACCCGAACACGAAGGACGATGCCAAGCAGCACCTCTGGGGCACCGGCGGGCCGGGCCACCAAATCAAGGCCGAGTTCAACGACAAGCCGCACGTTCGCGGCGTGCTCTCCATGGCGCGCTCGAACAATCCCGATTCCGCCGGCTCGCAATTTTTCATCTGCCACGGCGCCCCGCGTTTTCTCGACCGCCAATACACCGCCTTCGG
>Ga0208507_1000380_pt1 | contig 29670 bp, 20 predicted proteins | sample CryBogCBH12Aug01_FD_184626 | JGI IMG/M metagenome (GOLD analysis project Ga0208507, IMG submission 184626) | Freshwater microbial communities from Crystal Bog, Wisconsin, USA - CBH12Aug09.1 (SPAdes) (version 2) | ecosystem: Environmental > Aquatic > Freshwater > Lake | place: Crystal Bog... | reverse complement strand
AATGGTCAGCGCGTTCGCCCAGAAACGTCAGCGCGACGGCTTGCGCGATGCCGGTCGGCGTGCGGTTCTGCATCGCGCGGTAAAAATTCACCGGCGGTTTTTCAAAGTTGCTGCCGCTGGCGGTGAGCATTTCCGTAGCGAGCTTGTCCCACGGCTCATTGTCGCGGATGGCGTCGTGAATCCAGCGGTGATACGCCTGCGCGGCGTTCGGCCAGAGGTTGATGGGAAACTCCGCCTTGATGCGCAGCGCGTCGCCCCATTTCATCGCGAAATAATCAGCGAACTCGTCGCGCGCCAGCAGCCGGTCAATGAGCGCGGCGCGCTTGCCGGGATTTTTATCGAGGATGAAATTTTGCGCCTCGGTCGCGCTCGGCAGCGTGCCGGTCACGTCCAGAAAAACGCGCCGCACAAACACCGGGTCGGAACAAAGCTGCGCCGGTGCAAGATTCAACTCCTTCAGCCGCGCGAAGACCAGCTCGTCAATTTTGTTCTGCGGGGTCAGCGGGGTGGAACTTTCAAACGGCGAGGCGGCGAAAACAGCGGCGGCAAAAAACAGAAACAGCCCCAGCCAGCAGGGCCGATTCGTGGAAAATATTCCGGCGCAAACTTTCATTCAAGAGTCCAGACGTTGAATCTCGCACAAAGGCTTCAGAAAAAAACTGCTAATTTTATGGTTCGCATAAACTATCGGGAATAAAACAAACCCGCCAGCGTGTAACCATTTGCCAGCGGCGGCGTCGAAAGAGGTATGTCTTTACTCGTCGCCAACGCGGGCGTGGTTCCACCGAAAATGGTGAGCGGCAAAACCGGCGCGTCGTTTTCGCTGACCTTCACGCCGTCGCCGGGCGAAAATCTTGCCGACCTCTGTCGCCGGATCGCGACGCGGTTGCGCGAGCGCGCGGCGGTGCCGTTGCATCTGCTGATTTTTGGCAACGCTACGGCTGCCAGCAACGGCATGGACGCGTTGGAAAAAAGTTTTGGCCGCGTAGATTTTCCGGTGACGTGGGTGGAAGGCGCGGATTGCGGTGACAATTTCATTGCGGGCATCCAGCTTTACGCGTTCACCGGCGAAGTCGGACGGATTTTTGTGAACGGTCATGTGCTCGGCTCGGTGTTCACCGAAGGCGGCGCGCGGCAATGCCTCGTCGGCGGCCTGATGCACTCGGACAAAACGCTTTCACCGCCGGAGCAAACGCGGCAGACGCTCGAAACCTTGCAGGCCGTGCTGGCGCGCGGCGGCTTCGACCTCGCGGACACCGTGCGCACTTGGTTTTTTCTGGAAAATATTCTGGCGTGGTATGACGAGTTTAACCAAGCGCGGACGAAAATTTATTCTGGCGTGAAATTCCGCACCGGCTCGCTGCCGGCCAGCACCGGCGTCGGCGCGAAAAATCCCGCCGGCACCGCGCTCGCGCTGGCGGCGTGGGCGTTCCGGCCACTGGAAAAATCCGCACGCGCCGAAGAAATCGCCTCGCCGCTGCAATGTCCCGCGCCGGCTTACGGCAGTTCGTTCAGCCGGGCGATGGAAATATCCTCGGAGAATAGCCGCCGGATTTTTATTTCCGGCACGGCAAGCATCGCGCCTGGTGGCAAGACGCTTTGGATTGGCGACACGCGCAAGCAGGTGGAATTGACGATGGACGTGGTCGAGGCGATTTTGCGTTCGCGCGGACTTGCTTTCGCCGACCTGCTTCGCGCCACGGCGTATTTCCGCCACGCGACGGACGCGGGAATTTTTTCCGAATGGCTCGCGGCGAACCGGCTGGAACAAATGCCCGTTGTTTCCGCGCAATGCGATGTCTGCCGCGACGATTTGCTATTTGAACTCGAAGCCGAGGCGGAACGGACTTTTTAAGTCACGCGTTGGCGGTTTTCAATGCACGGTCTCCACGGTCTTCACCGGCGCGGTCACGCGCTTGAACAGGAAAATCAACGGCATCACGCACACGGCCGCTGCGCCAAAGATAAAAAAGTTGTCCACATACGCCAGCAGATGCGCTTGCTGGTCGAGCAGCGCATAAACGGCGGCGTAAGCCTGATGCGTTGCGGTCACCGGATCGGTGTGATGCGCGAGCAGTTGTTTCGCGCCGGCCAGATGCTGCGCAAACGGCCGGTCGGTGGCGGTGAGGTGGCCGACCATGAGCGACTGGTGCGTCTGCGCGCCGCGCGCGAGCATGGTGGCGACGAACGCGATGCCGATGCTGCCGCCGAGGTTGCGCGTGAGGTTGTAGAGGCCGGTGGCATTGCCCAATTGCTGCTGATGCAACTGGCTCATCGTGATCATCGTGAGCGGCACGAAGATGAAGCTGATGGCGATGCCGTTGACGATGCTCGGCCAGATGACATTGATCCGCGCCACCTCCATGTTGACCTGACTCAACATAAATGACGAGGTCGCGAGCAGCACGAACCCAAAACACAGCATCCATTTCGCGCGCATTTTTCCAACCAGCCGTCCGACGATGGCCGTGGTGACAAACGCCGCGATACCGCGCGGTGACAGCGCGTAGCCGCTTTGCAGCGCCGGATAGCCCATGAGCGTTTGCAGGAACAACGGAATCTGCGCCGTGGTGCCGTAAAGAATCGCGCCGAGCGTCGTCATCAAAATCAGGCCGAGGGCGAAATTTCTGTTTTTGAACACGCGTAAATCCACCAGCGGATGTTCGGTCGTGAATTCCCACCAGACGAAGCCGATGAATGTTAGCACGGAAATCGCCGCAAACCACCGCACCCAGTCCGCGCCGAACCAGTCGGCTTCCTGGCCCTTGTCCAAGAGGATTTGCAGCGTCGCCAGCCACACGGTCAGCAGGCCGAAGCCGATGTAATCAATCGTCGCGTGCTTGTTCCGCTGGATGTAGGGCGGATCTTCCACGAGCCATTTGCCCATGATCCAGGCGAAAATTCCCACCGGCAGATTGATGTAAAAAATCCAGCGCCACGAATAGCTGTCCGTGATCCAGCCGCCGAGCGTCGGGCCGAGGATCGGCGCGACCACCACGCCCTGTGCGAAGATCGCCATCGCCGCGCCGCGCTTTTGGCGCGGAAAACTTTCCAGCATGATGGCCTGCGCGATCGGCACCATCGCGCCACCGCCGAGGCCTTGCAAAATCCGTGCGCAAATCAGCGTCGGCAAATCCCACGCCAGCCCGCACAGCGCCGACGACAGCGTAAACAGCACAATGCACGAGAGGAAAACTCTTTTTCGTCCGAAGTGGTTCGCCAGCCAGCCGGTGGTCGGCAGCACGATGGCATTGGCGACGAGATAGCTCGTCAGCACCCACGTCGCCTCCTCCGGCGTGGCCGAGAGGCTGCCGGCGATGTGCGGCAGCGCGATGTTGGCGATGGACGTGTCGAGCACCTCCATGAACGTCGCCAGCATCACGCCCAAGGCGATGAGCCAGGGGCTGTGGCGCGGATGCCATTCCTGCTGCATGAAAAATTATTTTGCCGCCGGCTTGCGACCGGTGATGCGAAGAAAACCCCACGCGCCCGCACCCGCCAAAACCAAGGCGGCCAATGCCACCGCCCACGCGGGCAAAACAAACTTGCTGACCTGCACGCTCGGCGTGACGGACAGGCCGGGGCCGATGACTTTTTCCGCCGGCAGCGCTTCGTCGAAGACAATTTTCACCGGCACGCGCTGGACTACTTTCACGAAATTGCCGCTGGCGTTTTCCGGCGGCAGCAGGCTGAACGCCGCGCCGCTGCCGGCTTGCACGCTGTCCACGTGCGCGCGAAATTCCTTGCCGCCGAGCGCGTCAATCTCCACCGTCGCCGGCTGACCGGGTGACATTTTTGCCAACTGCGATTCCTTGAAATTTGCCACGACCCAAACTTCCGGCGGCACGATGGAAAACAACTGCTGGCCGGTTTGAATGTAATCACCGGCTTCAACTGCCTTGCGCGTCACGCGCCCGTCCGCCGGCGCGAAAATTTTCGTGTAGGCCAGATTGATTTTGGCGGCGGCGATATTCGTCTGCGCCTCCTGCAATTGCGCCAGCACGGTGCCGACCTGCGCCCACGCGGCGGCGAGCGTGCGGTTCGCCTCCTCGACGCGCGAGCTGGCTTCGGCCACGTTTTCTTGAGCGGATTTCAAATCCGCCTGCGCCTTGGTGTTCGCGGCCTGCGTGGTGTCGAATTCCTGCTGCGAAACTGTTTTCTGTTTCAGCAAATCCTGCGCGCGCTCAAAATCGGCCTGCGTTTTTTTGGCGGTGGCCTCGGCGGCGTCCGCATCGGCCTGCGCCTTGCGCACGTCGGCCTCGGCGGTGGTGACTTTCGCCTGCATCAACTGCCAACCGGCGAACATCGTTTTGTAGCTGGCCGACTGCGCTTCCGCCGCCGCCACTTTTTGTGCGACGGTCATGGCATAATCCGCCGGGTCAATCTCCACCAGCAAATCGTTCGAGCGCACCATCTGGTTGTCCAGGACGTGAACGGCGGCCACCTGTCCGGAAATTCTCGGCGCGATGGAAACAACGTGTCCGGCGATGAACGCATCGTCCGTGGATTCGTGCGTGAAGACATCCGCGAGATAGGAAATTACAAAATACAGCAGCACCGCCAGCGCGAGGGCGGCGGGCCAGATGAAAAATGGCGATTGGAATTTTCCCGGCGGCACAGCGGCAGATTGGTCTTTATTCATGGCTTAAACTCGCTTCCGCTCCCACCGGTTTTTCGCCGGCGTGATCTTTCGCGATTAAAATATAAATGGACGGCACCACCAGCAGCGTGAACAGCGTGCCGATGCTCATACCCGAAACGAGAATGATGCCAATGGAATTGCGCGCCGCCGCGCCCGCGCCGCTGACGAGCGTGAGCGGGAAATTGCCGGCGATGGTCGCCACGCTGGTCATCAGCACCGGCCGCAAGCGCAACATCGCGGATTCGTGGATGGCCTCCGTTTTTGTGCGGCCCTGACGCTGAAGCTGGTTGGCAAATTCCACAATCAAGATGCCGTTTTTGGCGATGAGCCCGACGAGCGTGATGAGGCCGACTTCGGAATAAATATTCATCGAGGTCGTCCAGCCATCCGTCCAAAATGGGATGTTCGGGTTCGGCATTTTCCAGAAACAGAAAACCAGCGCGCCAAAAATCGCCAGCGGCACCGAACCGAGAATGATGATGAACGGATCACGGAAACTGTTGAACTGCGCGGCCAGCACCAAAATAATCAGCACGACGGCGAGCGCAAATGCCGGCAGAAATTTGTCGCCCTCGACGCGCAGAAACCGCGAATCGCCGGTGTAATCCAGCTTGTAGCCGCTGGGCAGCTTGTAGCCGTTCAGCGTCTTGGCGCATTCGCCCTCCAGAAATTTCAGCGCGGTGTCCAGCGGCACGATGGCGACGCCGCTCAACTTCACGGAGTTCATCTGCTGGAACCGATTCAATGCGCGCGCCGTGGTGTGTTTTTCCAGATGCGCGAACGTGCTGACGGGAATCATTTGATTCGCCGGCCCGCGAACATAGGTGCTTTCCAACTGCTCGGCGTTCAGCCGCGCGCCGCGCTGGAGCTGCGGGATGACCTTGTAGCTGCGGCCCGCGAAATCGAAGCGGTTCACATAGTTGCCGCCGACCAGCGCGCCCAAATCACCGCCGATGGATTCCATGTTCAGCCCCAGCGCGGCCACCTTGTCGCGGTCAATCACCAGCTCCACTTCGGGCTGATCCACCTTCGTGTCCACGATCGGCGGAAAGGCGAACATTCCGTTCGTCGCGCATTTTTGCTGCAACTGCTGCGCGAATTTCAAAATCTCATCCGGCTCGGCGGTCGAGGACAAAATCAGGTTCACCGGAAAATTTTCCCCGCCGGTCGGCAGCGGCGGCGGCGTGACCATGAGCATGCGGACGCCGGGGATTTTGCTCACCATCGCCTGCACTTCCGGCACCATCTGGAAAACGGTGCGCTTGCGCTCGCCGCGCGGCTTGACCACCACGCCGCCCATGCCGAAATCCGGCATCGTGATTTGAAAAATCTGCACCAGCTCGGGAATTTTCGCGAACGCGCGGCCGGCCTCGTCCGTGTAAAACGAAACCTGCTCGATGGTCGCGTCCGGCGGCGTTTCCACGACGCCGAAGATGATGCTCTGATCTTCCATCGGCGCGGTTTCCTTTGCCTGCCACGCCATCTTGAACATCGGAATCGTCAACAATGTCAGGCCAATCCAGACGGTGTAAATCAACGGCCGCCGCGCGAGCGTCCAGTCCAGCACGCGCCCGTAGAAATTTTTCAACCGGTCGAAATCACGATTGATGCGTCCGGCCAAACCGTGTTCCTCGCGGTCATGATTCAGCAACAGCGACGACATCACCGGCGACAGCGTCAGCGCCACGATGCCGGAGATGAACACCGCGCCGGCGAGCGTCAGCGCAAATTCGCGGAACAACGAGCCGGTCAAACCGCCTTGAAACGCAATCGGCGCATAGACCGCCGCCAGCGTGATGGTCATGGCGATGACTGGGCCGACGAGTTCGCACGCGCCGAGCAATGCGGATTCCAACGGCGTCTTGCCCTCGCGCACATGGCGCTCGACATTTTCCACGATGACGATGGCATCGTCCACGACGAGACCAACCGCCAAAACAATTGCCAGCAGCGTCAGCAAATTTAGCGTGAAGCCGAGCGTCTGCATCAAAAACACCGCGCCAATCAGCGACAGCGGAATCGCCACCAACGGAATCAGCACCGACCGCAGCGAGCCGAGGAATAAGAAAATCACAACGGCCACGATGACCAGCGTCACCACCAGCGTGCGTTCCACTTCGTGCAACGCGTCGGCGATGTATTTCGTCGCGTCATAGGCGACGTAGGCGTTGAGGCCGGTGGGCAAATCTTTTTGGATGAGCGCCATCTCCGCGCGGACGCGCTTGACCACGTCGAGCGAGTTCGCGTTCGGCAGCGTCCAGACACCCATGAACACCGCGTGTTCGCCGCTAAAGCGCACTTCGCTGTCATAGTCTTCCGCGCCGAGCACCACGTCGGCGATATCGCTCAACCGCACGAACTGGTCGCCGGTCTGGCGCACGACGAGTTTTTTGAATTCTTCGACGGAGCGCAAATCGGTGTTCGCCGTCAAATTCACCTGCATCAGCGAACCCTTGGTGTGGCCGACGGCGGAAAGAAAATTGTTCGCCGCGAGCACCTGGCGGACTTCGTTCGGGCTGATATTAAACGCGGCGAGCCGGTCGGGTTTTAGCCAGACGCGCATCGCAAACGTGCGGCTGCCGAGGATGTCCGCCTTCTGCACGCCTTCGAGCGCGGACAGGCGCGGCTGCACAATGCGCACGAGATAGTCCGTAATTTGGTTCGGTTCCAGCAACGGTTTGTTTTCCACTTCGCCCGCCGCGTTGGTGGTCTTGATGCCGGATGTGAAACTCAAGTAGCACGAGGCGAATTGCGAGTCGGCGGTGGCGATGGTGAGCGCGGGAATTTCCGCTTCCGGCGGCAAATCGTTGCGCACCTGATCTACTTTGGAACTGATTTCACCCAGCGCCTTTTTGGAATCGTAATTCAACCGCAGATGCACGGTGATAGTGGATAGGCCGAGCTTGCTCGCCGATTCCATGTAATCAATGCCGTCTGCCGCCGCAATGGCGCGCTCCAGCGGCTGCGTGATAAAACCGCGCACGAGATTTGCGCTCGCGCCGACGTAAACCGTCGTCACCGTAATCGTCGCATTTTCGCTGCGCGGATACTGCCGCACATTGAGCGAACTGATGGCCTGCAAGCCCGCGATGAGGATGAGCAGACTGACCACCACCGCCAACACCGGACGGTAAATAAAAATGTCCGTGAAAGATTTCATGCGCGTCCGTTCAGCTGTTCGGCGGATTCGGCGCGAGCGACGGCTTGGGTGCCAGCTCATTATTTTCGCGCACACTGACGCCGTTGCGGAGTTTGAACAGGCCGGCGGTCGCGACCTTGTCGCCCGCTTTCAAACCGGTTTCCACGCTGATAAAATCGCCGTGCATCCGGCCCGTGCGGACGAATTTCTGCTGCGCCACGAGATTCGTGGAACCCGCCCGACCATCCGGCGTGATGACAAAAACGGAGTCGCCATACGGCGCGCTCATGACCGCCGTGGACGGCACGACCAGCACCGGTTTTTCCTCCGGCAAAATCACGCTCACCCGCGCAAACATCCCGGCGCGGAGCAATTCGCCGTCGTTCGCAAACTTCGCGCGCACTCGCACGCTGCGCGTGACCGTATCGAGGTCGGGATTGATCGCGGCGAGTTCGCCTTCAAATTCATTCGTCGGATACGCATCCAAAAACGCGCGCACCTTGAGGCCGGTTTGCAGCTTCGCAAACTCCTGCTGTGACAGCGAAAAATCCACGAACACCGGCGACAGCGATTGCAGCGAAACGATACCCTGCCCGACCGCCAGCGATTCGCCGAGGTTCACCAGCCGGATGCCGAGCTTGCCGGCGAACGGCGCGCGGATGGTTTTTTTCTCGATGGTGGCGCGGATGGCGTCGGCATTGGCCTGCGCCTGCTTGAGCGTCGCCTCGGTCGCGTCGAGTTCCGCCTGCGAAACAGTTTTGTCCTCACGCAATTTCCGGTTGCGCTCTGCGTTGAGCCGCGCAAGTTCCGTCTGCGCCTCGGCGGCGCGCAACTGCGCGTCCTCGGACGACGTGTCGAGTTTCAACAATAAATCGCCCTGCTGCACGAAAGCCCCGGATTCAAAGGCGATTTCTGCAACCTTGCCGCCGATTTCCGGTGCAACGGTCACGCCCTGCGCCGCGCTCACCGAACCAACGGCGGGCAGCGTGTCCGCCCAGTTTTCCGCGTGCGCCACGGCGGACGCAATGGTTTCCGGCGGCGGCGCGAACAGCGCGGCGGAGCCGATGAGCGTTTTGATTTGCAACGCCTTCACAGCCGCCAGTCCGCCGGCGACGACCACCACGATGACGATGCCAACAATTATTTTCCGTTTCATTTTTTCTCCTTGGATTTAACCCGCATTTTTTTCACGGTCGCCTTTGCGGCCGCCCCGGCCAGAAACAATTCCACCACCCGCTTCGCGGTCAATTGGTCCGGCTCGCAGTCCGGCGAGACGATGTTGGCGACGAGGTGAAAATTGGCGAGGCCGTAAAAACCAAAGGTCAGCTCCTCACTGTCAAAGTGCCGGTCTAACTCGCCGTTTTTTAGGGCGCGTTTGATGAGCGAATGGATGATTTCAAAATTACGCTCACACTTGTCGGCGTAGGACAGATTTTCCGGCACTTCGCCCGGCGCGGCGAACATCGTGGCAAAGGAAATCCGCATCAGTTCACGGTTTTTCCCGAAATAATCGAACAGCGCGGCGAGAATGTTTTCCAGTTGCGTCTGGATGCCGGTGGCGTTGGCTGACGCCTCACGAAGGATGCGGTAGCGTTCGTCGTGCGCCTCGTGGACGAGCGCTTGGAACAAGCCGGCTTTGTCCTTGAAATGGTAGTAAAGCGCGGGCTTGGAAACCTGCGCGTCGTCCACGATGTCCTGAACGGATGTGGCCGCATAGCCGCCATTCGCGAACCGCTTGAGCGCGGCGCGCAGAATCAACTGGCGGGTATTCGGGACTTCTTTGACCATAAACCTACCGAACGGTAGGTAACAGGCGCTGGTTTGTCAAATCAAAGTTGTCCGCTGGATTTGCCCGTCAGCCCTTGGTGCAGCTTGGAATGGCGGTGGCCGTAGGTGAAATAAATGACCAGACCAATCACCATCCAGACGATGAGCCGCGCCCAGGTGTCGCGCGGCAGCCCGGCCATCAGCCCGCCGCAGCAAATAATGCCGAGCGGCGCGACCAGCCAGACCATCGGCGTGCGGAAGGGACGGTGGATTTCCGGGTTGATTTTGCGCAGCACCAGCACGCCGGCACAGACGATGAGGAACGCCAGCAGCGTGCCGATGGAAACCAGTTCGCCGAGTAGTCCAATGGGGAACAGCCCCGCCACCAGCATCGCCACCGCGCCGGTGAAGATTTGCGCGATCCACGGCGTCTGGAATTTCGGATGCACGGCGCTGAAAATTTCCGGCAGCAATCCGTCCTTCGCCATGCAGTAAAAAATGCGCGGCTGGCCGAGCAGCATCACCAGAATCACCGACGACAAGCCGGCGATTGCGCCGATTTTGACGAGCGTTCGCAGCCACGCGAGTTTCTCGCCGAACGCATCCACCGCCACGGCGATGGGCGCGGGAACATTGAGCGTTTGATAATTCACCACGCCGGTCAACACCAGCGCGACGACGATGTAAAGAATGGTGCAGACGCCCAGTGAGGCGAGCATCCCGATGGGCATATCGCGCTGCGGATTTTTCGCCTCCTGCGCGGCGGTGGATACGGCGTCAAACCCGATGTAGGCGAAGAAAATCACGCCCGCGCCGCGCAGCACGCCGCCCCAGCCGAATTCGCCCGGCCCGATGGACGGCGGCACGAACGGATGCCAGTTGTGCCGGTTAATGAAAGCGAAGCCGACCGCGACGAACGTGAGAATCACCGCCATTTTGATGGCGACAATGACGTTATTGAACGAGGCGGATTCCTTGATGCCGAGCACGAGCAGAAAGGTGACGAAGCCGACGATGAGCATGGCCGGGACATTGAGCGTCGCGCCGGTGCTGACCCAGCCTTCGGTGAACAGCCGCCACATATTCCAGCCGGCATCCAGCGGCGCGTGATGGTCGTAAGGCGCAGAAGTGAATTGCGCGGGAATGACGATGCCAAATTCTTTCAGGAACGAAACGACGTAGCCCGACCAGCCGACGGCGACGGTCGCGGCGGCAAATAAATATTCCAGAATCAAATCCCAGCCGATAATCCACGCGACAAATTCGCCGAGCGTCGCGTAGCCGTAGGTGTAGGCCGAGCCGGACATGGGAATCATCGCGGCAAATTCCGCGTAGCACAAACCGGCAAACGCGCACGCCAGCCCTGCCAACACGAACGAAATCACGATGGCCGGTCCGGCGTATTTCGCGGCGGCCTAGCCGGTGAGGACGAAAATGCCCGCGCCGATGATGGCACCGATGCCGAGCGCGGTGAGGTTGACGGGGCCGAGCGCACGCTTGAGGCGCTTGTCATTTTTAGCCTCGGCCTGCAAGTCGGCAGCGTGTTTGCGTCGGAAAAGTTTCATGGGGAAATCACCGCTTCTTTCGGAGCGGTTAAATGCCGCTTTCCGCCGCTGGCGTCAAGCAAATGCGGTTAATTCGGAGGGACGCGTTTCACGAGTCCCTGATTAATTTGGGACTCGCAGCACTCGTCTCTCCGAAACGGGCGTGTTCAGAAAACTTTACAGCCACTTCCGAATCGTATCCTGATATTTATTATAGATGAAACCAATGACCAGTAGCGCCACGCCGAGCGCCATGAAGGTCAGCACGCGATAAATCGTTTCCTGTTTCCACACGTCCACCAGCACGACGCGTCCGACCGCCGCCGCCAGCACGCCGAGGCCGAGCCAGCGATGAAAGCGTTCGCGCAAAAGCATCCCCAACGCAAACACCGTGACGGCGAAGCCCGCCCAGCTCATCGTCAGGAAAATGCCGCTGGTCGTCACCCAGCACGACAGCAGCCGCCACAAACTCATACCGGCAGTGAAGACGATGGCTGCGTGGATTTTTTCACCAAGCGGCAGCGAGGTGGATGATCGACGCAGGATTTGTTGGATCGCCCAAAGCGCGAGCAGCGCCAGCAGGTTGACCCAATAGACATCCATTTCCAAATCATCGCGCGCCCACAGCGTCGCAACTGAAATTAACGCATAAACCATCGCACCGACGAGCGCCTCGCGGTTGCGCCGCCAGACGGCCAGCGCGAAAACGCCAATGGCGGCGGCCATGAATGCGCCGACGTGTTGGCGATCCGGAACATATTGCCAGAGCCAGCAAAGCGACATCGCGAGCGCCGTCCAGCGATAGATCAGCGCGATTTTCAGCAGCGGTTGGCGCACCTTAACGTCGCTGTGCGGCTGGCGCGCAAACCAGCCGACGGTGGCGAGTGACAGCAGGGCAAGCATTGCGACGGGCGCAAGCGGGAAGAACCATTCCGGCTTTCCGTTCCAGACTTCGTCGAAGAATTCCCACGCGCTGACGGCGAGAAAAATTTGTCCGCAAATCGCCAGCGGCCACGCGCGGGTGGCGACGCCGTAAATTGTGGCGACCATCGCGAGCACGCTGGTGAGCGCCAACCACGCTGGTGCCGACACGAGCGGATGCAGCCACACGAGCACCAACGCGACAGCAGCCAGCGCAAAAATGGACTGGCAGCCGACGGCGAATTTTTTTTCGACGACCAAAGTTTTTTGTTTTTGCCACCAGTGACCGAGACCGACGGTGATGGCGATGAGCATGAGCGGATTCCACCACGGTGGCGTGGTGTTCAGGAAAGGCACGAACCACGCGACCTGCGCCAGCACGAGAAAACCCTGTCCCAGCAAGGTGATTTCGCGCACGCGCAAAAGATAAATTAAAAACGTCAATGCCACGGTTTCAGCGGCGAGCGCGAGTGGCAGATGTTCGGCGGTGATGTTGAACCACGTTGTCGCCAGCCAGCTTGCGAAAGCGAGCAGTGTGAAGAAGGCTGGTTCAGCGCGGAGCAGTTGTGTGTTTTTCCCGGCATCCTGCCGGTGCGACCAGAACGCGTTGAAAATTAAAAATGCACCGAGTGCTGCGCCCGTGTAGAGACCGTGCCGGTCAAACCGATTCAAGTTCGCCACGCACCAGCCGGTCGCGAGTGTGGCGGCGGCGAAGGCGAAAAATTTCAGGACGACGCTCTGCCGTTGCGTGCCGAGAATGAACAGCACCACGCTTTCCACGCCTAGCACGAGCGCGAGCTGCAAGCCGGCGAATTTGGTGATGAAGCCGAGCGTGACGAGCAGCAAACCTTGTGTGAGATAGGCGTTTTTCGTGAGCGGTTCGGCGGGCAACATTTTTTGGGCAAGACCGGCGAGCGCGAGCAGCACCGTGCCGTAGCCGAGGGAAACTTTCCAGAAACCGCCGGTGTGAACCTGGATCATTGTTACAATGAACAACGCGAAGAACGCGCCATTGTTCAGCGTGAGAAACGCGGCGCGGTTCGGGCCGGTCAGTTTTTCGCAGCGCGACATGAAAGTTGCCACCGTAAAAACGAGCCAGTAGGCCGCGAGAAACATGGCCCCGAAATAAAGTCCTTCATCCGGGTTCGCCCAGCGCCAGCCGTCTTCGTGCAGAAAACGCCAGAACGCGTAGCCGGCGTAGCTCGTCGCCAGCCCGGCGAACGAGAGGCTGACCCAGCGGTTGCGGATGAGAAACACCACGGCGGCGATCGTGAGAATCAAATTGGAATACAAAGTGAAATCGCCGACGCGCGTGATGACGGAGCTGTAAAACGCGAGGCCGACGGCGAAGAGCGCCATGACTTCGGATTTGCGGCGGTCGGCAATCCACGCGATGACGCCGGCCCACGCGAGCAGCAGCGTGCCGTCGAGCAACGCGCTGCCGATGACGCGCAACGGCTCAATATGATGCGCGGCGTAAGTCGTGAAATAGACCGCCGCGAGTCCGCCGGCGAACAGCACTTGCGCGTAATTTTTCAGCGACTCTTTGGCATTGCGCCGCTGCCACCACGCGCCGGCACCGAGCAGCAGTCCGCTGGCGAGGTAGAGCAAAGAAATTTTTCCGGCAGGCCCCAGTCGGGGAACGACGTGGTGGTAGGCGTAATTGGCGAAGAACGCGAGGCCCGTCAGCAGCATCACGATGCCGGCGCGCACGAGCCAGTAAGTGCCCAGGCGCATTTCGAAAGACGTTTTTTCCGCAACCGGCGGCGGCGAAGTTGGCGGAAGGAATTCCGTTTTTGCCGTGATGACGGGCGGATTTGCGGCGGCGGGAGTTTCAATCGCTTGGGCAAATGCCGGAATCAGCGGTGGCACGTTGGGCGTGCCAAAAACGCCGGGGGCGATTTCTTCCACGCCCGGCATGATGGGTGGTTCTGCAACCACTGGCGGCAATGGAGCAGATGTTTCAGTGTCACCTTTTCGCGGCGGCAAGATTGCCGGTGTGAAGCGTTCAAATTTTTCCGCCCCGCTTTTGGCAGTGCTGGCCGGTGAATTTTTCAGCGTCGTTAGCTGCGTTTGCAGTTCGTCCACCCGCCGGGTCAGCTCTTCGATGGAACTTTTGGCGCTGATGGCACGCACGATGAGCCAGAGGCCCAGCACGATGGGCGAGGCGACGATGAGGACAATAAACATTTCCATAACCGGGTTCCTTCATGATGTCCGCGCTCGCTGCCGGCGCGGAACGGGTTTGCCCATTCAGCTTTTACGCCGCCATATTGCACCCGCCCGCCGCACCGGCGTGAATTGATAAAACTGTCGGCTGAAACAATTAAAACGATGCTGCGCCAGCCTCACGTCGCCGTTCGCTCCCCAAGCAGAAACTGAATTGGCAATGCGGTCATCATTCACCCGCCGGCCGCCGGCTGTAAAGCCCAATCCAATAAATTGAAATCGAGGGTTGACTTCAACCGCCCGTTTGATAGTTTCCACGTCCCTTTGTATTGGAATTTAGATGAAAACGCATTTGCCGAAAGTTAATTTGGACCAGCGCAAGTGGCATATTATTGATGCCGATGGCGCCGTGCTTGGCCGACTGGCCGTGCAGGTAGCCGACATTTTGCGCGGTAAAAACAAGCCTGTTTACACCGCGCACCTCGACGCCGGCGACTTTGTCATCGTCGTCAACGCCGAGAAGGTCAAGGTCACCGGCAAAAAAGAGACCGCCAAGGAATACATGAGCTATTCCGGTTGGAAGGGCGGCGAAAAATACGCCACCGTCGAACAAGTGCGGGCCAAGCAACCGGAGTTTCTCATCGAACACGCCGTCAAAGGCATGATTCCGAAGAACCGCCTCGGTCGCGTGCTGTTGACCAAGCTGAAAGTGTTCAAAGGCCCGAAGCACGATCACGCCGCGCAGATGCCCACCGCGCTCGCCGCCGCTAAATAATTTTTGTTATGGCTAAAACAGCAACGATTGAATTCCTCGGCACCGGCCGCCGCAAAACGGCGATTGCCCGCGTTCGGCTTGCATCCGGCAGCGGTAAAATCACCGTCAACGGCCGCGCGTTTGATAATTATTTCCCGCTGGACACCCAGCGCGCCACGGTTTCCTCACCGCTCACCATCACCAACACGGCGGGCAAGCTCGACGTCCGCGTGAACGTGGTCGGCGGCGGCCCGCTCGGTCAGGCCGGTGCCACGCGCCACGGCATTTCCCGCGCGCTTTTGAAATTTGACGCCACGCTGCGCCCCGCGCTGAAAGCGGAAGGTTTTCTCACGCGCGATCCGCGTGAACGCGAGCGCAAAAAATACGGCCGGCCCGGCGCGCGCAAACGCTTCCAGTTCTCGAAGCGTTGATCGCAACGGAAATTTTTCCAAAACCCGCTGGCAAAATTGCCGGCGGGTTTTTTTATTTGGAACAACCAAAAAACCAAGCAACGAAGACCGGAAAAAACTTTGTTCCTTGGTTCCTTTGTTGTTCAATTAATTTTTGAAAATGAAATCGAAAAAAGTCGCCATCGTCGGTGCGTCCGGTTATTCCGGCGAAATCCTTGTGCAGTTGCTGCTCAATCATCCGCACGCGGAACTCGTCGCCGTCACCTCGCGCCAGAACGCCGGGCAGACGCTCGCGCAGGTGTTCCCGAAATTCGCCAGCCACCCAAAATCCAAGACGCTCCGTTTCGTCGAGCCGAACGCCGAGTTGCTGGCGAAGCAGGCGGACGTGGTTTTTCTCGCGCTACCGCACGGCGTCGCGGCGGAATACGCCATTCCGCTCATCAACGCCGGCTGCGTGGTCATTGATTTGAGCGCGGACTTCCGGCTCAAGAGCGCGGAGATCTACAAGGAATTTTACGCGCACGAGCATCCCGCGCCGGAGTTGCTGAAAAAAGCCGTTTATGGTCTGCCGGAATTCTATCGCGAGGAAATCAAAAAAACTTTACTCATCGCCTCGCCCGGTTGTTATCCGACGAGCATTTTGCTGCCGACGATTCCGCTGCTCAAAGCCGGACTCATCCAATCTGCCGGCATCATCGCCGATTCCATGAGCGGCGTGAGCGGCGCGGGCCGCAAGGCCGAGATTGATTATCTTTTTTGCGAATGTAATGAAAGCGTCCGGCCTTACGGCGTGCCGAAGCACCGGCATTTGTCGGAGATCGAGGAACAGCTTTCCTTCGCCGCCGGCACGAAAGTGACGATTCAATTCACGCCGCATCTGATTCCAGTGAACCGTGGCATCTTGACGACGCTTTATCTGGAGCCGACCAAAGATGCGAACGCCGAAACCATTTCTGCGTGTTATGCCAAAGCCTACGCAAGCGAGCCGTTCGTGCGGCTGCTCGAAGGCAAAGCTTTGCCGGACACAAAAAATGTCGTTGGCACCAACGTCTGCGAAATCGCGTGGCGGCTCGACCCGCGCACGGGCCGGCTTATCGTGATGAGTGCCGAGGATAATGTAGTCAAAGGCGCAAGCGGCCAAGCCGTGCAAAGCATGAACATCCTCTGCGGTTTTCCGGAAACTGCTGGTTTGGTTTGAATTTGAAATCGCCGCACCAACGTGTTCCGGTCAACGTTTGGAACGCCGCCGAATACGCGGCTAACTCCGCCGTGCAGCAAAGCTGGGCGCGCGAAATCATTGGCAAATTAAATTTGCGCGGCGATGAACACGTTTTGGATATCGGCTGCGGCGACGGCAAGGTGACGGCAGAACTCGCCCGCGCCGTGCCGCGCGGCGGTGTTATCGGCACGGACGCTTCGCCGGAAATGATTGCGTTTGCCAAAAAAAAATTTCCGGCGCAAAAAATTCCAAACCTAAAATTTGCCGTCGCCGACGCGCGGGAAATCGGCGGCGGGAAACCAGAAAATTCTTTTGACCTGGTTTTTTCCAACGCCGCGCTGCATTGGGTGGACGACCACAAAAAATTCCTGCGTGGTGCGGCGGCGGCCTTGAAACCGGGCGGACGGCTCGTCGTCTCCTGCGGTGGCAAAGGCAATGCCCACGACGTTTTTCTCGCGTTGCGTCCGGAAATGCGGCAGCAGCGCTGGCGCGAATATTTCCGTAAAATGCCGCTGCCGTATTTTTTTTATGCGCCGGGCGATTACGAAAAATGGCTGCCGAAATTTGGCTTCAAAATCCATGCGTTGAAACTCGCACCGAAAGACGCCACCTACGCCGGCACGGAAGGCTTTGCAACTTGGCTGCGCACGACGTGGCTGCCGTTCGTCCAGCGCGTGCCGGAAAATCTGCGCGAAGAATTCATCGCTGCCGTGACGCAGCGCTATCTCGCCAAGCAGCCGCTGGACGCCGCCGGCCAAGTCCACGTCCGCATGGTGCGGCTGGAAATTGATGCGATTAAAGTTTGAAAATCATTCGCGCTATCCGCAAATTTTGTTCTGCATATTCAAATGAAAAATTCGTTCAAAGAAATTTCCGGCTCCATCGTCGCGCCAATTGGTTTTCTGGCCAGCGGCGTGTTTTGCGACATCAAAAAACTCGGCACGGGCAAAGGCTCCAACAAAGGCCAGAAGCGCGACCTCGCGCTCATTGTTTCTGAAACACCCGCGACGGTCGCGGGAATGTTCACGACGAATCAGGTTTGCGCCGCGCCGGTAAAAGTTTGCGTCGAGCGCGTGAAAAAAGGCACGGCGCAAGTGGTCGTGATCAATTCCGGCAATGCCAACGCCTGCACCGGCAAGCAAGGCATGGCGGACGCGCGCGCAATGGTTGCGTTCACCGAGGAAGCGCTGGGATTTTCCCCTGGTCGCGCGCTCGTGGGTTCGACCGGACGCATCGGCGTGACGATGCCGATGGACAATGTTCGCGCGGGCATCGTCGAGGCGGTGATTGAGTTAGGTTACTCGACGGCGCACGCCGACCGCGCAACGGAAGCCATTATGACGAGCGATTCGCGGCCAAAACAAATCGCCGTGGAATTTTTGTTGGGCGGAAAAAAAGTCCGCATCGGCGGCATTTGCAAAGGCGCGGGCATGATTCAGCCGGGCATGAGTCCGACCGGCGCGCGGCCGGCGACATTGCCGCACGGCGGATTGCACGCGACGATGCTGGGCTTCATTACGACGGATGCGGCGGTGGAAAAAAATGTTTTACAGACAGCCTTGACCGAAGCGGTGGCGAATAGTTTTAACCGCATCACGGTGGACGGCGACATGAGCACGAATGATACGGTTTTGGTTTTGGCGAATGGACTCGCGGGAAACAAGAAGTTTGGAATTCGCAATTCGGAGTTCGCAATTTTCCAAGCTGCTTTGAATCACGTCTGCCTTGAACTCGCCAAGAAAATTGTGCGCGATGGCGAGGGCGTTCATCGCGTCGTGACCGTGCGTGTGAATGGTGCGAAGACGATTCAGGACGCCGATGCCGCAGCGCGCGCGGTGGCGAACAGCGCGCTGGTGAAGACAAGCTGGCACGGCGGCGATCCGAACTGGGGCCGGATCATTGACGCCATTGGCTATTCGCCCGCGACGGTGGTAGAGGAGAAAATTGACATCGGCTATTCCGCAGTCGGCGGAAAGAAAATCCTCTGGAGCCTCAAGCGCGGGCAGCCGACGCAGGCAACCTTCAAGCAGCTTTGCGCTGCCGTCGCGCCGAAAGAATTTGAACTGCACATCCACCTGAATCTAGGCAAGGCGAACGCGGTGATGTATGCCGCTGATTTGACCGAGGAATATGTGGACTTCAACAAAGGCGACGTGACGGACGCGAGTTCGCTGGGCGGTTGATTTTTAGCCACAGTCCGCCGCCCGCTTGACTTTCACACAGCAGACGCAATGATGCTTTGCGAAAATCAACTCGCTCCATGCACGAATTTAGCATCATGCAGGCCGCGCTGGAAACCGCCGGGGAAAAAACCCGCGCGGCGGGCGCGACGCAGATTCACCGGCTCACGCTGCGGGTCGGCACGTTGTCCGGGGTGGTGCCGGCGGCGCTACGGTTCGCGTTTGACGCGTTGAAAGACCAGTCGCTCGCGGCGGCGGCGGAATTGCAAATTGAAGAAGTTCCCGCCGCCAGTTGGTGCGCAGCTTGCGCGGCGGAGTTTGCCGCGACGGATTTGAAATACGAATGTCCGCGCTGCCACCAGCTCAGCGGTGATTTGCGGCGTGGCAAGGAAATGGATTTAGCGTCGCTGGAAATTTCCTGAACCGCCGGCGGGCTACAATCGGTTGGACCTTTCGATTTTCTATGAAGCTGACCAATGATTGCTATGTCATCTTGATTAACACCCCGTCCGCGACGGAATGTTATTACCGCGATCAAACCGGTTGGTTCAAGGTGAGCACGCGAGGTCGTCGGTTTCGGGCGACGGCGGAGCAAGTCCTGAATCACATCTTGCCCGTGCTGGCCGGTCTTAAACCCAGCCTGACCCTGAAGGTGGAACATCACGACCCGCCCGGCCAAAATGAACGCGGCGATTAATCCCGTGACCAACGGCAAATTTCCGGCGCGCGACAGCCATTCATTCGGGGCCGGCGGAACGGGCTTTTTCTTTTCGTCTGGTTCGGGTATATTGGGATGAACTTATTTTGATTTATGTGCCAAGAATGCGGCTGCTCCAAACCCGGGCCTTACCAAGTCGGCGACCGGCTGGTTGACTCACACACCCACACTTTGCCGGATGGCACGGTGATGACGCACACGCACGATCACGGCCACGGCCACACCCATCCGCATCAGATTTTGAATTTGAACACCGGCATCCTGAACGCCAACGACCGCGCGGCGGAACAAAATCGCGGTGCGTTCAAAGCCTTGAATCTGCTGGTGCTAAACGTCGTCTCCTCGCCGGGCGCGGGCAAAACGACGCTGCTCACGAAGACGCTGAATGAATTGAAAGGCCGCCTGCGCTGTGCCGTCATCGTCGGCGACCTCGCGACGGACAACGACGCGGCGCGGTTGCGCACCACCGGCGCGCCGGTCGTGCAGATTGCCACCGGCACGCTGTGTCATCTCGAAGCCGGCATGGTGGCCGAGGCGATGAAACAGCTCGATTTGCGCGCGCTCGATTTGCTCATCATCGAAAACGTCGGCAATCTGGTTTGCCCGGCGGCATTTGATTTGGGCGAGGCGGTGCGCGTGGTGCTTCATTCCGTGACCGAGGGCGAAGACAAGCCGCTGAAATATCCACCGATGTTTCATTCCGCCGACGTGGTGGGCGTGACAAAAATAGATATGTCCGCCGCGGCGGGCTTTGACCGCGAACTGGCGTTGAAAAACATCCGACAGGCGAGTCCGCACGCGAAAATTTTTGAAGTTTCCGCCCGCACCGGCGACGGTATCAAGGCGTGGTGCGATTATCTGGTGGCGCTCAAGGCGGGCGCGCATTGACGGGCGTTTCAGGCGGACGCCGGCTGTTTGGCCCGCCAGTCGCGGAGATGCGCCATCGCTTTTTCCGCCGCAATGTCGAGACCTTCCAAAGCGGCACCGGCACGGCGACCATCGGCATCGCCGGCGGCTTGCTCGATGGCTAGAAAATTTTCCGACAGCGAACGAAAACCAAAGAGCGCAAACAAACCCTTGAGCGTGTGCGCGGCGCGTTTGAGTTCGGGCCATTGGCCGGCGGCGTGCAGCCGGTGAACTTCCTTCAAGCGGTCGGGCAATTCGCCCAGAAAATCACCGGCCATGTCGCCGACGGACGCGCGGCCCAGATCACCACAAAGTTGTTCCAGTTGGTCGGCGCTGAAATTATTTTCCGGGTCGCTGGGCGGCGTGGCCGGCGTGGCGGCGAGCAGGGCCTGGTAAAGTTGCTGGGCGGTGAACGGCTTCGCCAGATAATCGTCCATGCCGGCGGCGAGGCAGCGCTCGCGTTCGCCGACGAGGGCGTTAGCGGTGATGGCGATGATGCGGACGCGTTGGGCAACCTGATGTTCGGCCTCGATGTGACGGATGGCGGCGGTGGCCTCGTTGCCGTCGAGTTCGGGCATATTACAATCCATGAGGATGGCGTCGAATTCGCCGGGCCGGAATTTTTCCACGGCTTCGCGGCCGTTTTCGGCCCAGTTGGCGCGGGCACCGAAATTGTCGAGCATGAGCTGCCAGAGCTTGCGGTTGAACGGATGATCTTCCGCCGCCAAAATCCGGAGGCTGGAAATGGGCGTCTGTTTGGCGGTGGTTTCGCGGCGGATGATTTCGGTGTCGCCGGGCAAATGAACCGGGCGCAACGCCGCCGGTTTTTTGCCGGCAACCACGTCCACAAGCGCATCAAATAAAGGTTGCTCGCGAACGGGCTTGAGCAGGACGCTGGCGAATTGACCGAGGTCGTTCTGGTCACCGCCCAGCACGGAGGTGGGGCCGGCCAATAAAATACATTGCATCTGGCCCTGATTTTCCGCGAACCGCTGGCGCAGCGCGGGGCCGCCCTGCTCGATCATTTCATCATCGCACAGCACGACGGGCACCACGGTGGCGCGCAGGTCGTGCCGGAGAATGCGCAGCAATTCCTCGTTGGTGGCGACTTCGCGACAATCCATGCCCCAGCCGCGCAGCCGTTCGGCGAGCGATTCGCGCAGGCTGGCGTTGGGCGCGGCGATGAACACTTGCGCGAAAACCAAACCGGGATAACCGCGCTCGACCGCCGGCTGCGGCGGCACGGCAAACGGCAGTTCAAACCAGAACGTCGAGCCGGCCCCGGCGGCGCTGTGGACACCGATGCGACCGCCCATGAGTTCAATAATTTTCCGCGAGATGGCGAGGCCGAGGCCGGTGCCGCCGAATTTGCGGGACGAGGACGTGTCGGCCTGCATGAACGGCTGGAATAATTTTTTGGTCTGCTCTTGGGTCAAGCCAATGCCGGTGTCGGTGACTTCAAACCGCAGTTTGATGCGGCCTTGCGCGTGGGTCTGCGGCTGGATGCGAACGACAACTTCGCCGCGATCCGTGAATTTGATGCCGTTGCCAACCAGATTCAGCAGCACCTGCCGCAGCCGGCCGGGATCGCCGACGAGCCGGTGCGGCACATCGCGGCGGACGATGGCGGCAAGGTTGATTTTTTTGCCCGGCTCGCGCGTCGAGGCATTTTCCAGCACGCTGTCCACAATGTCGCGCAGGGAAAAATTTTCCTGCGCGATGGTCATCTTGCCGGCCTCAATCTTGGAAAAATCCAGCACGTCGTTAATGACGTGGAGCAGCGAGTTGGCGCTTTCGGTGGCCGCCGTGGCGAATTCCTTCTGGCGCGGATCCAAGCGCGACTGCGCCAGCAATTCCACCATGCCGAGAATGCCGCTCAACGGCGTGCGGATTTCGTGGCTCATGTTCGCCAGAAATTCGCTCTTGGCGGCGTTGGCGCGGTTGGCCTCGGCGGCGGCGGCGTTGGCCTCCTTGACGGCGTTGCGGAGCTGGAGGTTCATGGTTTCCAGCGTGGCCTTGGCCTCCTGCAACGCGATTTCCGCCTGTTTGCGCGACGTAATATTTTGGATGACGGCCTGATACTCAAAACCTTTGCCGCCATCGCGGGCAAACTGGCGAATATTGTATTGCTGCCATTCCACATGGTCATCGGCGGCCACGGCCCGGCGGTCGAACGACCAGACCGGCCGATCCTCCGGCAGCGCGGCCAGTTTTTCGCGCAGCGTGGTGGCCTCGGTCGGGGTCAACTTCTGGAAAAAATCCGTGCCGAGCAACTGCGCTTCCGTCTGGCCGTAAAACGTGCAGAAGGCCGGATTCACAAAAGTGATAATTCCCTCCGGCTGAAACCGGCAAATCAATTCCGACTGGTCAGCCACCACCGTGCGCAGCCGTTTCTCGTTTTCTTCGAGGTTTATTTCCGCGCGCCGGCGCCCGGCGACGACGGCGGCGAGCAGCAGGTTAGCCACCGCCATAATGCTGGTGTAATTGCCGATGGCCTGGAGCGTGTCCGGGTTGTCGTCGGAAAAGCCCTGGCCTTGAAACAAAAAATAAAACATCAGGGCGGACACCGCCAGCGTGCCGGTGGCGGCCCCGCGCGGGCCAAAGCGGAACGTGCCCCACAACAAAAACGGCACCGGCAGATAGGCCAGCGGGTAATTGTGGATGCCGTAGAAAAACCAGACGATGAAAGCGCCCAGCGTGCTGGCAAGCAAACCCGCGAGGCAAACTATCGCCTCGACCACGCGCCGGAAATCCCAAGGCCAAAGCGACGGCGCCGCCCACACGATGAAGAAGGGCGGCAGCACCAGCAGCGCCAGCGCGTTCGGGGCACACCACGCCAGGAGATTGGGGAGCAGTGCCGCCGTGGAAATTTTTCCCGCGCAAACCAGGCCGAGCGTATTGCCGGCGGCATTAAACACGGTGCCGAAACCGCCGGCCACCAGCACATAACCCGCGACGCCGCGCACCCGCTCGTGGGCATTCTCAAAACGCAGCAGCCATTTCAACAAGGCCGCGCAACCCAGCGCCACCAGCGTGTTGGTCGCCGCCGTGACCAGCATGAAACAGCCCACCGGCACGCCGCCGAAAAACATAAACACCCCCGTGCCCAACGCGACGGCGGGCCAGAAGGGATAACCCAAAACTAAAATTGCGGCCAAGCCCAGCCCCGCCGGCGGCCAGAAAAGATTCACCTGTTCGGGGGGCAGAAAAGATTTTTTGAGCAGCAGCCCCGCCAGAAAATAAAGCGCCAGCAACGCCATCAGACGCAGCAGCGCCGGCACCACGGGTTGTTGCTTCTGGTTCACAACGGCTTTTGATTTAACAAAGTTTTCCAGTTGAAGCCAGCAATAAGTCTCCCTCAAATTGCGGCGGCGAAGCATCTTGACATGCCATGCTTCAGCTTTAGGAAAAAAACTGGTGACCGGCAAAAAAAAAGTTGCCAAACCTCCTCCCAGCGGCAACTTTGTTGCAAAGGATTCGGTCCGTCGGACTGAAAAACTCACTGATTTGTCATGAACAGCCAACTGCCTGCGCACCTGATTGCCCACATCAATGTGAAACTCGCCCTCATCGGCTGCCCGCCGGTGCCGATGGCCGGCAATGCGGAGTTCGCCGAAATCGCCGACGCGATGGCCGCGCAGTCGCGCGAAAAAGACCGGCTGCTCGGCCAGCATCTCTGCCCCGCCGACGCGCGTCTCCAGACTTTTCTCTACGATTATTTGCAGGATGTGCCGGTGCCGAAGCTGCCTGCCCGCACGTTCACGCTCGATCGCGCCGGCCTCGCCCGCGTGCTGTCGTTACCTGTGGATCGCGATGATTTTTCCTCGGACATCATCAATTCTTACCGCGTCAAACAAGGCGTTTTGCACAATCCGAAAAGCGACCGGCGCACGACGGCGGGAATTTTTCACGTCACCGAAGGCGGCTTGCCAATCCCTGACGACAAGCTGGGCGTGCCGAAAATCACCTTCGCGAAAATGCTCGCGCTCGCGTTCACGCCGCCGAAAGAATTGTTGAAGTTGCCGTTCACCGCCACGCAACCGCAGCCGGCGGAATGTTTCGTCTCGCTGCTGATTCGTCCATTGGTTTGCCCCGAAGTTCCCGGCTTCACGAAAAAGAAAACGATGGAAGTGCGCTTTTTCGTGCCGGGCAATTTGGTCAGCAATTTGGATTTCGTCGAGGCGATTTTTGAAAACGGCGGCGACCCGCTGCTGCCGGAAAACGACGCCGCGCTCGACAGCGAACATTGGACCGGCCACACCGGCTGCGTGATTCTCGCGCCGCATTTGATCCGCACGACGAAGAAATCCGTCGGCCTCCCGCACTTCGACCAAGCCACCGAACGCCAGCGCCGCGACGGGATGTGCTGGAAAACCGAGGACGAACTTTACAACGGCGGCAATGCGTTCAAGCTCACCTGCCGCGACGAATCCGGTGTCATCGTGACCATCATCGCCGACAATTATTTCGGCTATTGCAAAAAGGAAGTGAAGACGCAGTTGAGCTATGCCGCCAATCTGTTCGGCCTCGCGGAAGAGGAACACGCCGGCGGCGCGCTGGTGTTTCCGAGCTACGATTTGGGCGAGGCGTTCGATGGCGACATCCTTTCGCGCCGGCTGCCACATTCGTTCGTCGAGATGACGAAAATGTTTTTCGACATCATGGACGTGATGCCGGAAGGTTACGCGGTGGATAAAAAATTTCCGGAGATTGTTTATGTTCCAGCCTCGGCGCGGTTTGATTTGCACAGCCAGAAAATCTCGTGGTTGAATCCTATTTCCGGCGAACAAAGCTTGCACCTTTCGCCGGAAAAAACCTACGTCCGCCCGTCCGGCTACAAAATCAAAATGGAAAAACCGCCCGGCCACGGTCGTCAGTGGCGGCTGGTTGGCACGATTGCGGAAGGCACGTTTTGCCACAAGCCCTGCACGGTTTCCGGCGGCGGCAAGTCGGAGATTTCCAAGCCCATCACCGACGCGATTCTCACCGGCCCGGTGTTCGTCGCGGACATGAAGGCGGACTTCGACCGCGTGGCCGAATTGATTGACCGCGATTATTCCGACCGCTTCGCCGACCCGACGCGCGCGGACAAACGCAGTGTGCTGGCTACCGATCGTTCGCTCGGCTCGGTTATCAAATTGCTCACGCCGGACGAGCACGATTACACGCCGGCCTACAACGCGTGGCTCAACTCCGTGCCGCAATATGTCAAGGAACTCGTCTTCGTAGTGAAGCGCTATTACAAGCCGGAATGGAACGGCAACTGGCGCGACCATTTCAGCGTGGACATCATCAACGGCACGCCCGGCAACGAGTTGAAATGCGACAACCGCAAGCTCGTCACGACGTATCTGCGCGTCGGTTTCGACGACGACGGCGCGTGGCGCACGTTTGGTTTGCGCAAAGATTTTCATCCGGCGGTCAAAGTGCAGATGGAGGACGACATCACGGCTTCGACGGTCGTGCCAGCGGCGCTGCTGGAAAATTTGCCGGAAGGCACGGACAAAAATCTGTCGCTCAAATTCGCGCAGAACTGCGAACAGCGTTTGTTCCAGCGCCCCGACGACGCGATTCATCGTGGCTATGACAAGCAGGCGGAACATGATTTCGTCCAGCCGGAAAATTTCTTTTCCAACTACCAGCCGCTCACGCCGGCGGACGCGAAGGCCATGCTCGCGGACGCGCTGGGTTTTTATCAGTTCACCGAGCCGATGCAGAAGTTTGTGCGCGAAGTCGCCGAGACCGGGCAGCCGAATTATTTTGTCTGCACCGCCGAACCGCGCCTCGTGGACGGCAAGCCCACGAAAAATCCGCGCTATTTGCAAAAGCGTCCCGACCTCGTGCGCGCGAGCGAAACGTATCTCGCGGAAATTTCCGCACGGCTGCGCCGCCGCGTGCCGATGAGCCAGCCGCTGCACACGCCGGTCACCGCCGTGCTGCCGGGCCGCCGCAATAATCCGCCGGAAAAAGGCGTGCGGGCGCTGGCGTGCTACAACCCGGTTCACTTTATGGAATTGCCGGAATTGTTCATGGAAGTGATTTGCAGCATGACCGGCAAATCGCCGTCCACCACCGGTGCCGGTTCCGAAGGCGCGCTGACGAAAGGGCCATTCAACGCGCTGCCGCCAATTATTGACCTGAACAATGCGCTGGTGTCGTTCATCCTCACCGGCCACAACGCGTTCGTCACCGCTGCCGGTTACGTCGGCCCGAATCTGCGCGTGGATCACGACGTGAGTTTGATCGTGCCGGAAGTCTGGTCGCGCATGAGCGCCGAGGAGCGCGATCCGAAATTTCTCATTGCCAACAAATTTCTGGAGAAATGCGCGGACTTCGACCACGCCGGCAAAAAAATCCTCGCGAGCCGGCTCGGTTGGCGCATCAACGCGCGGTTCGTCCACGCGTTTTTTGGCCGCGTGTTTAATCATCCGCACGCGGTGTTCACCGAGGTGATGCTCAAGCCGGAATTACAGAGCAAAGACATTTTTGCGGACGGCATGGACAACATCATCGCCACGCAACAGCGCGTTGCCAAAATGTATTTCGACGATGGCAGCATCGCGCAGGCGAGTCCGCCGTTGCAGGCATTGCTGCACATCATGCTGCACGACGAATGGGAAGGCAAAGGGCTAGAACATCCCGATGTGCGGAAATTGTTCACGCGCGAAAATCTGCTGGCAAGTCCGTGGTATGCCGCGCGGCTCGCGGCGAAGCAGAAAATTGACTGCGCGCTGTGGAAGCGGCACGTCGAATGTCTGAACCAGTTTTTGCGCCGCCCGAATTACGCCGATGTCGCCGACCAGTTGCACATCGCGGAACGGCTGACCGCTGCGCGGAAAACTTTGGAAGCCGTCGAGTCAGCGGATTATCCGAAGAAACTCGTCGGCACGATTGGTGCGGAACCGATTGAGAATTACGCCAAGGCCTGAAGCGAGGATGGAAGATGAATGATGGAATGGACACAGCCGCCAGCCTCAATTCTCCATCCTCGCCGCTAATTGATCCGCTCGGCGACCTTGTATTTGAACATCCGCTTTTTCATCCAGCGGACGGCCAGCAAATCGTAAAACGACGCGAACAGCCGGTTCCACACGCCGTAATTGCTCTGGCCGGCGAAACGCGGGTTGTTGCTGACCTCGATTTCCGTGACCGTGTGGCCCTCGATCTTAAAGAGCGTCGGCAGGAAGCGGTGCATGCCCTTGAAAAATTTCAAATTCTCGATGCACTCGCGCTTGAACGCGCGGTAGGTGCAGCCGGCGTCGGCAATCTGTTCGCCGGAAAGTTTATTGCGCACGGCGTTGGCGATGCGTGAGGACGCGACGCGAATAAAATTGTCGCCTTCGCCGCGCGCCTTCACGCGTGTGCCGCAAACACAGTCAAATTGTTTTAACTGCTCCAAAAATTTCGGCAAATCTTTCGGGTCGTTCTGCAAATCCGCGTCGAGCGTGAACAGATATTTGCCGCGTGCGGCCTTGAGGCCGGCGAAGCTCGCGGCGCTCTCGCCGCAGTTGAAGGCGAATTTCTGCACGCGGATGCGCGCATCTTCGGCCGCAAGCTGTTTGAGAATTTCCCAGGATTTGTCCTTGCTGCAATCATCGGTGATGACGACTTCATAGGAAATTTTCAGCGGGTCAACCGCCGCGCGGATGGCCTTGATGAGTTCGCGCAGGTTGCCTTCCTCGTTGTAACAGGGAATGACGAGGCTGATTTCGGGATGCTCAATGTTCATCGGTGGGAAATGAAAACACGAATCCGGCGAACTGGCACGAATTTCTTTTTGCCCCGGCCGCGCGGTTTCAAAATTCGATTGAGACAGCGGGTTTTGCTGGTAACATTTTCCCGGCCAAAAGGCATTCCTCCGGCCAACCCATGATGGATGCGATTGAAACCTTGATTCCCGAAGACAGCGGTTCCGCCCCGGCACTGGAACCGCTCGCCATGGTCGCGCTGGATGCGGGCCGAATGCTGATGGAAGCCGGCGCGAATGCGAACAGCGTGGACGAAATCGTGGCGCAATTCGCGCGCGGCCTCGGGGCCGACCGCGTGGATTTGCGCGTCGGCTACGCGTCCCTCGCCATCACCATCGGCATCGGCGCGAACGGCATCACGCGGATGCGCGAGGTCGGGCATCTCGGCGTGAACCAGCGGCTCGACCAGGAATTGTGGCATCTGGCGGATCGGGTGACGCGCGGTGAACTCACCGTCGAACAAACGCGCGCGGAACTCACGCGGCTCACGACCAAAACGCCGCGCCATTCCGCGCTGGTGATGGCGTTCGCCGTCGGCTTGGCGTGCGCGGCGTTCGGTCGTTTGCTGAAAGTGGATTGGGCCGGCACCGGGCCGGTGTTTCTCGCGGCGGGCCTCGGCCAGTTGGTGCGGCGTGAACTGCTCACGCGCCATGTGAACGTGTTCATCTGCGCCACGGTGGTTTCGTTTTTAAGTTCGCTGCTGGGCGGCATCGGCGCGCATTGGGCCGGCAGTGAAACCATCACAACGGCGATGATCGCCTCAATTTTATTGCTCGTTCCGGGCGTGCCTTCCGTCAACGCGCAGAGCGATATTCTTGACGGCCATCCCACGCTCGGCAGCGCGCGGGCGGTGACGGTGGCGGTGATTTTGATTTTTGTGGCCGCCGGCTTGTGGTTCGGCCAGGTGCTGTTCGGCAAGATTTTTTGAACCATGGATTTGCTTTTTCTCCTGCATCAGACGGTTTGCGGCGCGATCGCGGCGGCGGGCTTTGGCGTGCTGTTCAACATCGGTTTCCGCTCGCTGCCGTGGTGCGCGGCCAGCGGCGCGGTGGCGCTGGCGGTGCGCACTTATTGTCTGGGGCTGGGCTGGAATCTGGAAGCCGCGTCGTTCGCCGCCGCGCTCACGGTCGGCGCGGCGGTGCAGGTGCTGCGGGCGCGGACGGACATTTCGCAAAACGCGTTGGACGTGGTCGGCTGCATCCCGATGGTGCCGGGCAGCTTCGCGGCGAAGGCCATTTTGGGAATGTTCGCGCTCACCTCGACCAGCAATGTGGACGCTTCCGAAACGCTCATCACCGCCGTGCAATATACGCTGCGCGTGACCTTCACCATCGGTGCCATCGGCACCGGCCTCGCGATTCCCACATTGCTGCTGCGGGTGCGCGTCAGCCGCTGATTTTCCTTGGCGGTCTTCGCGGGTTTGCCCCGGCTGGTGGTGACTATCGCCAGAATTGGCTAGGCGGCAAATCTTCGTTGGTGTTGTAGATTGTCAGACAACCCAATTTGAAAAATAAGTTTTATTCCTTAACCATCTGGTTGGCGGTCGGCGGCTG
>Ga0208507_1000379_pt1 | contig 29813 bp, 18 predicted proteins | sample CryBogCBH12Aug01_FD_184626 | JGI IMG/M metagenome (GOLD analysis project Ga0208507, IMG submission 184626) | Freshwater microbial communities from Crystal Bog, Wisconsin, USA - CBH12Aug09.1 (SPAdes) (version 2) | ecosystem: Environmental > Aquatic > Freshwater > Lake | place: Crystal Bog... | reverse complement strand
GTGAGCATACCGGTGGATCCGGGTCAGACCAACGTGTTCTACCGGATGTATAAGCCCTAAGCGGGGACGAAGCCAAATAGATCTTAAGCAACGAGAACGGATGGCCAAGCTTGGTCATCCGTTCTTGCTTTGTTTTCAATGTGCGAACGGCGTTTGTCCGTGGTAACAAATTTAATTTCTTTTCGCTCCCAACAGACTTAAAATCCGAATATTCCAACTACTGCCGCCAAACGGATGTTTTAATCAAACGACCAGCCTGAAATCCAAATGAATTTAAAGGAACGCCAAACCATGAGCCCGACGATTAATCAAATCATGGCGGGTGCCATGATGTTCGCCACCAGCGTTGCCTGCGCTATTGATTTCCATGTTGCGACCGGCGGCAATGATGCCAATCCGGGCACGGAAGCCAGGCCGTTTGCATCCTTGGAGCGCGCGCGGGACGCGGTGCGGGCATTGGGTGGCTCCAGTGTTTTGCCGGCGGGCGGCGTGACTGTCTGGATTGAGCCGGGAACTTATGCCCGGACTCAAACATGGGAATTGACCGGTGCGGATTCCGGCACCGTGAAAGCCCCGGTCATCTATCGCGCCAGCGCGGGTGGCGAGGTGCGCCTTCAAGCCTGGCGTATTATTCAGCCGGCCGATTTTGCGCCTGTCACCCGGGCTGAGGTTGTGTCGCGGTTGGATGTGGCGGCTCGTGGGAAGGTGGTTCAGCTCAATCTTGCGGCGCTGGGGTTCAGGCATTCGGGACCGTTTCCAAAAATATTTAACGACGGTGGCAGCCTTTGCGAGTTGTTCTTCAATGACCGGCGGATGCCGCTTGCACGCTGGCCGAACGAGGGGTTCGTCTTCATGAATCAGGTGCTTGATCGGGGTGACTGGTCGAAAAGTCCAAGCCGGCACGGCGGGAAATTTATCGCGCCTGAGGATCGCGTGGCGCGCTGGCGCGTGGACAGCGGTGTGTGGCTGGAAGGCTATTGGCGTGTGCCGTGGGAACCGCAAACGGTGCAGGTGAAGTCCATCGTTCCGGCGATGCGTGAAGTCACTTTTGCCGAGCCAATCAACGCCGGCATCGGCTCGAAATATGCCAAGCCCGGCCAGCTGGGCGATGGCAGGGAGCCGTGGTGCGCGGTGAACTTGCTGGAAGAAATTGATCAGCCCGGTGAGTGGTGTGTGGATTTCACCACCCGGACACTTTATTTCTGGCCGCCCGGCGATCTGAACCGCGCCAATATTTGTGTGAGCGACTTCGACCGACCGATGATTCTGCTGCGCGCTGCATCGAATGTGACGTTGCGCGGATTGGTGCTGGAAGGCGGCTTGGGTAACGGCGTGGAAATCATCGGCGGCACGGGTGACCTGATTGCGGGTTGCACCTTTAGAAATTTGGGTGGCAGCGGTGTGTTGATCAATGGCGGCATCAATCATGGCGTGCGCAGTTCGGATTTTCACGATCTTGGCCTGGGCGGCATTTATCTCAGTGGTGGCGACCGCAAGACGCTTGCCCCGGCGAATCACTTTGCCGAGAACAATGATCTGCATCACCTTGGCCTCCGCAAGAAAACCTATGCCGCTGCCATTCATGTCGGAGCTTACGGTGCCAGCGGCGATGCCATGGGATGTCGGGTGGCGCACAATTTCATTCACGATTTGCCGCATGCGGCGGTGCTTTATGGCGGTAACGACCATGTCTTTGAGTTCAATGAGATCGCCCGCGTCGCGCTTTCTTCCGGTGATGTTGGCGCATTCTACACCTGGAATGACTGGACCAGCTTTGGCAACGTCGTGCGCTATAATTATGTCCACGACAGCCCGCGCGCGAACGCCTTTTACATGGATGACGGTGACAGCGGCGATGTGATTTTTGGCAACGTGGCCTATCGCTGCTCTTATGGGACACTTATCGGTGGCGGCCACTACAACATGGTGCAAAACAATCTGTTCATCGACTGCGAACGCGGTTTGCATTTCGATGCGCGCGGGGTTGCGCGGGGCTATGCCACGAATCCGAACATGATTCGTCGCCTGCAATCCGTTAATCCGCAACAGCCGCCGTGGAGCGTGCGCTATCCGGCGCTGGCAAAATTGCTAACCGGTCGCCGGGATGTGCCAACCGGGGATGTGATGGAGAACAACGTCCTCGTTGACTGCAAACACCCGCTCTTTTTGGCCAAAAAAGAAGATCTCATCTACAGCACCGTGCGCGACAATCTGATATTGACGGAAACGGAAGCGGGTTTCACGGATGCGGCCAGGCTTGATTTCCGCTTGCGTCCGGATTCGGCGGTGTTCAAGAAACTTGCGGCGTTCAAGCCGGTTCCCTTCGAGCAAATGGGTTTGCAGCGCGATGCGGACCGACCCGTATTGCCGGCCGCAGATCGCCACCGCAGTTCCGAAGCGGGCGGTGGGCCGGTCTTTGATTCGAACACCGACGCGCAACACTCCAGCCAGCCGCTGAAACCATGATTGACGCCACCGCCTCCATCACTCGCCGGCGATTTCTGCACACCGCGCTTTTTTCCGCCATCGGCATCTCGGTGTGCGCGGCGGCAAAACGGCCGCCGCGCATGCTGCTGCGTTCATCCTGGCAGGTCGTGAATATCGGCGACATCGCGCACACGCCGGGCGTGCTGGCTTTGCTCGAGAAACACCTGCCGGAAGTTGAGGTGCGCCTGTGGCCTACCAGCGTGGACAATGGTGTTGAGGAAATGCTGCGCGCGCGCTTTCCGAATCTGGTGATTATTAAGGGTGCGGAGTCATTGAAGTCTGCATTTGATGAGTGTGACTTTCTTCTGCACGGCTCCGGGCCGTCGCTCGTCGCGGAAAAGGATGTCATCCGCTGGAGTCGGGAAACCGGCAAGCCCTACGGCATTTATGGCATCACCCTGTCGGCGCAAGGCTCCATCCCGGTGTTGAACGCCGCGAAGTTCGTATTCTTTCGCGATTCGGTGTCGCTTGAATTTGCCAGGAAGAACGGCTGCACCTGCCCCGTGATGGCATTCGGGCCTGATGGCGCATTTGCCGCCGATCTGGCGAACGATGCGAAGGCTGAGGCATTCCTTAAACAGCACGCATTGGTAAATGGGAAATTTCTCTGCTGCATTGCCCGCCTGCGCAACACGCCCAAATGGTTGATGCCAGGCAAGCGCGCCGCTGTTGATGAGGCTAAACTCGCGCGCAACGAGGCGATGAAGGAACATGACTGCCGGCCGCTGCGCGAGGCGATCACCGCCGTGGTGCGGCAGACCGATTTGAAGGTGTTGCTTTGTCCGGAAGATGAAACCCAGATGGCTGTGAACAAGGAGATGCTTTACGATCAATTGCCCGCAGACGTGAAGGCGAAGGTTGTTTGGCGTGAAACTTTTTGGCTCACCGACGAAGCGCTCAGCACCTATCGGCGCAGTGCGGGGTTGTTCGGTCATGAAATGCACTCGCCCATCCTGTGCGTCGGCTATGGCATTCCGGCCATTGTCTGCCGCTGGGCCGAGCAGACGAGCAAGGGCATCATGTGGCGCGACATTGGCCTCAGCGACTGGCTCTTTGACTTTGATGACGAGGCGGACGTGAAGCGCCTTGTCCCTGCGGTGCTTGCCCTTGCGAAAGATCCCGTCGCCGCTAGGGCAAAGACCGCTAAGGCGCGCGTTTTGGTGGAGCACCGCCAGCGCGAAACTATGGCGGAACTGAAGCGAAACCTGTCGGTGTGATTTAACAGAAAACAAAACTATGATTATTATTCAATCGTATTCGGTGGCAGTCGCGATGTGCGTTGTCACGATGTTGTGCTGGGGTTCTTGGGCCAACACCCAGAAACTCGCCAGCAAAGAATGGCGCTTTCAGCTTTTCTACTGGGATTACGCCATTGGCGTTTTCCTGCTCTCGCTGTTGCTCGCCTTTACGCTGGGCAGCACCGGCGGCGCCGGTCGCGGCTTTCTGGCCGACCTGCACCAGGCCGACGGCAAATGGCTTGGCTCGGCCTTTCTTGGCGGCGTCATTTTCAATTTATCCAACATCCTGCTGGTGGCGGCGATTGACATCGCGGGACTCGCGGTGGCTTTTCCGGTCGGGGTCGGCTTGGCGCTCTGTCTGGGTGTCATCACCACTTACCTGGCTACCAAGCAGGGCAATGTTCCCATGCTGGCGTGCGGTGTGGTCGCCATCATGGTCGCCATTATCCTCGACGCGCTGGCTTACAAACGGCTTGCCAGCACCGGGATAAAAACACCGGTCAAAGGCATGATTCTCTCCGTGGCGGCAGGTTTGCTGATGGGCTGGTTTTATAGCTTCGTGGCGCAGGCGATGGGGCAGATTGAACCCGTCACCAAAGTTCTGGAACCGGGCAAATTGAGTCCTTATACCGCCGTCGTGTTGTTCAGCGCCGGAGTGCTGGCGTCGAATTTCATCTGGAACAGCATTGTCATGGCCAGGCCGTTCACGGGCGCGCCGGTGCCGTTTGGCGATTACTTCACCAAAGGCAATCTGCGGTTGCACTTGATCGGCATTTTCGGCGGCATGATTTGGAACACCGGCATGAGCTTCAGCATCATCGCCAGCACCAAAGCGGGCGCGGCGCTTTCTTATGGCCTGGGCCAGGGCGCGACGATGATTGGCGCACTTTGGGGCGTGTTTATCTGGAAAGAATTCAAAGGCGCACCGGCGGGGACCAATAAGCTGCTCGCTGCCATGTTTCTGTTCTACCTGATCGGTCTGGCTGTCCTGATCGCCTCCAAATCGTAAGCCAAAATCACCCTCAAATTATGATCAAACGCGCACTGCTTGCCTTTCTGCTTTCCATTTCGCTGGCGCCGGCTGAATCCGTAAAACTCATTTTTGACACCGACATGGGCAACGATGTGGACGACGTCATGGCGCTGTGCATGATCCATAATCTGGTGAATCGCGGCACGGTGGAGTTACTCGCCGTGACGATCACCAAGGATCATCCCCAAGCCGCCGCCTTTGTGGATGCGGTGAATACGTTCTATGGCCACCCCGACGTGCCCATTGGTGTCGTGACTAACGGCGCCACGCCGGAAGCCGGCAAATTTAACGTGCTCGCCGATGCCAGGAACGAGGACGGCGCGCCGCGTTACCCGCACCGGCTCCAGAGCGGCAAGGATGCGCCGGAAGCGGTCGGCTTGCTGCGCAAGGTGCTCGCCGCGCAACCGGATCACAGCGTCACGCTGGTGCAGGTTGGCTTTTTCACGAACTATCGCCGATTGCTGGAATCGGCGCCGGACGAACATTCTCCGCTTGATGGCCGCGACCTGATTGCGAAGAAAGTAAAGTTGCTCTCGGTGATGGCTGGAGCTTTCCAATCGGTGAACTTTGATACGCGGCATCTTGAATACAACGTGGTCAAAGATATCTCTTCCGCGCAGGCGCTGGTAAAAAACTGGCCCGTGCTGCTGGTCTGGAGCGGTTACGAGATTGGCGTGGCCGCGGCGTTTCCTCACACGGTGATTGAGCATGACTTTGAAAATGTGAAGCATCATCCGCTCAAGGAAGCTTATTACCTCTACCACCCGCCGCCGCACGACCGTCCGACTTGGGATCCGACAGCCCTGTTGTATGCGGTGTATCCGGATCGCGGCTACTTTGATCTCTCGCCTCCGGGCGCTGTTACCGTCGAGGATAACGGTGCCACGTGGTTCCATCCATCACCGAATGATGGGCAGCGCCAGCGCTATCTCGTGATGAGCGACGCGCAAGCTGCCCGCGTGCGCGAAGCCATTGTGCAACTCTGTGTGGAGCCAGCCGCCAAAGGATAACCATGAACCTGCACCCAAAAATTGTTGTCGTCGGCAGTTCCAACACCGACATGATCATCCAGCTCGCGCGCATTCCCAAGCCGGGCGAAACCATTCTCGGCGGCGAGTTCACTAGCGCGGCGGGCGGCAAAGGTGCGAATCAGGCGGTGGCCGCCGCCCGGGCCGGCGGCAGCGTCACGTTCGTCGCTCGCGTCGGCAAAGATGTTTTTGGCGATCAGGCCGTCGCGGGTTTCCAGCGTGACGGCATCAATGTGGACCACGTCGTTCCCGACCAGGCCGCGCCGTCGGGCGTTGCGCTCATTTTCGTGGCCAGGGATGGCGAGAACAGCATTGCCGTCGCCGGCGGCGCGAACGGCAAGCTTGCGCCGGCGGACGTGAAAAAAGCGGCGAAAGCCATCCGCGCCGCCGCCGTGCTGGTTGCCCAACTCGAATCGCCGCTGGCAACGGTGCAAGCCGCCGCCGCCATCGCCGCGAAAGCGGGCGTGTGTTTCATTCTCAATCCCGCCCCGGCGCGCCCATTGCCCGACGCGTTGCTAAAATTGGTTTCCATCCTCACCCCCAATGAAACCGAGGCGCAACTGCTCACCGGCATCAAAGTTACCAACGAGGCCACCGCTGCGAAAGCGGCAGCCAAGCTTCTGGCTCGTGGTGTTGGCACGGTGATTCTCACGCTCGGTGCCCGCGGCGCGTTCGTGGCTGATGTTGCCGGTAAACAGTTGGTGCCCGGCTTTAAAGTCAAGGCTCTGGACACCACCGCCGCCGGCGATACTTTTAACGGTGCCCTGGCGGTCGCGCTCGCCGAAGGCAGGGCGCTTCCGGATGCCGTCCGGTTTGCGAATGCGGCGGCGGCCATTTCAATTACGCGTTTGGGCGCGCAGCCTTCCGCGCCCAAACGGCAGGAAATCGAACACTTTCTCCAGCGCGGCTAGACTAGCTGCTCCCGATGAAAAGCCAGCCCCTTTATGAAGCATAGGACTGCGGTGATGGTGCAGTCCAAAATTGGAAAAGACTGCTGTTCTCGAATTATGAAAAATACACAAATCGGTAAATTGGTGTCCGTCCAGCTCGGCATTCTGATGTTGGGTTTGATTGTGGTGAATGCGACGGCGGGCTGGGTCGCGCCCTTGCCGGAAAAAGTTTCGTGCGCCGTGACTGACCGGCAAGACTTTCAAATCCCCGATCGCGTGCAACTGACCGGCTGGCTTGGCACGCGCATCATGGCCAGTGAGACTAACCGGCTGGAGAAACTGGACACGGGTCGTCTCTTGGAAGGCTATCGCCATCGCCCTGGCCGCCAGTCGTGGGACGGGGAACACGTTGGCAAATGGCTGCACGCCGCGACGCTGGCCTGGGTCAACACGGGCGATCCGGCGCTGCGCGCGAAGCTGGACGAAACTGCCGCCGAGCTTTGCAAATGTCAGCTTGGGGATGGTTATCTCGGCACTTACACTAAAGACAAACGCTGGACGGAATGGGATGTTTGGGCGCACAAATACAATCTCATCGGCTTGGTCACTTACATGCGCTACACCGGCAATCTCGCGCCGCTGCCGACCTGCAAGCGCATGGCTGCTTTGCTGTGCAACACTTTCGGTGACGAGCCCGGCCAGCGGGATATCAATCCAACCGGTGCGCACATGGGCATGGCGTCAGGCAGCGTGCTTGAGCCGATGGTGTTGCTCTACCGCTTCACCGGCGAACCGCGGTATCTGGAGTTTTGCAAATATCTGCTGCGCGCCTGGGAAACGCCGACCGGACCGCACATTGTCTCGCGCCTGCTGAATCATCAGGGCGTGAACACGGTGGGCAATGGCAAAGCTTATGAAATGCTTTCCTGCCTCAACGGTGTGATCGAACTCTATCGAACCATAGGTGACACGAATTTATTCAACACCTGTCTCAATGCCTGGCAGGACATCGTGGACCACCGCCTTTACCTCACCGGCACAGCCAGCTATCACGAGTGTTTCCACGATGATTTTGATCTGCCGAACAACAATAATGTTGGCGAAACCTGTGTCACCGTCACCTGGCTCCAGTTCAATGCGCTACTGCTGCGTTTGACTGGCGAAGCGCGTTTTGCGGAACAGCTCGAGCACGTTGCACTCAACCAGTTGCTGGGTGCCCAAAAACCGGACGGCACGGCATGGGGCTACTATGTGCAAATGGAAGGTAAGAAACCCTACAGCGCCACGCTCGACGGCCATTGCTGTCTCTCCAGCGGCCCGCGCGGCATCGCATTGCTCCCGACCTTCGCCATCACCACCGATGCCGATGGCGCGGTGATCAACCTGTACGAGGCGGGCACTGCCCACCTGACGCTGCATGATGGTACGCCGGTGACGCTGAAAGTGGAAACGCTTTATCCCGCTGATGGACGCATCCGCATCCTCGTCGAGTCCAAATCGGAAATGGAATTTTCCCTCAAGTTGCGCGTTCCGGCGTGGTGCAAGGAAAGTTCCATCACGCCTTTCGCTTCTGAAAGATCCGGACGTGATGGTTATACCTCCATTCGCCGGAACTGGAAATCCGGCGACATCATTGAGCTGAACCTGAAGCTTGAACCCCGTGTCATGGCTGGCGATCACCTGAACCAGGGCAAAGCCGCCGTGCTCTATGGCCCGCTCGTGCTCGCGGCAGACGAAGCGTTGCTGGCCGATGCGAGGCAATCGCTCAACACGCTGGCTCTGGCCAAGGTTGATCTTGCTACGCTCGCAATAACGCCCGCCGCCGCCACGGCTGACTGGAAGACTTGGCCGGGGGCGCAGCTCTTCGAGATCAACGCCACCACGCGTCGCGGCGACACGAAGTTCAAAGCCAGATTGGTGCCGTTTGCCGACGCCGGTATCACCGGTGCGCGCTACAAAGTCTGGCTGCCACTGGCCGGCCAACCGGACGCCAACATATTGCTCGACGGCGTGGAGAGTCGCTCGCGTCAGGGTAACCTGACCGGCTCAATCAACGACGGCGATCTGCAAAGTGGCGTCGTTACCTATGATGGCAGGAGTGCTCAAGAAGATTGGTTCGTTATTACGCTCTCTCAACCCGCGACGGCTAGCCGCGTGGTTTTCGTCGGCGGAAAAATCTTTCACGACGGCGGTTGGTTCGACGCGAGCGCCGGTAAACCGCGCGTACAAATCCAGCGCACCGCCGGCAGCCCATGGGAGACGATTGGCGAACTGGCTGATTATCCGGCGACCACCGCCACTGATTTCAAAGGGCTGAAGTGGGGCGGAAATCAGTTCACTTTGAACCTGAAGGTGCCCGCAACCTTTGTCGCCATCCGCATTATCGGGCAACCAGCCTGCGGTGATAATCCAAATCAAGCCTTCTCCTCGTGCAGCGAGCTGCAGGCCTTTGCAGAATAAAACCTAAGCCGTAAAAACAATTGCCACCTTTGAAACCATGAACACCATCACCCGGCTGGTCGCAAGCGTGTTCCCGCTTCTTGCCGTTCTGTCGGGTTTTTCCGGAACCACCCCAAATCAAGAACTGCGGTTTGTTCCGGCCGTGGCGGATGCGAAGCTTTACACAGGTGACTTGGGAGAGCTCCCGACCGGGGCCAGGGAATTTACCGTTACCTTGCCCCAACCAGCCAAAGCGGTCGTCGTAAATGCCGCCGAGTTTGGTATCACCGAAAACACGGCGAATTTGGCGACGGAGCTGAACAAGGTCATCGTTCATTGTAAAAAAGTGGGCGCGTCTAAATTGGTGCTCAATCGTGGAAACTATCGGGTGACGGAGAGCTTTCCGATTATCTTTGATGGCCTGAAAGACTTTGAGTTTGATGCGCAAGGCTCGACCTTTGTTTATCGGAAAGAAGCCGGGGAAAATATGCGGGTGGTCAATTGCGAGCGGGTGCTTTTCAATAACTTCAACTTCGACTGGGATTGGGAAACGGATCCGCTGACCAGCTTGGTCGAAGTCGTCGGGACGGGCGTCGCCGGGGAAAATCCCTACCTGGAATTCAAATTTCTGGAGTATGACAAGTTTCCCAATCAGGCCGCGCGGATGATAAACACGTCCCCCTATGATTTGAAAACCCAATCCGTGGGCTGGGAAGGCGGTGTTACCGCATATTTTTGTCCATTAGGCGGTCCGAAGATCAAGCAACACCTCGAATGGCGTTCGGACAACGTGGTTCGGATTTATTATGATGCGGGAGTGTGTTTATCTGGTCGGCAGGTCTTCACGAGGTTCAAACTACATCAAATGTATCGGATTCAGCATTACTATTACCACATGAACGGGATGGTTCTTCAGGATAACACCCACCTGACACTGCAAAACATCAACGTTTTCTCCTGCGCCGGGCACGCCTTTCTTGTAAGCGGTAAACAGCAGTTCTGGCAGATGCTCAATGTGAACATCAAACGACCCGAAGGCGTGGCTCGGCGGGCGATCACCTGCACGGCGGATCACCTGCATATCGATCGTTCCCTGGGTTTCTTCAAAATGCTCAACTGCGAGTTTTCGCTGGGTGCCGATGATTGCATCAACATGCACGATAATAGCGGTTTCGCCCGCCGCGCCTCCGATTTTTCCATCAAAACCCAGAATGCCCGCGTGGCCACCCAATATAAGGTGGGCGAACTGATCGAGTTGCGGCAGGGCGATTACTCCCCCAGCGGCTTCCAGTCAAAAATCAAGGAGATCAGGAAAATTGATGCCGCGAAAGGGGTTTTTGAAATCATCTTTGCCGACAAAGTGCCCGAACCAAAACTGGATGGGTTTATCATGTTCAATCGGGATTATGACACTCACAACATGATTGTCCGGAACTGCAATTTTCATGGCAACCGCGCGCGCGGCATCCTCATCCTTGCCCGGGATGTGACCATTGAAAACAATCGCTTCTATCATCAAGAGATGGGTGCCATCCGGATCGAGACGGGATATTCCTTTGACCATTGGAGTGAAGGCTACGGAGCCCGCAATATCGTCATTCGCAACAATACCTTTGAAAAGTCGGTGGTGGACGATGCTGGACGTGACATTTACATGGGCGTATATATGAAAAAAACTTGGCCGGAGGCCGACACCATGTTCCCGATCCTTTCGGATATCCTGATTGAAAATAACACGTTTAAGGATACATCGGGATATATCATTAAAATGGGTTCCGCCGGCAGCGTGACCATCCGTAACAACACGTTCATCAATGAAACACCGCGGCTGATTAATGAACCGTGGCGCGGAACGTTCTCGGTGGCTTATTCCACGAAAACCCGGATCCTTAACAACACTTGGGTCAGCTCGACAAATATTCCTGTGCCCGGTATCTATTACGATGACCGAACCACGTCCGGAATCGTGATTCAGGGCAATAAGGTGGTTGCCAGATAATTGCAATTTCAACGAAGGGGAAAAATGAAAAATAATATCTATCGAATCATTCTGGGCGCGTTGGCGCTCGTTGTCACCGATGTTGACGCTGCCGATCAGGATGTTCGCAAGCATGGAGCCGCGGGGGACGGAACAACCCTTGATTCCGCCGCCTTTCAGGCCGCCATTGATGCGGCCAGGGCCGGTGGTGGTGGGGTGGTGCGCGTGCCGCCGGGGAAATATCTCGTCGCCCATGTGGAACTGAAATCAAACGTCACCCTTCATCTGGATAAAGGCGCCACCCTTCTTGGAAGCACCAATTACCATCACTATCCCCGCAAAGTTCATGACGCGGTTTTGGTGGCCAATAGCACGGAGCACATTGGTATCGAAGGCGAGGGGGAAATTGACGGCCAGACTACCGGCGATTTGACCTCGCGCGAGGCGGACTTGCTCGAAACCCGGAACCAGCGCACGGATCTTATCCGGATTTCGAAAAGCCGGCAGGTGACGGTTCGTGGTGTCACTTTGCGGAACTGCGATATTTGGACGGCAGTTTTCCAATATTGTGAGCGCGTGCGCATTGACGGCATCACCATTAGTAATAACCTCAAGCGGATTGAAACCGACGGCATTGATGTCAACAGTTGCAAGGATGTGAAAATCACCCGCTGCCGCATTACTACCGGCGACGACGCGATTTGTTTGAAGAGCTTCAAACCGCTGCCTTGCGATGATGTCGAGGTGAGCGATTGTGTGCTCGAAACGGCGGAAGCGGCGCTGAAGTTCGGCACCTCATCGGAAACGGATCTGCGCCACATTCGTTTTCACGATTGTAAGATCGTCAATTCCCGGGTGGGTATCGGATTCTATGTGAAAGATGGCTCGGCCGTGTCGGATGTGGTGGCGGAAAACATCGAGATGCAACTGGCTCCCATTCACAGCCAGGCGGGTCCGCTGTTTATAGATATCGAGAAGCGCAATCCCGATTCTCCTGTCGGTTCTGTCCGCGACGTCACCTTTCAGAACATTCACATTGCCGGCGGAACAAGTCTGTTGTTCCAAGGCATGCCTGATCGTTTGCTGGAGAACATCACCCTGCGGAACATTACGTTCGACGTGAAGACTCCGCAGGACTATGCCAAGCGCATGAAACCTGTCGGCGGCAAAAGAACAACCCACGACGAGCGTGACACCAAATACGCGCGGATGCCGACCTATGCCGCGATGGCCAACATGAAGAACCTGACGATTGATGGCCTGCACATCAATATTCAAGAATCTGACTTCAAGCAGTTCCCGCGCTCGGCTCTGGCGCTGTTCGCGGTGGAAGGGGCGCAGATTTCCGGCGTGTCTCGGACTTCGTCATCTGGCAGCCCGGCGGTCATCGGACAGACGGATTGCAAACAAGTCCGCATTGCGCCATAAACGCCCAACCATGAACGCCACCCTCCTGCGAATCATCCTATGCGCCTGGGCGCTTGTTCCCGCCGCCGTTCCTGCATCGGATCCCGGATCACTAGCGGTGGCGCCGGCATATGAGCAGCGCGTGGAAGCGGTGATGGGCCTGAAGGGCTGCGTCGCGTTCTGGGATTTCGTGAAGCGTGAGCCAGCCGGCGCGCGGCGGTTCGCTGCCTATATTCCGCCGGGAGCAACGAATGATTTTCCGCTCGATGCGGCGAATTATGTTCGTGATTACTGGGGTGAAGGGCGCGAGGCTAGCTACGCCGATTTTCCGCTGCTGGGACGCGGGCCTTTTGGACAGGCGATTCGGATTAGAAAGGAAACCGATGATGCTTTTCGCCCGCTGCTGCTCGTTCCGCGCGCCCAGCTCCACGATTCGGCGATTGATATCAAGGGATCGGGAAAATCCGTGTCGTTGATCGTGTGGGCCATTCGCGAGAGCGGGAATCACGCGCTCGCCGGCATCTGGCATGAGGGCACTGATTTGCCGCAGGGCACTACGGCCAACATCCGGCGCGTGGAACGCGGCCAGCGGCAATATGCACTTTTTGCCGGGCTGAACCAGCCGGGCACCGCCTGTGGTCATGTTTCCGAAAATGGTGCCGGTTCATTTGCCTATAAGTATGCCATGCATAAATCGAACTCCAGCGATGTCTCTCCTGCGGTCCCCGCCGATTCGCCCGGCGGGGTGCTGGACGCCTCGTGGCAATGCTTCGCCATGACTTTTGATAGCGAGCATCATGAACTCACCGGCTGGCTGAATGGCCGCGCCGCCGATCGCTGGCAGGAAGATGTGAAGGCCAAACTGATGCCGGTTTACCACGCCTGGTTGCAAGGCGAAATTCATCGAACTCCCGGCATTCACCCCGCTGAAGATCCAACCTTTCCTGCCGATCAAATTTACCATCCGCCCGAGGATAAGCCGCTCTCCGCTAAAATTATCAGCGATACCGATGACCAGCGCGTCGAGTTGCAAGAGTTTCGCTACACCCGCGTAAAAGTGACTCTGCGTAAAAACGCGGATGGAGTTTTTACTGTTGCCGCTCGCGATCTCACGGCGGTGCGTCTTAATCCCTGGTGGTTCCCTCATGATATTTACACACCTAAAGATGCTACCTGTGGTGGCCCATTCACCATTGGCCGAGTCATTCATAGTGCCCGCAGTGTCGGTTTTACCGGCTGGATCGGGGGTGTCGCTGTTTTCAACCGTGCGCTGACAGCGGATGAGATCAAATGTTTGTCTGATATCACCCATATGAAGCCCATCTCTTTTTCAGTTAGTCCATCCTCATGAAGAAAACAGTTAACTATATTGTGATGAAAGCTCTGGCCGCGTTTGTCGTCGTTGTAATTTCTTTAACCTTGGCCGGGCAATCTGGGGTTGCCGCCGTTGCGGTGCCGCCATTGGAGGGACAACCCGCCATTAATAGCTTGATGGACGAGTTGACGCCCGCAGCCAAGGCGAAGTTTATGCGGGCCGGAGTGGTGCTCAAGCCGGATGGGCGTGAATTGGCCGGGTGGTTTTTACGTCCGCTGGCCGAAGGTAAGGGTCCCTTGTTGCCATCGGCCACGCCGGTTGCCGCCAAGAACATGGTGAAAGAGTCGCCTCAACTTGCGGCTTTGCGTGCTCACCGCGTTTCCTTGCTGGGTGGTTATCCGGAACAAGATTTGGGTGCGCGCATTGACTGGCTGCGGGCGCCGAAGGATGACTGGCAATGGCCGACGCATCTCTCGCGGCATTACTGGTTGCGACCGCTGGCCGAGGCCTGGCGATCCACCAAAGATCCGCGTTACAGCGGTGAGGTGCTTGCGGTTCTGACCGATTGGGTGCGGCGAACGCCGCTGCAAGCCCCCGAATTGCGCTGGGGGCGTCCTCGCTCGGCTGGCGCGGAGATTCCCGCCATCGCCGAAGGAACCTTCCAAAGTTATGGCGATGGGCCGTGGACTTCACTTTCCGCCGAGACGCGTGTTAGTGTGTGGACTGAGCTGTTGCAACTCTTGTGGGATGCGCCCCAGATGACCAACGCCAATGTGGCTCTGCTTCTGCACAGTCTGGTGTGCGATCATCGTTTGATGATGCTCAATCACGACCGCTGGGGGACGGCCAACCAATACACTTCCGTGGCTAAAGGGCTAGTGCATTTGAACTGGTGGTTTCCGGATTTCATTGGCTCGGCGCCAGCGGAGCAAGTCGGTTGGGAACGGCTCGGTAAAGTAACCCACCAGCAGATTTATCCTGATGGTTCTCTGGCCGAATGTTCGCCCAACTACGCCTTGGGATCGCTTTTTGTTCTGTTAAATCTGGTGGGTGATGGTGAACGGCAGGGGCATATTGTGCCCGCCGAAATGCGGGCGGCGGTGATTCGAGGCGCACATTATTTCGCGTTGATTTCTGATCCGTTGGGCCGTTCGCCGCGCATTGCCAAGGGCGGCGGCTCGCTTCGGACAGCGCTGCAAAAGCTGAATGATCTGGCCAACGATCCGGCCGTGGCTTTTGTGGCCTCTGGTGGACGAGGTCAACCGCTGGCGCCGGCCAATGTGCTGTTCCCTTGGGCTGGCCACGCCGTGTTCCGGTCGGGTTGGGACGAACATGCGACCTGGATGTTTTTTGAGCCGGGACCGCGCGGCAGTGGGCATCATGATTTGGCGCAGCTCGGTGTGCAGCTGATTGCGAACGGTGAATGGCTGCTGACGGATTCGGGATTTTACAGTTACTCCTCCGCCGGCGAGGAGGCGAAAATGGCGGAGTATCTGCATTCATCTGCCGCCCATAATGTCGCCTTGGTGGATGGGCAGGGACAAATTTCGGCCGGCATCGGAATTCCGCGCGGACCCAATGCCGCGTCTGGCGACTATCATTGGACGGAAACCGCCGACTCCGTTTCTGCCGCCGGTGTTTATGGCTACGGGTTCGGCGACAAAGGGCGGATTTCCGTCCGGCATACGCGGACGGTTGCTTGGTTTCCTAAAAAGGATGAATTTGAAATCTGTGACCGGTTTGAAGGCGCCGGCCGCCACCGTCTGGAGTTGCGCTGGCAATCCGATCCGCAAGCCAGGGTGGCCATCAATGCTGCCACGGCGCAAATCTCAATGTCTCACGCGGCGTTGGAAATCACCTCGACCAGTGCGTTGCCGCTCAAATTTAAAGTGATTCGCGGTGAGCAAAATCCTTTAGGTGGCTGGTTCTCCGCCGGCTACGGCCAACTTGAACCGGCTTCGACGCTTTGCGTGGCCGGTGAAGCTGAATTGCCACAACAGATTGTCACCCGCCTGAAAATTCAGCGGTTCAAATGAAACGCAACGAGAGTAAATCATAAACATATCCGTCAATGGATCATCGCCAGCGCTGTTACATTTGTCCGCAGCCAGAAAGCAGCGTGCTCGCTGTGATGTTCAACTGGACGGTCTGACAATACCTGCTTATATTTCTGGAAAATCTCCATAGTGAAACGAATGCCAATATCTGCGCCCGGTTTGCCCGTTATGTCCGCAAAATTGTAATGCAGCCTGGTGTCCAAAGATTTCAGTTCATACCATCATCCATCCCACTAAAAACTAGAATGATCAAATCACGAATCACGCAAATATTCGCTGGCGGCGTTGTCCTGTTCAGCGCCTTACTGCCCACCTTGGCTGCCGATAAAACCTACGAGCCGAATTGGGCTTCTTTGGATCAGCGGCCTACGCCGGCGTGGTATCAGGATGCCAAGTTCGGCGTGTTCATTCACTGGGGCCTTTATTCCGTGCCCGCTTGGGGCATGCATGGCGAATACGCCGAGTGGTATTGGAACCGGCTTGATGACAAAAATCCCAAGTGGGCTGAATGGCGTGATTTTCACGCGAAGAACTACGGCACGAATTTCGACTACAAAGATTTCGCCCCGCGCTTCACCGCCGAATTGTTCGATGCGAAGCAATGGGCCGATCTGTTCGTCCGGGCTGGTATCAAATATGTCGTGCCCACCTCGAAGCATCACGAGGGCTTTGCGCTCTGGCCCAGCGCCGAGGCGAGCCGGGATTGGGGGCGTCCCTGGAACGCCGTCGAAATCGGCCCGAAACGTGATTTAATGGGCGAAATCGCCGTCGCCACGCGCGCCCGCGGCTTGAAGTTCGGATTTTATTATTCGCTCTACGAATGGTTCAACCCGCTCTGGCTCACCAACCGCGCGCTTTACGTCAGCCAGCATATGACGCCGCAATTCAAGGACGTCGTTACGCGCTACCAGCCTGCCATTATTTTTGCCGACGGCGAATGGGAAATGCCGTCGAAAGATTGGCAGAGTGAAGCATTGCTCGCGTGGCTGTTCAATGAATCGCCGTGCAAGGATGAAGTCGTGGTGAATGACCGCTGGGGCAAGGATTCCCGCCATAAACACGGTGGTTACTGGACGACGGAATACGCCGCCGGCATGAAGGACGGTTCGCATCCATGGGAAGAAAGCCGCGGCATGGCCTACTCCTACGGCTTGAATCGCGCGGAACGCTTTGATGACTACAAGACCGCGCGCGAATTCATTCTCGTGCTGGCCGATCTCGTGAGTCGCGGTGGAAACCTGCTTTTGGATATCGGACCGGCGGCGGACGGGACAATTCCGCCGCTGATGGAACAGCGCCTGCTTGAAATCGGCGACTGGCTCAAAGTGAATGGCGAAGCCATCTATGGCACCCGCTGCGCCGCCCGCACCTGCCAGTGGACGGCAGGCAAGCCGCCCAAGCAGGAATACGGCGAATACATGGTGAAGTATAATCTATTGGATCAGGTGGGCCAGACATCGAAGAACGGCATGGCGGTCAAGCAGGTTTTTTTCACGCAGAAACCCGATGCGCTTTACGCCATCACCACCGGCTGGCCGGGCAAAGAGCTTGTGCTCCACGACGTGCGTGTGCCGAAAAACGCCACGGTGACGATGTTGGGCGTTCCCAACTCATTGAGGAAATCCATCCGGCACAACACGCTCACCATCACCATGCCGAATCTTGGCCCGGACGGAGCGCCTTGCCGTTATGCTTATGCTTTCAAGATCACCGGGGCGGAAGTGCTGCCGGGAAAATAAAACTAAAACAGAACATCCATCAAAAATATGAACAAGCCCTATCGCCGCCTCGCTTTCATCTTTCTCGGTCTGACGCTGGTTGCCGGTGCCTACGCCGGCGAATTGACCAGCCGGATGGAGTTGACGCTCAATCGGGTGTTGCAAGGTGGGCCGCCGTTCTATACCGATGACTTTGTGCTGGCCGACGCCGTGCCGGAACATGTGCGCCGCTTCACAGAATTTAGCGGTGACGTGTCGGGCCGCTATCTCGGCGCGCTGGCAACGGTCGCGCAGTTTGGTGGAACAAAATTTCCCGAACTTAACCGGGTCGCCGCCAAAATTGTGAAGTTGCAGAAAGCAGACGGCCATTTCGGCGACCCGTTCAGCACCAACGAGGTCACCAAAAGTGACATGGCGACTATGTGGGGCAACGGTCGCCTGCTCATCGGACTGCTGGAGTATTTTCGGTTGAACCCGTCGCCCGAAATAATCGCTTGCGCCAGCCGCCTGGGTGATTGCTTCATAGAACTCGGGCCACGATTCAACGACTCCGCCATAATGGAGAAGTTCAGCGGCGACCAGGTCGCCGTGGGCTACATCTGCTGGACACAAATCATCGAGGGGTTGGTGGAGTTGAACCGCATCACGCACGACGGAAAATATCTGGTGCTCGCCGGGCAGATTGCGGTCAACACGCATCGCTATCCGAAAGAGCACAGCCACGGATTTGTTTGCGCCCTGCGCGGAATCTTGGAGCTTTACCGGGTTACACATGATGATCAGTGGCTGAAGAAAGTTGAAACGGAATGGGACGGCATCATTGCTTCCGGGAACCTGCTGCCGCAGGGTGCGTTGCCGGAGGTTTTCAAGCCGCTGATTAAACGCGATGAGGGCTGCGCCGAGGCTGACTGGTTGCGGTTTAACCTCGGTCTCTGGGCGGAAACCCGCAATCCGCGCTATCTCGACAACGCCGAGTTGACGCTGTTCAACGAGTTTTTCTTCAACCAGTATTCCACCGGCGATTATGGTCATCATGTGTTGAGTGCCGATGGCATTGCGCCCGTGGGTATCCGCGCGTGGTGGTGCTGCACCTTCCACGGGTTGCGGGCTTTCCCGGACATTTTCCGCGCCGCCTTCCGCGCCGAACCGGCGCGGCTCTGTTATGATCTGCCGGTGGATGGTCAGGGCATTGCCGCTGGTTTGACGATGCAGGCGGACTCGACGCTGGCGCAGGACGCCGGGGTGACGCTGACCGTGACGAAAGCCGATGCCGCCGAACACGTTTTGAGCATCCGTCAGCCGGGTTGGGCTTCCGCGCTGGAACTCCAACTCAACCGCCGGTCATTCACCGGTGTCGCGCAGGCCGGAGCGGTGGAAGTCCGTCGCCGCTGGCAAAAGGGTGACAAATTGATTGTCCATTATGTGATGCGCACCCGGTTGCTGCCAAATCCATCGGACGCCGGTCGGGTGGCGATTTGGCATGGACCGTGGCTGCTGGGAGTGGATGAGCAGGATTCCCCCGCGTTTTTCAATGAGCCTATGGAAAAGAACCGTGTTCTGCTTCCGGCGCTCCTGACCAGTCGCAATTTGTCTCTCAAGGCGGCAACGGAAACGCCGGCAAAAGACATTCCGTTCACCGCGCCGGCGGCGCATCTCGTGCTGCCGTATCTGCATGGTGGTTACCCAATCCAGCCGCAGACCGTCACGCTTCGGCCGATTGCGGAACATACCGCCGTTGCCGGCAGCACGCCGTGGGTATGGTGGTTCCAGCCGGACAAATGAATGCCGATGACCAACGCCCGCACCGTGTAAACCATGCCCAATGTGAGGGCTGGTGCCATTCCCCGCGCCGGCAAGGTGGAAAAACCGCGTTTTTTCATTTTTCGGCACTTTTTCACCCTTTTGACCCCGGTTTTGGCTGTTTTTATACAAAAAGTTGGTCAACTCTTTAAAAAAGTCGGGTAACTCTTCGAAAAAGTTAGCCAACTCCCTAAGAAAGTTGGTCAATTTTTTGATAAAGTCGGCCAACCCGACTCTTTGAAAAAGACGGGCAAATCTTCGAGAAAGTTAGTCAACTCCCAAAGAAAGACGACCAACTTTCAAAGATGAAAGCCAACTCTTTAAGAAAGATCGCCATCTTTTTGGGGAAAAAACCATGGCATCGGTTCGCCGATCGTGCAGTTGGAAGTGACGGGGCGGACGTATTACATCGTCTTTTCGGTGGAGACCGCCAATTATTTAACGGGTGCCGTCTGGAATGCCTAAAGATTTATCCCAATGGCCAGTTAGTTTTTTGAAGGTTCAATTGGCCGACAGATCATGGGGTTGCGCCAGTTGCCAGGTGTCGCCACCATCGGGTGACATCATCAGCATCCGGTGATGACCGGGAAGATCGTTCCGATAAAACCAAAACGTGGACCAGTAATCATAGGAAAGGAAAAGCCGGCCTTTGTGGTCAATCGTAAGCCGATGGTAAAAGACACTGTATTCGGAAAAAGGCGGCACGATTAGGATGCGCGGTGGTTCCCACGGCTGGCCGGGACGCTTTCGCTGGTAGGCGAGAGTCGCATAAGTGCTGGCGGGAAAGGGTTCCGTATTATATCGCCATAACCGGAATACGGCGTGGAGCGTATCGTCCGGGCCGCAGACCAGGCCGACGTAAGTTTGATCCAGTTTATCTCCCATCGGTGCGGCCTCGGCCCAGCCGCCGCCGGCGTCATTTGGTTTCAGCGATTGAGCGTAGGGAAACGGATGGCCATGCGTGCCGGCCAGCACGTTGAGGTAACCTCGGCTGTTCATGGTGATGCTGGGCGAGTTGTGAATGTCGTTGGCTGGCGCTCCTTGGCCCACCAATGCGGGCTGGCCCAACCGGCCGGTTTCGCGGTCATACGTGACGACGTAGGCGGGTACGCCGGGGCCGGGCGTTGTTGGATCGGTCGCTTCACCCCAAACCACATGGATTTTGTTGCCGCGTGAAACGACGGAGGCGGGAATGCCCGAGTGTGCCGCAAGGCCGATGCATTTGGTGGAAATAAGGATTGGTTCACCCATTGTCATCCGTCCCTCCACTTTTTTTGGCAGCAACAATTCCAGATCTTGGAGTGAACGCCAAAAAACTTTTTTATCCTTGGCGGTTTGGGTGTAACGCAGGATTGGCGGCGGCCCGTCCGGAAGGTTGTGCCCCGTGAACACTTCCATATCGAATGCTTTTGATTGGCCGGCGCGGCCCGGAATCACGGAAGCGGCAAATGTCTGTCCGCCGTCTGCTGAATACATGAGTGTGTCTTTCCCGCCGACAGAGGCGAGCACATACAGTTGGTTGTCCTTGTCAAACGCCACCTTCGAGCAAAGGGCACTGGAATTGATTCCCGCTGGTGAAGTGATCCATTTCCCATTGCGCACCGTCGCAACGCCGCCGCTGGTTCTGATGAACGGCTGGTTGTGAAGATCGAAATAAACCTGGTTATCGTCCGGATAATCCGGCAGATGGCCGAATTGTTCGTTTTCCTGCCCGTAAGGCTTGAGCACCATGGGCAGGATCAGCGGTTTTGCCGCCGGCGCTTCGCCGGCCTTCACCGTCAGCGTCGAGAAAGTTGAGAAGCCGGAATCGTCCAGCGGCGTCGCCCGCACATGAACCAGATGCGTTTCGCCGGCCGCCGGCACCGCGCAGTGGACGGTGACGGTTATTGTTTTTCTTGCGCCCAGTTGCACGCGCTCAACGGACAACCGTGCGGGCCAATTGTCGCCGGGAAATTCCAGCGCCAATTGAATTGTCCGCTCTTTCGCCGCGTCATTCCGGATCTGGAACGCCATCACCTTTTGTTCGCCCGGCGAACCATAAACGGTCCGGCTGTAAGGCGTCAGTAGCCAGCGGTTCTCCGGAAAAGGAAACCACGATTGCAGTTCGGGCGTCCAGCAGGCCATGTCGCGTTGCGGGTCGCTTTCCACCCAGCGGGTGATGCCGTCAATGGCGATCGTTGCCTGCGCCGCCGCCATGTGCAAACGCCACGGCACCGCCTCGCGCCGGTTGCTCGCGACCACCGTGCCGGTGACCAGGCCTTTTTCATTGGGTGACAAAGCGGCGATGAGCGCGCCCTTCGCATCGAACACCTGCGGTGCCGTTGCGTTCTTGGGCAAACCTGACACCTCAATGTTGAACGCGCCGGTTCGCGGCATGAAGCACACGTCGCCCGCCCGTTCCGGACTGGCCAGCACGATCGGTTCCTCGTGCCGCGCATCCCGGTGACCGCGCGACGTCTCGATCACATACTTTGGACAGTTGGCGTGAAATCCCCAGAAGGTGTTTTCGCCAAACCGGTCCTGTGCGACTGTGATGTTCAGCGCATAAACGCCCTTGCGTTCCACCTGCGCCGACAATCGGCATTGTTGCACCGGCCTCAAACCGCTTCCCTGTGGTCGCCCGTCATCTGAAATTGTTGCCTCCTGCAACACCCGCCGATCTGGTCCGACCAGAATTGCCCGCAGTTCTGCGTGTGTATTGTGACGGTTCCGGTCGCGCTTCATGACCTCCACCGTCAATTCGCCCGGCTCCGCCAGAAAATAAACACCTCCGACCCCGCCGATAAACAGTTCGTTGGTGGAAGCATGTCCGGGTTTGCCGGTTTCTGCGTGGCTGGGGTGGGGCAGCAGGAACAATGAAGCTGTCAACAAAGCGCCGAGCCGAATGTGGCGGGATGTTTTCATTTTAGCTGGCCGGCGATTTATTGTGCGGGCGCGAATTCCACGTCCACGGGTGCGCCCACGGATAAAACTTGTCCGGTCGGCGTCAATCGTCCAGTGGCGGCGTTGATGCCAAAGACAGCCACCGTTTCAGACTTCTGATTCGCCACAATCAACCAGCGGCCCGTTGGGTCAATGCCCATGCCGCGGGGAATCTTTCCGCCGCATGGCACATTTTCCACCGGCGCTAGCCTGCCGCTTTTTCCGTCCACGGCCAGAACCGAGACGCTGTCGTGTCCGCGCACCGTGGCATAAAGGAACCGTCCATCCGGACTCATGGCGATTTCTGCCGCCGTGTAAGCGGCCTTGACCGGCTCGCCTGACGGCAGGAGGGAGACAGTTTCTGGCGTGTTGAGGGTTCCGGCTAATCCGTCCCAAGTGAACGCCGTCACCGTGCAGGCCATTTCATTGATGACGTAAACATATTTACCGGACGGGCCGAAGGCGAGATGGCGCGGGCCGGAACCCGGTGGCACGGAGGCAAACGCCGGCTCGTTTGCGACGAGCATGGCGTTGGCCGGATCCAGCTTGTAAATCATCACTTTGTCCAGGCCGAGGTCGCACGCGAGGGCGAACCGCCCTTCCGGTGCTGGCATCACACAATGGGCGTGCGGGCCGGCTTGGCGGTTCGGGTTTATGCTGTGGCCCTGGTGTTGGATGACTGTGCCGTCGGTGAGGCGACCGTCAGGATTGACATGAAATGATTTCACGCTGCCGTCGTTATAGTTGGCGGCCAGCACTGTTTTACCGGCGGCGTCCACGCTGACATGGCATGGTCCTATGCCACCCGAGGATTTTTGATCCAGCCGCGTCAGCCTGCCGGAGTGGCCATACAGGGCGAAGACACTCACCGTGCCGCCGGCCCCATCCCCCCGCGTCGCGGCGTAAAGCAATTGGCCGTTGGGTGACACTGCCAGATAATTGGGACTGGCAGCGGCTGCCGCCAGTTCCGGCGCGGAAAGCTTTCCCGTATCCGGGTCCAGCCGCGAAACGTAAATGCCCTTGCTCAACTCATTCGTGAATGTGCCAAAATATGCCAAAAAATCCCTGGCCGAAGCCGCTGGGAACACCGGCAACCCGGCGGCGATAAGCAGCAAAAAAACAACTTTGGCGTTGGTAGACAGGCTTGGTTTCATGAGATGATTTTACGGACTTAATAACATTATAAAAGGGAAACGGCATTGTTTTATACCTTCATGATTTTCCACGCATCAATCCTCATCCACCGCCTTTACCGCCCATTCGGGATAAGGTTTCGTGCCCATCGTGGCGCGCCAGAGAATGCGGTTCAATACATTCTCGGTGCATTGGTCGGGCTTGGTTAATGGCAGTTTGGCTGAGGCCACGGCGTTCTTGCGCAACTGTAAATCGGAAATCTTCTTTGCCTCCAGATTCATTTCATCCAGCGGCACGTTGTTCGTCACCGCCGTGAACGCGGTGAAATCAGGCGTGTTGGTAAAGCAGTCGAACATCGGGGTGGCCGTGGCGTCAAACTGGTTCATTGGCGGCAGGCCGAGCATCAGCTCCATCGTTCGCAGCAGGCTGGTCTGGTTGTATTGCGTGCCGACGACAGCATGGTGTTTGGTGTAGGCGCTGACGACGTAGGCTGTGGTGCGGTAGCCGCTGACGTGGTCCCAGCCGTTCTGCGGATCATCCTCCACGGCGAAGATGCAGGTGTCCTTCCAAAATTTGCTGTGGCTCACGGCCTCGACGACCTGCCCGAACGCCAGATCGTTGTCGGCCACCTGCGCGCCGGGCGTGGGCGAACCGGCCTTCGTGCCGCTGGTGTGGTCGTTGGGCAGGTAGAGCAAGACGAGGTTGGGCAGGTTGTCGGCGGCGGCAAACTGTCTTAGAGCGTTGGTGAAAAAAGCCGCGCGCCACACGTCCGGCAGTTCGAGATCCCAGCCGACATAGTTGGTGACCATGAACGGACGCAACGCCTCGATGTCCGGCTCGCAGCCGTATTCAATTTCCCGCGCGCCGGCGGTGAAATTCTTCCAGTTTTCCGCGAAGCCGATTTTTCCTTTGCGCGCCGGGTCTTTCCAATGCTTCTTCCGCGCGGAGGTGAATTCGCCGAAATCCACCACGGTTTTTCCGTGCGCCCGCGCGGCGTCCCAGATGAAGCCGGCGGGTGAATAGGCGAGCGCATCCCGTCCTTTCTCACTTTCGCCGCCGCAGGGATAACTGCGCGGCCAGCCGGCGAATTCACGTTCCAAATAGTCGGTCGCCACGCCGCTGACGGTCCAGGCATGGCCGTCCGCGCTCAAAATCCCGGAGCAGTAAGTGTTGTCCAGCAGCACGAAATCGTGCACGAGCTTGTGCTGGTTCGGCGTCACGCGCTCGCCGAAACTGCAGAGCTCCGCCGCGCCGTTGCCGGTCTTCACGTCGCCGAGCACCTGGTCGTAGCTGCGGTTTTCCTTGATGATATAAATGACGTGGCGGAACACGCTCGGCTCGCCGGCGCGTTCCGGCACCGGCACCGGCGCGCAGTCAGGCCGCGCGGGCAGCTTCGCCTGCGCCAGCAGCGGATAACGGAGATTGGCCAGCGCTTTTTGGGTGAACGCCGCGAGTTCTTTTGGGGCCGGAACGGCCACCAGCGAAAGCGTGCCGCAATATTGATGCGTGTTGAAACCAAAACCCGGTGCGCCCGCTTTGGCCTTTTGGGTTTGGGCGGCGATGTCCTTGAGGTTTGCCACGCAGAACTGGTCGCGCCGGGCGTCAAACGCCAGCGCGCCGGGAAACCAGCCGACCGGCACCAGCCCGAGCAGCTTGGACTGGCCAGGATTGAATTGAAAAATGGCGACCGCGTTTTGCGTGGCGTTGCCGACGAACAGTTTTTTGCCGGACCGGTCAAAGGCCAGCGCATCCGGCTGCGCGCCGAACAGGTCGCCCGGGTTTTGCCGCGCGCTGATGGTTTCCACCACCGCGTCGCTGCGCGTGTTAATCACGCTCAAGGCGTCCGCGGCCGCGCTTGCGGCGACGAGAAATTTTCCGTCGGGCGAAAGCGCCAGCGCGCACGTGTGCGGGCCGGTGAGGATTTCACGGCGCGGCGCCGCCCCGTCGCCGTCCGGCGCGGCCGCCAAATCAATCACGGTCACCGAGCCTTCGCTGGCGATGCCGCGCGCGTCCACGCGGACCAGCGTTCCCCTTCCGGCCGGCCCGGTCAGGCTGCCGGCGCCGGGCCGGCGGCCGCCCCAGTTGCTGACGTAAATTTTTTGGCCGGCGAGCACCACGTCAAAGGGCGCGATGCCGACATTCCACAGTCGCAAAACTTTTCCGGTCAACGCATCCAACTCGGCCAGCCGGTTGGAAAGATTGAGCGCCACATAAATTTTTTTGCCGTCCGCCGAAACCGCGATGCCGGCGGGAATCTCTTCCGGGCGCGCCGGCGCGGCATTCGCCGGCAGCGAAAAGGAAACCAGCGGGGAAATTTTATGGTCTTTGCCCACCCAAAAGACCTTCAGGTCGCCGTTGACATTGGACAGGTAAATCCGCGCGCCGTCGGGGGAAAATGCCAGGCCGGTGAAACTCAACTGCGCCTTGCCGTCCGGTGAAAGGATTTCCGCTGAAACCGCCGCTTGTTCGTGCGCCTTGTCCGATGGGAAGGCAACGTGCTGCATGATTTTGCCGGCCGCGGGATCCACCACCACCAGTTCATGCGTCAGCCCGGCGGTGACCAGGATTTTCCCGTCCGGACTCAGCGCCAGCGCCAGCGGCCGCATGCCCGGCAGCTCGACTTGTGTGCCGGCCGGCGTGACGATTTGATTGGCCGGCGTGATGAGCGCGCTGCCGTTCCGGCCGACGGGCGAAGTAGTGGCGGAAAAATCGTCCGCCGAAGTTGTCGCCGCCAAGGTGGCCGCCGCCAACAGGAGCTGGCGGCTGATAAAATTCCATTCCATAATTGCCCCGGCTTGGTGGATGGCGGTGGAACGCATGAATCCCAATGTTTTAGTGGAGTTGGGTTTCAAAGTCCATCGGGATTGATGGCGGCGGCGTGGTGGCCGGCGGAAAGTGGCGGATTAATTCCCGTTTTCAACTGGTGAAAAACGGCGGTTCGCAAAAAAGATTTTACATTCGCCGACGATGGCGCGAACATCCGCCGGAAAAGCTTCCAGATCCATAGACAATAATGAACGCCATCAGCTCCCCGGAACCGACATCGCCCGCACCCGCCGCCAACGGCCAGACTTATCGTATGCCGTTTACGATCATGACCATCTTGTTTTTCATGTGGGGATTCATGACCGTGTGGAATGATATTTTGATTCCCCGTTTCAAGGAGGCTTTCACGTTGGATTATTTTCACGCGATGCTGATTCAATTTGCTTTCTTCGGTGCCTACACATTCGGCTCGTTGATCTACTTTGTGATTTCAATGGTCTCCGGTGATCCCATCAACCGGATTGGTTACAAGAACGGAGTCATTATCGGCCTGCTTATCGCCGCCTCCGGTAGCGCGTTGTTCTATCCGGCGGCAATTTTGACTTCTTATCCGTTTTTTCTGTTCGCCCTGTTCGTCGTCGGCATGGGCTTTGCCATGTTGCAAATCGCCGCCAATCCCTATGTGACCATTTTAGGGCCGGAGCGCACCGCTTCAAGCCGGCTTAATTTGTCGCAGGCTTTCAACTCATTCGGCACCACCATTGGTCCCATTATTGGCGGCTGGTTGATTTTTACATTCTTCACCAGCAAGACAGCCCACGGGGCGGATTCGGTTAAAATTCCTTATCTGTGCTTTGCCGGGGTTTTCGTTTTGCTGGCGGTATTTTTCAAATTCGCCCACCTGCCCAATTTTACCAACCACGACCAGATTAGCGGCGGCATGGGCGCACTCAAACATCCGCACACGGTTCTCGGCATGATCGCCATTTTCATGTATGTTGGCGGCGAGGTGACGGTCGGCAGCACCGTCATCAATTTTCTGGGCCAGCCCAAGCTCGGCGGCTTGGAGCACGAGCCGGCCAGCAAGTTTCTCGCCTTCTATTGGGGCGGGCTTATGATCGGCCGATTCATGGGCGCGTTTGCGTTGAGTGACATGAGGAAACATTTGCGGCATGCCTTGGTGGTGCTGGTGCCGGTGCTGGCTTTTATAGTCGTCGCCTTATTGCCGAATATCGCCGCCGGTCTTGGCCGTGTGCCGGTGTTCAATACTTTTTTTGACGCATCAACCATCGCTAACATCCATACGGTTTGCAGTTGGAATAATGTCACTCACTACGGCATCCTTCTCGCCGTGCTGCTCGTCGTGTTCTTCCTCGGCGAAGCCAGTCCCCAACGGATGCTTGCCCTCTTCAGTGTTGTCATCATCGCGCTTTTGCTCACTGGCGTGCTCGGATCGGGCGAAGCGGCGAAATGGGCAATCCTTGGCATCGGACTGTTTTGTTCGGTGATGTGGTCGAATATTTTCTCGCTGGCGATCGAGGGATTGGGACCGCTGAAAAGTCAGGCCTCTTCGTTGTTAATGATGTCGGTTCTCGGGGGAGCGTTGCTGCCTCCGCTTCAGGGTCTGGTGGCGGATAGTAGAATGGGCGTTCAATTTTCGTTTGTCGTTCCGATGGGAGCCTTTGCGTATATCGCCTTCTATGGGCTTTACGGCTACCGCGTCGGCCGACCGAAGGCGGCGGCGAATAATTGAGACCCATGAATTCTCACATCAATAAACTGTTGCAACGGTGTCCTGAATTGGCCGAGTGCCGTGGTGAGATAGAAAAGTCCTTCGCGATTTTATGCGACTGTTTCCGAAGCGGTGGCAAATTACTGCTATGCGGGAATGGTGGCAGCGCGGCGGACGCGGAACATTGGGCGGGCGAATTGCTCAAAGGTTTCGGCCAGAAACGCCCCTTGTCGCAGGCCGAAAAACAGGGGTTGCCGGAAGCGCTGGGACTCAAGCTTCAGGGCGCCCTGCCGGTGATTCCCCTGACGGGTTTCGTGTCGTTAAGCACCGCGTTTGCGAACGACGTAGATCCGGATCTCATTTTCGCACAGCTCGTCTGGGGGCTTGCCCGGCCCGGCGACGTGCTGGTCGGCATCAGCACTTCCGGCAATGCCCGGAATGTCTGCGCCGCAATGGAAGCCGCCAAGGCGCGCGGGGTGCGGCGCGTCGGCCTTTCCGGAAGAACCGGCGGAAGGTTGAATCCGCTTTGCGAGGTGTGCATCAAAGCGCCGTCGGACGAGACGTATTTGATCCAGGAATTTCACCTGCCGATTTATCACTGCCTCTGCTTGATGCTGGAAGATGAGTTTTTCAAGTGACTTCCGGAACATGGCGGATCTTACCGGCTGCTTCTGATGGTGGAATGGCGCGCAACCAGCTTGCCGCGCAGGAGGATTCCGCGCGGCGGCAATTCCGGATGCGCCAGCCGTCCCAGCAGCGTGTCAACGCAGGCGATGCCGATCTCACGGCAGGGTTGTCGAATTGTGGTTAGCGGGACGGATAGCAAGCTGGCAAAACCGACATCGTCAAATCCCGCCAGCCGGAAGTCGCGAGGAACCTGGTATCCCAAAGTTTTGGCAGTCTGCAAGAGTCTCGCCGCCGTCAGATCATTTGAACAAACGCAGGCGGAGCCGCCGGCCGGCTTTGCTTTTAGCCGCCGCACCAGTATCGGATCCTCCGGTTCGCCCACCAGAAACTCCGCCGCCAATCCGCTGCGGCGCAAGACCTCATTGAGTCCGGCCAGGCGCTGGTCGGTGCTGGAGGGATAACCGGGCCGGGCCACAAAAAAAAACTTTCGTGTTCCTTCCTCAATCAGGTGCCGTCCCAATTCGTAGCCGGCGTGGAAATTGTCCATCTCGACCAAATCGCAATCGCTGCGGCGCGGAAAGTCTGTGGCATCCCGATCCACGAGTACGACGGCGATGTTCGCTTGGCGGCAGCTTTTCACGATCTCCAAATTGAAGCGTTCGCGGTTCTCCACATTTTCTAACGGCGCAAAAAGGACTCCGCGAACACCGTCTGCGACCCATTGCGAAACCAGCTCCGCCGTCTGGCGTTCGCCGGCCAGACCGCCGGTAAGCACACTGCAGCTGCGTTGTTGTGCCGCCCGCGTAATCTCGGCGCAGATCGGATCCAGAATTTCCGTTTTTCCCAAGCCGTCCACCAGCAATCCGATCATGGTCTGAATCGGTCGGATTTCCGCGCGGACAAATGTCCCGGCTCCAACCCGCCGTTCTATCATGCCTTCCAATTGCAAGTCACGCAGCGCCCGCCCCACGGTTGGCCGCGACACCTTCCAGCGGCGGCACAAGGCTTCCTCGCTGGGCAGGCGCCGGTCGGCGGCGTATTTGCCGGCCTTGATCTCCGCGCGGAGCGCGTCGGAAATGGGTTTGTGCTTGCTCATGTTTTAATTGTAATGACAACTTTTATTACAATTCAAGGGTTAATTGTTGAAGTTGTCATTTAATTTTGTAGGTTGATGGCATGGCGCACACGACCACCAAACCGCAGCAACCCGAGGGGGCCGCCTGGCTCGAAACCGCATTGTCG
>Ga0208507_1000378_pt1 | contig 29886 bp, 27 predicted proteins | sample CryBogCBH12Aug01_FD_184626 | JGI IMG/M metagenome (GOLD analysis project Ga0208507, IMG submission 184626) | Freshwater microbial communities from Crystal Bog, Wisconsin, USA - CBH12Aug09.1 (SPAdes) (version 2) | ecosystem: Environmental > Aquatic > Freshwater > Lake | place: Crystal Bog... | reverse complement strand
AATAATCATATTTTTGTATTGGCTTGATAGCTAAAAGCAACCAATAGTTAAATTTCGATTAAAGAAATAAAAGATGAGACATACAGCTAAGTATTTGCTTAAACGTTACTCCTTCTACTTTGGGGGCGATCAACCCGCAGTGACTTGGACTGAGCGTTTTCGTTCTAGTTGTGGCACATTTTTTGGGTTGATGTTAGTACTTACTATCGCTAAGTACCTCGGCGAAATGAGCGGACTCGATGAATGGCTCATGGCATCTTTGGGTGCGAGTGCGCTCTTGGTTTTTGCTTTACCAGGTAGTCCAATGGCTCAACCTTGGGCCGTGATTGCTGGCAATACCCTATCGGCCTTGGTTGGTATTACAGCTGCAAATCTCGTTAGTGAGCCATTATTGGCGATGCCAATAGCTGCTGCACTATCCATTCTGGGAATGTTTATCTTGCGTTGCCTACACCCACCCGCAGCAGCCGTTGCATTAATTACAGTATTAGGTCATGTACTGCACTATCGCTATGCGCTTTTTCCAGTGTTGATTGATTCGGTTTTGCTGGTTCTGGCGGGGGCTGTTTATAGCAATATGACCGGTAAAAAGTATCCCAATCAGCCTGTGAAGTAGTTTTTTGGAGCAAATAAAGTCTTTTTAAGCTAAAAATTACCTAAAAAGACTTAAAAGTATCTAAAAATACTTAATTACTTAATTTTTGAGGCGGCAATAGAAGCAATACAGTCTTTAATGGCGTAGTTCTGATATTTACCGGCATTTTCTTTGCGCAAAGACTGAGCACATTCCGAAACAGAATTGCGAACATTGATTTTGGGAACTGAAGTCATTTGTATTCTCCTATTGCTGTTAATAGTACTTAGATCAACATTCTATTGATTTTTGAAATGATTAGATGGAAATTAGAAGGCCTTAAAATCAAACATACAATATTTATAGGCAATATGCCAAAAAATGCCGACTGAATTGACAAACATCAGTAGAAGTTTATGACTCAAATATTGCCAGTGATTCTATGCGGTGGTTCGGGTACGCGTCTTTGGCCGCTATCGCGAGCGGGCTTTCCAAAGCAATTTTTGGTCTTATCGGGCAACGATTCCCAATACAGCCTATTTCAGCAAGCGATAGGGCGCATTCATGCCGTTGCTAATTCTGAAATTACGCTTGGCACCACTTTAATTGTGACCAATGAAGAGCATCGTTTTTTAGCGCTGGACCAATTGCGTGAAATGAAAAACGAGTTAAAGAAGCTCGAGGCCGCTCTTTTGCTTGAACCCTCCGGTAGAAACACTGCCCCCGCATTAACGCTCGCAGCGCTCTACGCGCAAGAGCACACTCCAGGCACAAACAGCGACCCAATCTTGGTTGTGACCCCAGCAGATCAGACGATTCAAAATGCTGAAGCATTCGCACAGACTTTGCAGCGTGCTATAAAAATCGCTAATGACGGCGCAATTGCGATTTTAGGCATTACTCCAACAGCTCCGGAAACGGGCTACGGCTATATCAAAATCAAATCAAATCCAGTAAGCCAGGATAATCAAGAATTGACGGTTGAGCGTTTTGTTGAAAAACCGAATGCCGCTACTGCAAAAAAATATTTAGAAGAGGGCTCCTACTTTTGGAACGGTGGCATGTTTGTTCTCAAGGCAAGCGTCTGGCTTGCAGCTTTAAAAGAATTTCGGCCCGATATCCTAACAGCCACCCAAAATGCATGGTATGCCAAAGAAAAAGATGTCGCTGGCGACGCAGTTTTTGTGCGCCCAGGGAGGGATTTATTTAATGCTATTCCAAGTGAATCGATCGACTATGCTGTGATTGAGAAATGTCCTGGCTCGCAGTTTCCAATCAAGATGGTGGCATTAGATGCTGGTTGGAATGACCTAGGGGCTTGGGATGCGGTATGGCAAGTTGGCAAACAAGATCAAGACGGCAATGTCACCAGTGGTGATACCTTGCTTACCAATTCTAAAAACTCATTAGTGCATGCTAGCAGTCGCTTGGTGAGCGCGGTTGGAGTAGAGAGCCTCATTATTGTTGAGACAGCGGATGCCGTTTTGGTTGCTGATAGAAAAAATAGCCAAGATGTTAAAAATATTGTTAATCAATTAGAGGCGCAAAAGCGCGAAGAAAAGAATTTGCATCGCAAAGTTTCTCGCCCTTGGGGTTGGTATGACAGCGTCGATGAGGGTGAGCGTTTTAAAGTGAAGCGTATTCAGGTAAAACCTGGTGCCAGTTTGTCGTTGCAAATGCATCATCACCGAGCTGAGCATTGGATTGTGGTGAAGGGTACTGCAGAAATCACCAATGGCGACCAGGTGATCACGCTCACTGAAAATCAAAGCACTTATATTCCCCAGGGACAAGTACATCGCTTAGCAAACCCAGGTAGAGCTCCGCTCGAGATTATTGAGGTGCAATCAGGCAGTTATTTGGGCGAAGACGATATTGTTCGGTTCGAAGATACTTATGGAAGAAGCTAGAGTGAATGGTTAAAGATCTTCCCATTCAATTCCAGACCAATTTAAGCGATAAGGATTACTGGCATGGTTTTATGTCTTTTTATGAAAAGTTCTTTACGGGGCGTGAATTCTTCAAAATTGCAGAATTTGGAGTATTAAAGGGTAGTTCAATACGGTGGTTGCTAAAGCGGTTCCCGAATGCTCAAATCTACGGCGCTGATATTTTGGCCTTTCAACCTGAGTGGCCTAAAGACCCCCGTTTCAAATTCACGCAATTAGATCAATCATCAAAGACGCAGATCCATGACTTTTTAGGTCAAAGTGCTTTTGACCTCATTATTGAGGACGGCTCCCACCAGCCCCAGCATCAAATCAATTGTTTGCTGGAGGGTATGGATGCATTGAAGTCTGGCGGAATTTATATTTTGGAGGATGTGGAGACTTCACTTCCCAGCCACCCATGGTGGCATAAGAAAATCCATTGGTGGAAGCTTGGAGAGCGCAAGCGCCAAAAAACACAACAGGCGGTTTTTTCCAAAGGCAATGCCTTGCATGCCCTGTTGGCAATTGACCATTATCATCAGATCAATCGCTCTTTTGATGATATGGTGATTAATCTGATTTCTAAAAACTCTCTGATATCCAGATCACAAATCGCAGGGTTGTGCTCTCAAATTCAGGAGATTCACCTTTATCGTAGGACTCGTTTGCCATTTTTTTGTCATAACTGTGGAGCTGAAGATTTCGAATTTAGTGCTTTCAAATGTGTCTGTGGAAAAGATATTTTTCAGGACATTGAATCAATGAGTTTTATCATTATTAAAAATTAGAGGGTATTTTGATGAGTAAAGAACAAAAACAAAAAGTTGCCTTAATTACTGGCATCACCGGTCAGGATGGCTCTTACCTAGCCGAGTTCCTCTTGGAAAAGGGTTACATTGTTCATGGCATTAAGCGCCGCGCCTCTTCTTTTAATACTGAGCGTATCGATCACCTGTATCAAGATCCGCACGTTAACCATCCTGATTTGATTTTGCATTACGGCGACTTAACGGACACCAGTAATTTAGTCCGCATCATTCAAGAGTGCCAACCAGATGAGATCTATAACTTAGGCGCCCAGTCTCACGTAGCCGTTTCTTTTGAGTCACCAGAGTACACGGCAGATGTTGATGCGATGGGACCGCTACGCATGCTAGAGGCCATCCGCATCTTGGGTCTGGAAAAGAAAACCCGTTTTTACCAAGCCTCGACTTCCGAGCTTTATGGTTTAGTCCAAGAAATTCCTCAAAAAGAGACGACACCGTTCTATCCAAGAAGTCCTTATGCAGTAGCTAAGCTCTATGCTTATTGGATTACAGTGAACTACCGCGAGGCTTATGGAATGTATGCCTGCAATGGCATCCTCTTTAATCATGAATCTAAGCGCCGTGGTGAAACCTTTGTCACCCGTAAGGTGACCCGTGGTTTAGCCAATATTGCTCAAGGTTTGGAGAAATGTTTATTTATGGGCAATATTGACGCTTTGCGCGACTGGGGCCATGCCAAAGACTACGTACGTATGCAATGGCTCATGCTTCAACAAGACAAACCAGATGATTTTGTCATTGCAACTGGCGTGCAGTTTACTGTGCGTGAGTTCATTATTCGTAGTGCTAAGCAATTGGGTATCACACTCAAATTTGAAGGCGCAGCTAAAAATGAAAAAGCTATTGTGGCGAGCATTGAAGGCGATAAAGCACCAGCTTTAAAAGTAGGTGATGTGGTTTTGCAAATCGATCCACGCTACTATCGCCCAACTGAAGTAGAGACCCTCTTGGGTGATCCCACTAAGGCTAAGAAGAAGCTCGGTTGGGTTCCTGAGATCACGCTCGATCAAATGATTGTAGAGATGGTAGCCAATGACTTGGACCAGGCGAGGCAGCATGCTTTGCTGCAAAAGCATGGTTACTCGGTAGCAGTTGGCAAAGAAAATTAATTAAACGCTAAATAAAAAATAGATTGCATATGCCTTCAGATTTAAATCAAAAGATTTATGTTGCTGGCCATCGCGGTATGGTGGGTTCAGCCATAGTTCGCAATCTGAAAGCGCAGGGCTACCTTAGCATTGTTACCCGAACCCATGCTGAAATGGACTTAACCGATCAGGCGGCGGTAAAAGATTTTTTTGAGCAAGAGAAACCTGATCAAGTGTATTTGGCTGCCGCAAAAGTGGGTGGTATACATGCGAATAACACTTACCCAGCTGAATTTATTTACGATAACTTGATGGTCCAAAATAATGTTATCCATCAAGCCTTTGTCAGTGGTGTAAAAAAACTGCTCTTCTTGGGGTCTAGTTGTATCTACCCTAAGTTGGCGCCGCAACCTATGAATGAAGATGCTTTGCTGACTGGAAAATTAGAGCCTACCAATGAGCCTTATGCAATTGCGAAGATAGCCGGGATTAAAATGTGTGAGAGCTACAATCGCCAATATGGCCAATCACATGGCATTGATTACCGCTCGGTAATGCCAACTAATTTATATGGCCCAGGGGATAACTATCACCCGGAAAATAGCCACGTTATTCCAGCGCTTATCAGACGCATTCATGAGGCGAAAATGAGTAAGGCTTCACAGGTGCTTATTTGGGGGACCGGCACACCACGGCGTGAGTTCCTCTACGTTGATGATATGGCTGCCGCTTCTGTTTTTGTGATGCAGCTTGATAAGTCAACTTACGATAGCCAAACTGAGCCAATGCAAAGTCATATTAATGTGGGGTTTGGTAGTGATGTCACGATTGCTCAATTGGCAAATGCAGTGGCTGCAGCAGTTGGGTATCGGGGTGAGATTGTCTTTGATCCATCCAAGCCCGATGGGACTCCAAGAAAGTGGATGGATTCTCAAAGATTGAATGACTTGGGCTGGATGCCGCAGGTTGGATTAGAGCAGGGCTTGATGAGTGCCTATCAAGAGTTTCTGGGAGATCATTCACGTGAATAAGCACATTAGCATTGTCATCCCTGTTTATAATGAAGCCCTCAATTTACCAAGACTTTATGAGCGCTTGGATGTAGTGACTTCAAAGTTACCGGAGTACGCCTGGGAATATATTTTCATCAATGATGGCAGTTCTGATCATTCTTTTCAAGTCCTTCGTGAGATTGCTAAAGGTGATCCAAAAGTAAAGGCATTTGATTTATCCAGAAATTTTGGCAAAGAAATTGCTTTAACAGCAGGTGCACATGAGGCTAAATATGCAGACGCTGTTATTTGTATTGATGCTGATTTGCAGCACCCCCCAGAGCTTATTCCGACACTCATTGAAAAATGGCAAGCCGGTGCGGAGGTGGTCGTGACGATTCGAGTTGCCAGTGATAGGGAGCCGCTGTTCAGAAAGTGGGGCTCAGATTTGTATTACTGGTTAATGAATAAATTTGCCTCTTATGACGTGATTCCAAAGGCAACTGATTTTCGTTTATATGATCGTAAGGTCATAGCAGCATTTTGCTTAACTACTGAGCGTGAGCGGATGTTTCGGGGAATCATGGATTGGATGGGTTTTAGAAGGGCGTATGTCGAATTCAGCGCAGATGCTAGGGTTGAGGGTGAAGCAGGATATTCATTCTTTAAGCTATGGCATTTAGCAATCAACAGCATTACCTCTTTCTCTTTATGGCCCTTGCGTATAGCTGGCTACCTTGGTGCAGTGATTACCGCTGGTAGTGGGCTATTGCTGCTGTGGATGATAGGCAATATCTTTATTAAGAACTATTATGGCTTTACTCCATTGGCTTTAGTGGTTGTTATCAATACCTTTTTAATTGGAATTGTGTTGATTTCTATTGGCCTAGTGGCCCTATATGTAGGCACGATACATACAGAAGTAATTAATAGGCCATTATTCATCGTGCGCGAGCGAATTTCTAATATAGAGACGATTGCACGAGATGCTGTTTGAATTTCCATCATAAGCCCATTGATTTAGTGGAGATCACTTTTGTTGACTAAGGCTTTGCGGGCGCTTAGCTCTATTTCTAGTAACAAATTATTATTAACCGGCGCGTTATTAACTAGCGCCAATGTATTGGGTGGCCTGCTGGGGTATGTCTATCAAATATTGATGGGGCGCTTTCTGTCGCTAGAGGGCTTTGCTCTATTTAGTGCTGTCATGTCACTTTATGTATTTTTTTCTGCACCATTGACTGCAACATTCATGGTGATTTCTAGAAGGGTAACCGCTCTAGTTGCAAAAAACCAAGCCTATAAATTGCTTGGGCTTTATCGGGCAATGATTATAGGCATGCTGGGAGTTGGTTGCGCACTACTATTTATTGGTTTTGGCTTATTAAGCATTGCCCAGGAATATCTAAAGTCTTCCTTTTCAGGGCCAGTATGGTTTTTTTATATCTTGTTGGCATTGACAATGGTATTGGTAATCAACAATGCCTTCTTTCAAGGGTTGCAAAAATTTTATTACCTTTCATTGCTAGCATTGTTTGGAATAGTGCTAAAAATAGTATTTAGTTTTGGGTTAGTCACCAATGGAAATGGAGCATCAGGAGCATTAGCTGGAGTTGCGCTCGCAACCTTGGCGATAATAATTATTGGGTGTTGTGTAATTTATAAATTTTTGATAACCCAGCACGCTCCTGTTGTTGTGAATATTCCTTCCGCTATCTCTATACCATCTTTAAATATTCTCCCCGTCCTAGTGGCGAACCTGGGATTTGTTGCTATAACTCAGCTGGATATGGTTTTGGTGAACTGGTATTTCCCCTCCAATCAGTCGGCCTTGTATGCCGCAACATCTGTAATGGGAAAGGCGATCTTATATTTGCCCGGGGGAATTGTTTTAGCTTTATTTCCAATGGTTGCAAAAAATCATAGCAATAACATAAATAGCGTACATCTTATAAGGTATGCTGGGATAGCAACTATTGTAATGTGTGCATTAGTAGCAACAGTCTATTGGTTTTTTGGTGACTGGCTTATGCATTTCTTCTATGGAGAAAAATATTTAGATGGTGGATTCTTATTGAGATGGTATGGAATTGCCATTTTCCCAATGGCTCTTCTGATGGTTGCTGAACATTTTTTAATTGCCCAAGGCAAGACAATATTTTGTTGGGCTTATCTATTAATTTTGCCAATTCAATTTCTTACATTATCTTTTTGGCATCAAGAACTATGGATGGTGTTGCTCAATATTGGAGTCGGGGGAATGATATTGACAGTAGTTGCTTATGGCATTCTTTTTTGGACTAATCCAGTTAATCTGCGAGAGATCTAATCTTTATTTTGGCAAGAACTTAACCAGTCATATGAATAATCAAACAATCATTGCACCTCTAATTTCAGTATTAATGCCTGCGTATAATGCTGAGAAATATATAGGCGAAGCGATTGAAAGTATCCTAAGTCAGTCTTTTTCTGCCATTGAATTGATTGTTATTGACGATTGTTCGGTCGATATGACATATGAGGTGGCAGCTCGTTATGCAAATAAGGATAGGCGTGTTCGGCTGATTAAAAATTCACAGAATCTGGGAATCGCTGGTAACAGAAATAAAGCCATAGGGCTTGTAAATACCAAATATTTGGCATGGCAGGATGCCGATGACGTATCTATGAATAACCGCTTGGAATTGCAATATGAATTTCTAGAAAAACACCCAACCGTTGGAATTGTTGGAGGCGGTATGGAGATATTTAACCATAGTAAAATACTAGGCTATCGTCATTACCCTCAAGTAGATAAGGTAATTAGAGAAAAGATTTTTAGGTTTTCCCCTATTGCTCAACCTGCAGCAATGATTAGGACAGATGCCATCAAAGAAGCTGGTTTATATGATCTATCCCTGCCGCCAGCAGAGGATTTAGATATGACTTTTCGAATTGGATCGCGGTATCAGCTAGCGAATTTAGATGAGATTGTAATACGTTATCGAATTTCCGATTCTTCTGCTACTTCTGTTTCACAGAGGCGCATAGAAAAAAATACACTACGAATTCGTTATAAGTATATGCATTCAAATTTATATAAATTAGATTTATCTAGCATTATCTTTAATTTATTGCATCTGATTTCATTGTGGATCATTCCAGCCCGTCTAAAAAGATGGATTTTCAGCAAGTGGAGAGATTCTCAATAATGCGCATTCTTTATCATTCTCCAACTCTCCACTCAATTTATGCGCAACGAACAATTTTGCAGGGGTATCAAAATGCATTTTTAGATATGGGGCATGAATTTCAAATTCTAAGTGCTGATCAAAATGCAAGCAAAGTATTTAAGGAATGGAGGCCAGATCTATTTATCACCTCTTCTTTTTCTTGGTACAGAAAGTACCTTAACTTTTTAGACTTAAAAAAGTTTCGTCAAGAGGGCATGTTCACACTGGTGAAGGTTGATTTTTGGAGTTCACCCATCTCTAAATTACGAATTAATGAGGCTCCTTCCCTAAAGAATGACGCAGAATTTTTAGAGCTTACTCAAAATGATCTTTATGGAGATGCATACTTTCATGTTGTAGAGCAGGATGATGTACGAATGGATGGTTTTATTAATGCAGTTGGAAAGCCATACAATACTATCCCATTGGCGGTAGACAGCATTGGTTTAATCCCTGCGTTTGAAGAGAAATTCCATTCAGATCTTGCGTACATAGGTACGAATCTTCCTGACAAGCGTGATTTTTTTAAAGAGAATGTATTTCCATTGGAAAAAAAGTGGAAATTACGTATTTACGGACAGGATTGGACAAGGGGGGATTACCTGCTTGGTTGGATGCAGCGTGCGGGGCAGTACTTCAATGTCCCAGTTCTACGTTCAATACGAAAACCTAAAATGGCTATAGCGGATGAGGCAAAGATTTATCGTTCTGCAGACATTTCAATTAATGTGCATGAAAAATATCAGAGAGAGTTTGGCGGCGATTGTAATGAGCGAACCTTCAAGATTCCATTTTGCGGTGGTTTTGAGGTTGTAGATTCAGTTAAGTGTATTCATAAGTACTTTCCTGGGGATGGCGAAATCGTTATGGCAAAGAACGATAAAGAGTGGAGGGATCTAGTTCATTACTACTTGGAAAATCCCGACAAAAGGGAGGTAATTATTGAGGCTGGCAGGTGGCGAGTGATTAACGAACACACCTATCATCACCGCGCACAAAAGATGTTAGATATTATGGCTAGAAAGGGTCAATCAAATATTTGATATGTCATGATGGAAAAACTACAGTCGAAGAAAAAACTTATCGCTTATTTAGCGACACTTTTAATAGCGGGAGTCATCTATGGATTGTCTGGTCAATATGAGCTATTAGGCCATGGCATATTTTCACCCCATGACTCGTTTTACCCTGTTACTCCAGCCATATTCGATGGCTATTTCAGCCTTTTTAATCCCCAGGCTAATTTTAGTAAAAATTTTATAGCCTTCTATGTGCACATACCTGATAGGTTTTTTCTTAAACTTCTTTTAGAAACTGGCATTACTTTTGGCGGCGCACAACTAATCCATACAATTACCTGCTACTTTTTGCTGGTAAGCCTATCTTTTTATTCATACTCAAAGCTTATTTCCTCGCCGATCCTTCTAGTGCTAATTACACTGGCGTATTGTTTTTCGCCATTTATGTCAATTTTTTACAATAGTGGGATTTTTTATGTAATTAGTACTGTTATTGCTATTTCTTTAATTCCTATTTATTTATATGCGCTGTTGGACTTAAAGAATAAGGAAAATATTTGGGTAATTTTTTGCTCAATGTTTATCTTTGCAAGCAATTTAATGTTTATATGGCCCGCACTAATTCTTCTTTTGTCTAGCGCGGCTTTTCAGTGGCGGTTATTGGATCTGGAATGGATTAAGGGATTACCTCCGAAAGTATTGGCTTTATCTCTATTTTCATGCATCCCAATTGGATGTTTTTTATGGCTAAACATTTCATTTCCAGATGCTCGAAATTTCATGAATGGATCAGCTGCTTCAGATATTGAGGGTAGTCTTTTTTATCCTTTGATGCAGATTTCTTCATGGGCAATTTATAACGATTGGCAACCAAGAGCTATTCTTACCTTCGCAGATTTCTTTTTTTCACCTGGGTACAAATTTTTGAGCGTTGTACTCATCATAGTGGCCATTGCCTATTTGGTGGAGTCAAAAAGGTTGTTGATCGTTTTATTATTATTTGTGGCAGCTTTTGGCGCGAAAGGCCCCAACTTTCCATTGGGTGAGATTTATAGCTTTATTTTGAATAAAGTCCCTTTTGGATACATGATTCGAACTCCTGACAACAAATTTGGGGCATTTATTCCCGCATTAATTTGCATTGGAATTGCTGTGCTTCCCAAAATAAATCGCACAGTAGCGGCATCTATTTTGGGCCTATTTTTGTGCCTCAATATATATGGAATATATTTTAATGGTGCAATGTCGGCTGAAAAAGGAGGCCACGCTGCCAGCTCATATCTTTATGATGACACTAGTGAGTATTTGAAAGTTGCCGACATCATTAATGGTCAAAAAAGCGCGGTTGTTATTTCGCCATTCGAAACTTGCTCTGGTGTGTATACCCAAAATAAATTTCATACTTGTAATGATTTAGTTTTGAGCCAGTCTAAAAGACAAGTCGTTTCTAAAGATTTTGGCAGTATCGATAAATTAACTGAAACATATAAACCTTTTGCTACCGTTATGTATTTCAATAAAAATAAGGTGCATTACGCGCAGCAAATGCACCTTTTTGAGGGGCTTGAAATTTTCCCTGAATACAAGGTTATTTATGATTCAAGAAATTACAGAATATTTTCTAGAAATAGTGCATTTGAGTCGTGCAATCAGTTTGCCCCTTATGCTTGTATAAAAAATCAAGGACATTATTTATATAGTCTGCAAGGCATTTATTTTGAGTACTTAACGGGGGCCAATAAATATACAATCGCCAATGGTTTAGTTCAAACCAACGAACCTTTAAAAAGTGACCCAACAAAAGTTAAATTAATTCTAGAATGGCTATATATGAGCTCTTGGTTGATCAACTTAATATTGTTGAGGAGGCACTTAAACTTAGGTCCTAGTGCTCAGCCTTAATTTTTTGAATTTTATTCCTCAACTCAGCGATACTATTTTTTAGGCTTGTTGGATAGCTGTAGCGGGCTGCAAGTATCTCTGCGTAGTTTAGATATAGCTCAGCATTATCAATATTGTTATTTTGAATCGCTAAAGCAGATAATTTGACGAAAGTGAGGGGGTTGCTGATCAAATCGAGCGAGACGATCTTAATGATAGCCTTATCTTGAAGATTTCTTAAGGATTGGTCTAGCCCTTTAATGGCTGGGTTGATGATGAATAAATTAATTAGGAATAAAACAACAGTCCACTTCAAAAGACTAATAGCAATTTTATTGGTGAATAGTTGTTTTAGCATGTTAATTTTTTTGAAAAGTTTGATTTTAGTATAGCCCTAATTTGTGAGAAGTTACATAGTATTTTCTATAAACGCATTTCCCGTGGGTGGTAAAACAGATAGCTTGAGGTGATAAAGATTTTAAGCAGATTTTCTTGTAGTCCTTCAATAAGAATCATTGCCAAAATGGTGTGCATCTTTGCGCCAATACTAGGCTTTATTTTTATCGAAACTTACCCACTGGTATCTAGTGCCACTCCGTTTTTGAAAGCATTACTTTGGGGGCTTCTTATCTTTGAAGCATTACTCGGTTATGGCTTGCTTTTTGGTAGGGTAATGTTTGGGAATGTTGAATTTTCTTGTCTAGCTCCCGCCTACGGGGCTTCACTTATTCTTATGATGAGTGGATGGCTAAATATTCTTTCACTATTAAAACCGCCAATCATGACGGCACTCATTATTTTCGGCGTAATAATTTTTTATTTTTTTGTTGCAAATAAAGTATATAAATCCATTTCGATTGATTGCAATGTAATTACTGTAGTACCAAGCCCTTTATTTTTTTTGGGGGCAACTTCTGTCCTAGCAGTATTGTGGGCCTATATCTGCGCTACAAGCAATCAGGCATTTAATTTTCATGACGACTATCATGCCTATCTTTTTTTCCCAGAAAAAATACTGCAATTAGGTTCTTTGGGTATAGATCCTTACTCGGAGAGGCGGTTAATTTCAGGTTTAGCTGGAAACTCAGTTTTAGCTGCCATTGGTTTAACGCAAATGAAGTGGTACTTTCTTCATTCAATTGACTGGGGTTTGGGCTTATTAACTTTGGCTTATTCAATCTATACATATAAATCTTCAGAGATGGGGCAAAGAATTCTATTGGCTAAGTTAGGTTTGTTGGTAGGTATTAGTTTGATGGCAATTCCTGCTGTCAACATTACATCTAATTTTTTACCAATGATGCTGATATTTTCCGTATGGGTCTTGTTTTTGGAGTTCACTAAATTAGATTTCAACCGTTCAGATTTGGTAATTAAGTATTCGATTGCAATTGGGCTGATGCTCGCTACCTTGCTGACTCTAAAAAGTACACTCACACCATATGTGGCTATCAGCTTTTTGTTTTTTTGCTCGTATTTGCGATTTGAATTAAAAGCATCTTGGTCGATTCTTTTGAAGTTTTGTGTATTGATTTCTATTGCCGTATTTTTTGTATTGTTGCCTTGGATGATTGACCTTTTTCTTTCTTCGGGCACCTTCTTCTATCCTATTCTGGGCAAGGGATTTCATGCCATTCGTTACGGCTATTTTCAATCTGCTACTAGTAATTTCTTGTTGGCCGGAAACCTTTTTTCAGACCTGTGGGCGGTGTTCTCTCCCTTGGGAAAATCTATTTTTAGTATCACCTTGATATTTATGATTTATTTGATATATCAGAGGCGTAAAAGCGGTGATAGCTCACACATATGCATGCTTGCAATCATGCCCTTACTAGCCTCGATCCTTAATTGTATTGTTGTTGGTTTTGCGCTTGGCGGCTATGGCGCCTATCGTTATGTGTACTTTGTTGGTTTAGCTTCTCTAGTAACATCGCTCATGATGGCTGAGCCGTTATTCAAGAAAAAGATCTTTTTTGTTTTAGTTCTGAGTGTTTGTACATTCTTTATAGTGCGCGGCTTTCAGGATCAAAGAATTTCCTATCCAAAAAACATTGAATTTATTTCAAATTCATGGGTGGCTAAACAGCCAATTAATGCGGCGGAGTTAGCGAGATACGATGCAGTTTCACGTGCAATGCCCCTTACCGGCGCAATTTTGCTGAGGGTTGCTTACCCTTTTATGTTAAAAATTGGTTCTGACACATTCGTTGCTGATTATCCAGGGGCTGCAAGCCCTCCGCCAGGGATGCCGATTGGCCAGGGCCCTGAAGCATTGAGAAATTACCTGCTTTCAATGGGGATTCAATATATTGTTTGGGATTACCAGACGCAGGCTAATTTTAGTAAAGATGCTTATGGTGATAGGATGGCTCAGTTGGCCCATCCCTGGATAGGCAGTGAGGCAAGATTATCTTTTGATTTTCAAGAGAATCTTGAGAAATTGAGGCTAGAACGTCCCAATTTCTTTGATAAAAATGGTATTGCCATAATTGATTTGCGATAATTGCGACATGAAAGATAACGCTTTTATCAATGATGCTGCCCTGAGGGTTCTGAAACAGAATCGGGTAGCTATCTTTATCGTTGCCTATAATGCTTCAAAGCACATTGAAAGAGTATTGGAGCGTATTCCTCCATGGGTTTGCGAAAATCTGGCTGAAATTTATTTGATAGATGATAGCTCTAAAGATGAGACTGCATTAATTGCTGCGGGCATAGATTGGCCCCAAAGTTTTGCCGAGCTAAGAGTATTTAAGACACCCTTTAACCAAGGTTATGGTGGCAATCAGAAGATTGGCTACAGTTATGCAATAGAGCAAGGCTTTGATATTGTTGTTCTATTGCATGGTGACGGTCAGTATGCTCCCGAAGCCCTTCCACATATTTTGTCTCAATATGATCAAGGAATAGACGCCGTATTTGGTAGTAGATTTATAAATTCTGGTGATGCGCTCAAGGGTGGTATGCCTTTATATAAATTTGTTGGTAATCGCATACTGACTAGAATTCAAAATTATTTTATGAAAGGCAGTCTTTCAGAATGGCATAGTGGCTATCGCTCCTACAGGACAAGCCTGCTAAAGCGAATTCCTTTTTCATGCAATAGCAATGATTTTGATTTTGATTCAGAGATTATTATTCAGACTTTAGGGGCTGGCGGGGTTATCAAGGAAATTGCTATCCCAACCTTCTATGGCGATGAAATCTGTCATGTGAATGGTATGCGATATGCATTTCAATGTGTCAATAATGTATTGCAGTACAAAACGATGCAGGCAGAGCTATTCTATGATCCACGTTTTGATCTAAGTCAAACTAGTTTATTGGCGTCAAGCAGTTCTGAGTCTAAGGTCGCTAAAACATCTGTTGAACACTTCATCGAAAATATCGCAGACTTAAACGAGGTAAAAGTACGACAAATTTCCTCGGTCTCTGAGGTGCTTGAGGGTAATGGAAAATCGGGATCGCAATATGACATTGTTATTGCGCTAGATGCCCTGCAAAATGAAAATTCTCCGGAACTAGCATTGCAGCAAATTGGAGATTCTCTCAAGGCAAACGGACAAATATATGTAAGTTGTGCAAATGTGGCATATTTTCCCGTGCGCATTATGCTTTTATTTGGATTTTTCAACTACGGGCGCAGAGGGATTCTTGATAGGGCGCATAAACGATTGTTTACGAAAGGCTCATTCAAAAGATTGCTTCAACAGGGCGGTTATGAAATTGAGGCAATCCATGGGTTTGGGCCGCCCATAGTCGACAGAATTGGCAATACTTGGTTTCTGAGGCTCTTAGATACGCTGTCGTATAGGCTGGCTACGTTTTGGATTTCATTATTTGCCTTTCAAATTTTGTTGGTAGCTAGAAAAAAAGTCGATATTCGTTCGTTGATGCAAAAGACAACCGAAAATACATACTAAGTTCTTAGGGGTCTCATGTTTAATTGGTCTAGTTGTATTTTGCTTTGTCTAAAAAAAGACACAAGTCTAAATAAGTGATTTGAAATCAATGCAAATTATCATTCCAATGTCTGGGTTTGGGGAGCGCTTTAGAAGGGTGGGCTACACCGTTCCAAAGCCTCTAATTGAGGTTGAGGGAAAGCCGATTGTTGCGCATGTGATCGATTTATTTCCTGGTGAAAATAACTTCTTATTTATTTGCAATCAAACACATTTAGATAATCCGTTATTTCAAATGCGTGAGATTTTGAGTCGCTATTGCCCAACAGGCAAGATTATTGGTATTGCCCCTCATCAACTGGGCCCAATCAATGCGGTATTGAAAGCTAGGCAGTTAATTGATTTGAAAGAGCCAACTGTAGTTAACTACTGTGACTTTACTTGCTACTGGGACTGGGAAAATTTTAAAGAATTCGTTTCTAAGACTGCGTGTCAAGGGGCTATTCCTGCGTATAAGGGTTTTCATCCGCATACCTTAGGCAGTACAAATTATGCATACCTATTAGAAAAAGATGGGTGGGTGAAGGGCATACAGGAAAAGCAGCCTTACACCGAAAACAGAATGCAAGAATATGCATCTAGCGGAACTTATTATTTTTCAACTGGCGCTTTAATGCTGGATTCCTTTGAATCAGTGATGGAGCAAAACGATAATGTTGGCGGGGAATACTATGTTAGTTTGGCATACAAACCGATAATTTCGAATGGTGGGTCTGTAGCTGTATACCCGCTCCAGCATTTTATGCAGTGGGGTACGCCAGAGGACTTGGCGGAATACAAGATGTGGTCCATGACATTCAGATCACTAATGAGACCTCACGAGTCATCTAAACCTCAAGGAGCTCTTGTTATCCCAATGGCGGGCTTAGGGCAGAGATTTGTTAATGAGGGATATACCCTTACTAAGCCACTGATTCCGGTTTCTGGGAAGCCCATGGTTTTGCAGGCAACCAATGATTTGCCAAAAGCAGAGCATTACCAATTTATTCTGAGACGGGATATGCCGGAGCAGGTAAAAATTTCTGGCACGCTACAGGAAGAGTACCTTGGTGCTGGAATTGAAATAATTGAAGGGATTACGGAGGGCCAGGCTTGTACTGCGCTAATTGGATTGAATGTTTTGGAGTCAAGTCTCAAGGGGAGGCATCCACTTAAAGAGGTTACTTTTGGAACCTGTGATAACGGTGTTATTTATAACGCAGAGCTGTTGCAAAAGCTTCTTGATAATCGTGAAGTTGATGTAATTGTTTGGGGTGCACGAGGACATACAAATGCTACTCGCCATCCAAAAATGTTTGGTTGGATTGATGCGAATCAAGACGGCTTAATCTCAAAAATTTCAGTTAAAGAAAGTCTTAAGGATCCATCTACAGATCCTATTATTATCGGTACCTTTACATTTAAGAAGGCAGATGACGTGAGGCTGTGTATTGACGCTCTCATTTCTAGAGACGGAAGGGTTAATGGAGAATTCTATTTAGATTCCTGTATTAATGATGCAATTAAATTGGGTTTGAGATGTTATTTATTTGAAGTGGAGAATTTCATTTCATGGGGCACGCCGAATGATTTAAGAACTTTTGAATATTGGCAATCTTGTTTTGATAAGTGGAATAGTCACCCTTATAAAATTGAACTAGATGCAAGGGTTCCGAAGAGTGGGGTCGACGCGTTAATTAATCGATATCAATCTGATGTTCCTCGACTCCCAGGGGCTGAGCGGTCATGATCGTTAAAGATTAATCATGCTGAGACGCCAATTTCTTGTATTTCTGATTGTTGGATGCCTGACAGTTCTAGTTGACTACTCTTCGTATAGATTTTTTTTAGAAATTGGACTGACCCAAATAGATATCGCTAAGACTGGCAGTTTTATTACGGGAACCATATTTGCGTATTTTGCAAATCATTTTTGGACATTTTCTCGAGCTGCGCCAATTAAGTATTCCATCTGGCGCTTTTTTCTTTTGTATGGCCTCACTTTACTGGTCAATGTATCGGTTAATTCATTTGCTTTGAAATTTTTTACGATCAATATTTCCTTGCAGTATTCTTACTTGATCACTTTGGCTTTTTTGATTGCAACAGGAATTTCTGCAACTCTTAATTTCTTAGGTATGAAATTCTGGGTTTTTAAATATTAAGAATACCAATAGAAAATCTTATGCTTTCTCTTATCATCCCCTGCTTTAATGAAGAAAAGAATTTGCCGCTTTTGCTGAAAAGGTGCGAAGTTTTTGAGGGGCGATCAGATATTGAGGTAATCTTAGTTGACAATGGCTCTACTGATGCTAGCGCTGATGTGTTGCAGCATTTATTGCCAAGTCATCCTATTTGCCGCTCTGTAAGGGTTGAGCAGAATCAAGGTTATGGCTATGGGATTTTATTCGGCTTGCAAGCTGCAAAAGGTGATGTATTAGCTTGGACACATGCTGATATGCAAACTGATCCACAGGACGTAGTAAGGGGTTATGAAATTTATAAGATGGCGGGATTTGGAAGCTATGTTAAGGGTCGAAGATATGGCCGACCTCTTGTCGATACCCTATTTACGGTTGGAATGAGTTTTTTTGAAACTTTACTTTTGCAAACTCCTTTGTGGGATATTAATGCGCAACCTAATATTTTCTCAAAAGAATTTTTTATCTCGTGGGTTAATCCGCCCCATGATTTTTCTTTAGATCTGTACGTTTACTACTTAGCTCGTAAACATGGGTTACATGTACGTCGTTTCCCCGTAAATTTCGGAAAGCGTGCACATGGCTCTTCTCATTGGAATGTTGACTGGGCAAGTAAGTATAAATTTATATCTAGAACAATGGCATTTAGCTTTGAGCTAAGGAGGAGGCTAGAAAAATGAATTTAATAGCCCATCGAAAAAATACATTAGCAGAGCTCCAAGAAACTCCAAGAAAGTATGGGATTGAAATTGATGTTCGTAGCTCAGGTGACCAATTAATATTAGCCCATGATCCTTTTGTTGCTGGAGAGTTATTGGTGCCCTGGTTAGATGCATATCAGCATGGAACCTTAATATTAAATGTGAAGGAAGAGGGTTTAGAGGCTGCGCTAATAGATTTAATGGCTTGCAAAGGAATTACAGACTATTTTTTACTTGATCAATCTTTTCCATTTTTGATTAAATGGGCTAAAACAGGGTTCCATCAAAGCGCTGTTAGATTTTCAGAGTATGAGTCTATTTCAACGGTGTTAGGTTTGGCTGGCCTAGTTGATTGGGTTTGGGTCGATTGTTTTACAAGATTTTCTTTGACATCGGCTGACTATCTTTTGTTAAAACGAAATAACTTTAAGCTGTGTTTGGTTTCTCCAGAGTTACAGGGCAGAGACCCAGCAAGAGAGATTCCACCGTTGTTATTGCAGCTTAAGCAGGAGGGTATGAGCATTGATGCTGTTTGCACAAAGCGCCCAGATCTTTGGGAATTGGTGCTGCAATAATATGAATAAATTACTAACGAATCCCCTGTTGTTACTTGGAGCCATTATTCGGTTTGGGTTGATTTTTGGGTGGGTGCCTTTGTTGGTGCAGCAATGGTACGCTCCCTTTCTGGCTGAAAGTATTTCTCCGTTTACTGTTAATCCTTGGGGTGCCTGGCTTGCTAGTGGCGGGGATTTTAGAGCATTTCCGTATGGCTATGTAATGTGGCTTGTGTTTATGCCTTTAACGATATTGGCAAAATATTTTCAAATGCCAGTTTCTATGGCGTATGGGCTGACGTTGATGGCGTCAGACTTTGCTTTACTAATTCTCTTGCGCCAGTTGTTTTGGGGAAGGAGTAGGTTGCTCTTAATTACATATTGGTTATCGCCAATTGTGATCGTGGGCACATATATATTGGGATTTAATGATCTAGTTCCAGTGGCACTGTTAGTTTATGCACTCTTTTTTATAAAGAATAATCGTTTCTATTTTTCGGGTTTTGTAATCATTCTTGCTATATCAGCTAAGCTGAGTATGGTTATTGCTCTGCCGTTTTTCTTCATCTACTTTCTTCACAACAAAACATACCGTCCTTATCTAAATAACTTTATTAAGGGCTTAGTGGTCTCAGGCATATTTTTTATTTGCCCATTTTTTCTTTCTGTATCTGGAATGCAAATGGTTCTAAATAATTCTGAGGCAGCAAAGATTTACGAATTATCTATACCTTTAGGATTGCAAGGTAAGTTGTATTTAATGCCCCTTGTGTATTTGTTAATGATCTATGCAGCTTGGCGCGTTAAGAGATTGAACTTTGAGCTGTTTTATGTTGTGCTTGGGGTTGCCTTTCTGATTGTGGTCCTGATGACCCCTGCTTCATTAGGATGGTTCATTTGGGCAATTCCAATTTTTGTTGCATTCCAGCTCCTAAGTGATCGGATAGCAATTTTTTTAGTGGGGCTCTTTTCTGCTCTCTTTCTGGCTCAAGCATTTATTCAGCTTTCACCGTATATCAGTCCTGAAAGTTGGTTTGGCATTCAATTGCATTTAGACCAGCTTCAATCTTTAATTCAAACAATTGAAGTCGCAATTGGAGTGGTTCTTGCAGTCAGAATCTGGCGAGAGGCAATCTCTCGTAATGATTTTTTTAGGTTTAGTCAAAAACCTTTTGTACTTGGGATTGCCGGAGATTCAGGCGCAGGGAAAGACACTCTCGCCAACGCTTTAGAGGGTTTGTTTGGTCGTCAGTCAGTTACGCTTATTTCAGGGGATGATTACCATTTATGGGATAGACAAAAGCCAATGTGGCAGGTGATGACCCATCTCAATCCCATGGCAAATGATTTAGAGGGATTTGCAACTGATCTACTGTCTCTTTCGGACGGCAGAAGAATTGAGTCGGCACACTATGATCACAAGACTGGCAAAAAAGGCCGCAAGCACTCCCTTAGAAGTAACGACATTATTATTGCTTCTGGTCTACATGCGCTGTACCTCAGAATATTGCGCGATTGCTACGATTTGTCCATCTACTTAGATATGGATGAAAAATTACGACGCCACCTCAAAATTAAAAGAGATGTTGTTGAAAGGGGGCATGGCTTATCTGCAGTTCTAAATTCTTTTGATAGACGCGAAGCTGATTCAAATCGGTTTATTCGTAGCCAATCTATTCACGCCGATATAGTTTTTTCTGTTCAGCCTATACACCCAAATATGCTGGAAGAAGGATTTTCTGGCAACATGAGCTATAAATTGCACGCTCGTTCTAGGCATGGATTGAGTGAGGTATCACTGCAGCGCGTCTTAATAGGGATCTGTGGGTTGCATGTAGATATGGTTTCGATTGGCGATGGCTCAGAGGTTGAAATGGTTATCGAGGGAGAGGTATCTGCAGAAGATATTGCTGTGGCTGCCCGCTTAACTTACCCTCAAATATTTGAATTTTTAGATATTATTCCTCAGTGGGAGGGCGGAGTTTTGGGATTGATGCAATTTATTACACTTTCACATATTAATCAGGCCTTGAAAAAGCGAATTTTGTGATGAAAATTTATACAAAAGACTGTTTTAAAAAGCTGCCAGATGCGATTTTGTTTGATACGGATAACACTCTATATCCCTATGATCAAGCTCATGAGGCTGCGCTGAAGGCTGTTAAAGAGAAGGTGATTAACACTTTTTTGATTCAGCCTGAGGATTTTGACCAAGCCTTCAAGGAGGCTCGAACGCAGGTAAAAGCAAGACTTATTAATACTGCGTCTTCACATAGTCGCTTGTTATATCTTCAACGGATGCTTGAATTAATGGGTCTAGGATCACAGGTATTGTTGGCTTTGGATTTTGAGCAAACCTATTGGAGAACTTTCTTAAGCAATGCCACCCTCTTTGATGAAGTAAAGGATTTGCTGGATGATTTGCGCTTATTGGGCATTCCAACAGCAATCGTGACAGATTTAACAGCACAAATTCAATTTAGAAAAATTGTTTATTTTGGCTTAGATCATTATTTTGATTTCATTGTCACAAGTGAAGAGGCGGGATTCGATAAGCCGCATGCTGCGCCATTTCAAATTGCGCTGGAAAAAATGAAGCCCAAGGGTGATGTCATTTGGATGGTAGGCGATAATCCGAATAATGATATTCGAGGAGGGCGCGATTCGATCGGCGCAATCACTATTCAAAAACTGCATGATGGGATTGAGCTTGGAATTGGCACAGAAGCTCCCGATGCATCTTTTCAGCATTTTCGAGAACTAAGAACTTTAGTTTCCAATTTGGTTGGTGAGTGTAAGTGATCAAATCTTTACAGCAGGATCTCAATGCGTATTGTGCCTATCTAGGTGAAGACCCTCTCATGGTGCAGGGTGCCGGAGGAAATGCATCCTGGAAATCAGAAGATACTCTTTGGATAAAGGCCTCAGGCACTTTATTAGCAGAAGCTGCAGTAAAGGATATTTTTGTACCTGTAGATTTGAGAATTTTGCGCAAGGAAATTTCTAGTGGGAAATCCTCAATTGTTCCTCATGTAATTGGAGATAGCGCACTTCGCCCCTCTATTGAAACAGTACTGCATGCTGTCATGCCACAAAAAGTGGTGATGCACCTTCATGCTGTCAATGTTTTAGCAACCCTAGTTCAATCCGATTTTAGAGATTGTTTGCATCGAAAGCTTCAAAATTACCCAGATCTTCAGTGGGCAGCGGTTGATTACTACAAGCCAGGAAGTGATTTAGCACAGGCGATATCTCAGGCGCTGATTGGAAACCCCAAAATACAAATCGTTTTTCTCAAAAACCATGGCATTGTTCTCGGGGCGCAATCTGTTGCAGAGTTGGACGCTTTACTTGAGAGGGTAAATAGTATTTTTGATGCCCCCATAGTGGAACCAGAATTTATGCCGATGCCGAATCAGGAGAAAATTCTTGGTGAATTTTTTTCCCTGCTCGAAGACAAGGATTTACATATCTTAGTTTTGAGTTCTAGGATTTTCACTGCGCTGAAGACTGCTTGGGCACTGTACCCAGACCATGTGGTTTTTCTTGGGGCTTCTCCAAATTTATATGATTCTGTTTCAGATTTTTATACTCAATTAGCTTCGAGCCAAGAGATTCCTAATTTAGCATTTATCAAAGATGTTGGAATTTATGCAAAAGAAGAGTTCTCAAATGCAAAGCTAACTCAGTTACGCTGCTATTTCAATGTGATGCAAAGAATAGAAAGGTTTGAAGGCATAAATACTTTGTCGCCCCAGCAGATTGCTGAGCTTTTGAATTGGGATGCTGAGAAATACCGCCAGGGATTGCAGAGTCAGTAACCAATGGGTTTACTATGATATTTTCACGCTTAAACCCTAAAGATAGTACCCCTACTTTTTATGAGTGGATCGCGCTAGTCCTTTTGTTTCTGGCTTTGGTTGCTTTATCCTCACAAAACCAATTTTTATTTTTTCGAGATTATGGGATTACTTGGGAGGGAGCCTATCGCCTTAGTATTGGACAACTTCCTTATGTAGATTTTGGAATTCCAGTTGGACCTGTTGGTCTTATTGTGCCTGCGATTAGTTTTAGCTTATTTGATGCCAGTTGGAAAACTTTTGAATATACGCAACTTTTCTTAAATGCAGTGCTATTAATCATTTGCCTTTCTTTGTTGAGACGGGTGAGTGGAAATATTATTGAAATTATCGCTTCATTAGTTGTATTTAATTTTTTATTTCTCCCCTTTTTAATAAGCCCATGGTACAACTCGATAGCGCTCTTATTATTTTTACTGATGCTAAGATTTATTCTTGGTGGAAAGAATATTTTTGTCTTTATAGGCGGTGTACTTTGCGTCTTGACTATATTCTCTAAACAAGATTATGGCGTGTTGGCTTTTTTTTGCGCCCTAGCATCGATTATTTTTTTCCTACCGCGCGCCACCAGGAGTGCCACCCAGATTTTTTACACTTTTGGGGCTTTCATTCTGGGGATAGCTGTACCGACAGTATTATTTTTGTTTTTTATCAATCTAGAGGATTTTCTACATTGGTTTAATTATGGAGCGGGCTATGGGCGGAGGAGGGTGCCTTTAGAAATTTTTTATAACCCAAGACTCTTATTATCAATTTTTGCCCTATATTTTTATATCCGAACCAAAGATATTTTTTTTGGATTGGCTAGTCTTATTATTTTTGTTTCAGCAGTAATTTCATACACGAGTGGGCTGGTCTTTACATCTTATTTTGATGTTTTTTTGTACGCAGGATTTGTATTCAGAACATTTTCAAAGAAATACCTATCAGTTACTCTTTGGAATATTATTTTTGGCATTGCGTTGCTAGGCATCATTTTTTTAGCTATCACAATAAAAACAAAGGCAATTGTAATTTTTGTATTATTTTTACTTGCTACCATTTTGAGTAAAAGTGTTCATTACTTTGGTGCCACAGTATTGCTTTTGGTTAGTTTGGCGCTTTTACCTTCATTGGAGTTGTTGTCGAATTCACTTAGAACTTCCTATCTTCATGTCCCAAAAGATTCTTATTTTTTTACTGATAAGCCTCTATCCAGTAATATTGTTTCTGCACCTAGTGAGCTCCATTTTTTTAGCGGAACTTATGCCCCAAAAGCTAGCTACGATGGTATCGTGCAACTCAAATCCTATATACGTGAGAACTATCCGAATCCAGGTCTGCTAAAGGTATTAAATCTTTCAGAATTAACACCTCTTTATGCTGAATTAGGCTTAACTCCACTCAAAGGCTTGCCATTATGGTTTCATACCTCTGTGAGCTTTCCTAAAGGTGAGCAGGAGAAGCTGATGGCAAAGCTGGAGTACGGTTATTTTGACCTTGTCATCTATCAGGAGGCCCATGAGGTAAATTCGCCTTATTACAAAGACCTGCTCAACTTGCTTAAAAAAAGTTCTTTATATAGCGAAACAGATTTTTCAAACTTTCCATCCCCATCTGGTGCATTCAAGAGTTGCGGAATTCGAGAATGTCGTGAAACTAATATAGCAATTTATGTTCGATCTAAATAATGTCGATCTGGTAGGAGTATTTTATTTCTCTGGCAAAGGGTATTGGTAATGCTATCAAAAAGTGCAGACAGCTCTTCGCCTTGCAAACCTAGTGCTTTTTGGGGTGAAGGCCTCAATTTTCAAATTAATTGGACATATGTTCTTGCTTTTGCCTTTTTCTGGACCTATGGGCTTTATGGGAGCGTATCACGGGATTCCATTCCGCTTCAGATCATACTTACCCTGATCATCGTTGGTTATCTTGCTTTTATATTTACATTGAGTAAGAGGAAAGATCTCGTTGTAACTAGTCTCTTCATTTCTTGTCAAGATCTTCTTAGTTTTTGTGTTATTTCTGTAGCATGGTTTGCTGTTACCTTTAGCCATTTGACTTCGCCGATCGGTGGGGATGAATTTTTTCATAGCTTGGCTTCTCAAACCCAGTCAGTTCTTGCTCTACAGGTAGTTAATTCGAGCTTAGATCTATCGGATTATTCATTTGCTTCAGTCATTCATTTATTTAACTTATTGCTAGCGGGTATTTTGATAGCGATTTTTGGATCTCTAAGGTATTTAGCCCTCAAAAAGGCAGTCCTGCTAATCATAGCGGTAACCCTACTTACTAGATATTTTGCATTTCAATTAAATACTCCCAATAGCCCTCATCCACCCTTCCAGCTATTCCCAATTTGGTTGTCTACAACAATTTTTGGCATTAGCGATTTAACTTTGCGGGCACCACAACTTCTAGGCTTGATTGTGGGTACTTTTGTCGTTTATCGATTCTTATTGGAAAAATTGGGGGCTTTCACTTCTCTGCTTGTTGCATTTGGGGCTTGTTCTGTACCTCTACTTATCTATGTTTCTACTCTTGTAGAGGGATCAATCTGGGCTGCACTAATTCTTCTTATATTGCTGGTAGTGAACTTTTCTGAAAATCGTCGATCTTTTCATTTTTGGTTTGGCGTTTCTTCCTTGCTGGCCATTTTCACTTTATTACGCCTTACCTCCATCCTTTTATTACCATTCTTTTTATTACTACTATTGAAATTTGATTCGTCAATATATACACGGAGCAATTGGAAAAAATTGGCTTTATTGCTTAGCCCATTTATTGTTTGCCTTCCCTTCTTTTGGTTCACCTTGGGTCAGGGAACGCCGGCCACTTATCATGCAGGCGAGACTTTATTCATCCCAAATGATGCATCAACAGCTAATCGTATTTATTTTGCGCTATCAAATGGCATTATTTTCAATACCTCTTTAGCAACACTAGGCAATTTTTGGTTAATGGGCCTATTGGGGTTAGTTATAAAAGTGCCTAGTGAGAAAAATTATTGGCTAAATCGCTTGATTGCGCTTTTTGTGGCAGTTATTCTTTTTGCAGGATTTTTCTCAATTAGACCAATTCTTTGGGGTGCTGATAGATATAAGGCTGAATATCTTGTCCCATTTGTGGTCATGGGTTTCATTTTGGTATTTACAAAGATCCATCAGTTGATAATTTATAAAATTAGTACTGCCATTATCGCAAGTGCATTATTTATTTATGGTATCAATGGTTTTTGGAATTACCCATCTCAATTTTTGGATCCCTTGGCAAGTGACTACTTTCATAGAACAACCGAAGAAAGCTATGATTACCATGCTGCTTTAGTGGCGGCCAAAAAAGACGGTTATTCAGGTAGTTTGCTTATAGTGGGTAATTCTTACGGAATAATGCCGCAAATTATCGTGGGCTACTCAGTCGCCGATGTTTTGAAATCAAAAGAAATTCACGATCGCTTTTCTCATCAAAAGCAGATAGGCATTTCTCCTATAAACATTATCAACTCATCACCTGACATTAATATGGTACTAATTCTGGATCAGAATGGTCGCGAACTTCATAATCAGCTGCTTGCAGATGCATGGGTAATGTGGGGGGAATTTAAGGGCAATAAGAGCGGTACAATTTACGGGTTTATAAGAAAATAGCGCACAAACAGTTCACATAAATTTTCTTGTGTAGGCACATATTGATCTTTATAGCGACAAAATTCATGACAACTAAATTTGGAATACTTTCGAAGCTCAATTTTCTCCAGGATTGGGCTTCATCACTAATTGCAAGCTGCAATCCGGCTATCATTCACAATTTAGAAAAGTATCACGCTCTAAAGAAGGTCCACTATTTATCAGCGATAGAAGGTGTGCAGGGCGACTATTTGGAGTTTGGTGTGTTCACTGGAAGCTCTTTCTGCCACTCCATTCGTTGCTGTAGATATTCATCCCGATTCAATTCAGAACTGCATAGTACTAAGTTTTATGGTTTCGACTCTTTTGCTGGGTTCGGTAACCTATCAGAGAGTGATAAACATCCATTTTTTACTGATGAAAATTTTGCAACTAGCCTACATGCGGTTAATGAGCGAGCAAAGGCGGCGGCCAAGGGGTTGCAATATCAGCTCGTTCCAGGGTTTTTTAGTGACTCCTTAAAATCTGGTCCTAGCAGTCTGGGGATTAAAAAATCTCGAATTATTTTCATCGATAGTGATACCTACTCTAGTGCTAGTGAAGCTCTCGCTTTCTGCGGGCCTACCTTGCAGGAGGGCACCTTCATTATTTTGGATGACTACTTTTCCTACAAAGGAAGCTCAGTACGGGGTGTTGCTGGGGCATTTAATGAATTTGTCAAAAATGCGTCAATTGAGGTGAGGACAGTAATGAATTACGGCATGGGTGGCGCTGTTTTTATTGTCGCCTCACTCAGCTCGGTTGCTTGATGGCGCTTTAACGAGATGCCCTAAACTTTATTTCAAGAGCACAACTAAACTATTTAGGGCCGTTATTTCGGAAACCAAGGGTTTGGACTGGTAAGGCGATCAATGTATCTAGCCAGGCTACGCAACAGCTTACGCAAACCATGTATAGGTTTTCTTTCGGGTCTATCAAGAATAGTAGAGGTAAATCCTCTGGCGCTAACTGGATAAGGTTTAATCGCGATGAGGTTAAGGAGATGTTTCTTATGATGCTCTAAAAAATGGTCTAAAGGCTCATAGATATCTTGAGAGGATTGAAGAAGTCTATGGGCTGCACTTGGCTTAATGAGGTATGCGGTCGCACCTAAGGGGTCACCTTGAGTTTGAACAATTTTAAAATCCGCATGATCAACAATGCTGGTATCTACTGTTTCAGACAGGCCTTGGAGCCTTACTACATCCCAGGTCACATCACCAGTCGTCACTGCAGTGAGTGCTTTGAAGAAATGAGGAGCAAAAATAAAGTCATCTTCCAAAATTAAAGTAGTTTCATTTTTCTCGATGCATCTAGCCCAGGCGAGGCGATGGGATAAAAAGCAGCCAATTTCAGAAGCTGACAGAGGAAATCCCAATAAGCGAATTACTTTCTCCTCGTGATACTCTGGAGGCGTGCTTTGTAAGTGCAGTCCATCAATGGCATCGAGAATTTCCCAATCCAATCCGCTTTGTTCTAGTATTGGTTTAAATTGTTCTTTGCGCGACTGTGCTCGGCGCAGGGAGATCACAATGGTGTGTGGCAAAGTCATACGTGGCCTAAAAGCTAGCGGGGAGGGGTGGGAGTATGTGCGCGCGCAAATTAAGGCATGGATATTAGGGCTGGAAATTATGATTAGTTTAACAAACTTATACAATCAGTTATATGAAATTTCGCGATAGTAACCTCAAGCGGGCGCTGAAAAATCTTTTTCGCCAGCCAAATAGAGATGTTGTCGTCATAGAGCCCCATTTAGGCCTTGGAGATAATCTCATCTGCTTAGCGCTGGTAAGGGAGCTATCTAGGAGTAACCCTCATAGGCAGTTTTATTATGCCTGTTTGCCTCGTTGTTATCACTCCTTGGCTTGGATGTTCGCAGATTTAAACAACATCTATTTATTTGCAGTTAACAGCGGCAGAGAAGCAAGGCAGCTTACTGGTTTTTTAAATGCCAGTTATTTACCGATTGGAGTTGAGGGTGTAGATGTTAAACGCTTCGATGCCTATTTTTATGAGCAACACGGCATTGACTTTGAATTGCGCTGGAGTGATGCGCAAACACCACCCGGCCCACTCTCCGACATTTTGTATGCGCAGTGCAATCCCAAGAACGAGCCATATATTTTGGTCTGCGATCAAGAGTCTGGACTAGTCCAATACGATCTAAGTATTGCCAATCCCCAGAATAAAAAAATCATTCACGTCGGGCCGCTTACCAATAATATTTTTGATTGGACTAAGCTCGTCTTGAACGCTGATGAAATCCATACCATTGATACTGCGTTTGTCCATCTTGTGGAAAGCTTGCTGTATCAAAAACCAGCACCAGCGCTCTACTACCACCTTGCGCGCAATAGCCCTACTGAATTTACCCGGCGCTTGCCTTGGCGGGTCATTACTTATCGGTAGATTGCTTGCTTACAGCTTGTCTCGGTGTTTTAGATAAAACGCCTCATAGGGATACTGAGTCTGATCGGCTAACTTCTTCTTAGAGCGCTTATCAAACATGCCTTTGTAGCCGCCAATAAGCACCTCTTGGTATTTTTCATGCTTAATGAAGTCGCGATTAAATTGCGAGTAATGTCCGATGCCTTTGGTAAAACCCTCATCAGCTAATGTGGATTGAATATTCGTAATTCCGGGGATATCGATTGAGGCAATTTCTCGGCCATAGGTCTCGTGATAGCGCCATGAGAAGTCACCATCTTCTTCGCCGATCCCTAGGAGTCTCTCGTCAAAAAAGCCCACCTTCATCAATTCCGTTTTGCTGGTAACAAAATGAGAAAAGCTTCCGTTAATTTTAAAAGTATGGGGCTCGCTTGCTAGGGCAATTTCTAGTGAGGTCAAACAGTCAGGAGAGCAGGCTGCATCAATAGACAGATCGTCATTGAGAATGAGGACGCGTTCGCTAGTTGCCGTTAGCGCCCCTCGATTCCAGAGTTTGGCCAAAGCCTGAAAATTGGGGAAAAGGGTTGGGAAACAGTTTTCTTGGGTAGACAAAAATTGCAGTAGTTTTGATCGATAACCCATTTCAAACCGCCCTTTGGCGGGACCATTGACCATCACCACAATTTCTACGCTAGGTCGCATTGTCTTGATGGACTCAATCAATGGCAGTAAAAATGACTCAAACCGCTGATCAAAGGTGGTAATGACGATGGAATAAGGGGTCGCTGTCATGGGATATGGGGTTGGTAAATGAAAAGCGATTAATAGCTCAGTTTAGTTTTTAGCTTTAGTCTAAACCGAATGCACTCATTTATGATGAGCTTATGAGTCGAAAAACCATTCGGATTGCTTGCTTAGGCACCCCAAGCGACTATCGCACTAGTTTAGTGCCCCTCATGATCCAAGGCTTGGGCTATAAAATCGATTGGACCAGTCCTTTACGTGCTGACCTGGTCATCTATGGCTCTTTTTATGACATCAATACCCCTAGGTTGCGTTGGTTGCCCAGAAGC